>ERZ824480.3139-NODE-3139-length-11568-cov-3.596543_pt1 | contig 11568 bp, 9 predicted proteins | sample MGYA00519861_ERZ824480 | MGnify/ENA primary metagenome ERZ824480 (study PRJEB31778, sample SAMEA3449152) | human gut metagenome | biome: human gut; feature: human-associated habitat; material: faeces | place: United Kingdom | collected 2010/2012 ... | reverse complement strand
CGCCCGCCAACCTTGCCTTGCAAACCGTTTACGGTATAGCTGCCGTAAACGGCCACGGGCGAACATTGTTCGTCCCTACAAAAAAACGCACCGGATTGTGTGGAGCTTTTCCATACAACCCGGTGCATTTTTATTGGTATGCAAAACTTACAAAATGCCCAGCCCCGTCAGCAGCGTCTTGACACCGATCAGGATCAGCACAATGCCGCCGATGCGCTCGGCGGGGGCACGGTACTTGTCGCCGAACATGGCACCGACCTTGACGCCGATGGCGGACAGCAGGCAGGTGATAACGCCGATCAGCCCGGCAGCGGGCAGAATGTCCACCTGCATGGCTGCAAAGCTGACGCCGACGGCGAACGCATCAATGCTGGTGGCGATGGCCAGCGGCAGCATGGCTTTGGCGGAGTAGTCGTCGTCCAGCTGCTCGTCGCCGCCAAAACTCTCCTTGATCATGTTCGCACCGATGAGCGCCAGCAGCACAAACGCGATCCACGGGCCGAACTTCGTCAGCAGCGCGGCAAACCGGTCACCGAGAAAATAGCCCAGTGCAGGCATCAAAAACTGAAATCCGCCGAACCAGACGCCGCAGATCATAGCGTGCTGCAGACTTACCTTGCGGACGGACAGCCCCTTGCAGATCGAGACGGCGAATGCGTCCATCGAGAGGCTGACGGCAATCAGGATCAGGTCGAATAAAGTCATGATTTTCTCCTCCGTTTTGGCAGGGTGCAGACAATAAAAAAGACCTATCTACCCGTGAAAACGGGCAGATAAGTCTCGTCGTTTAAAGTAAAGCCAGAGCAAACGCTCATTGTGTTGGCAGAACTGCACGGCGGCTGCTCCACCGCTGCGCTGACTACTCCCTTATTGCTTCGGATAGTGTAGCATAGGTGAGAATGCTTGTCAATACGTTAGAAATGGCTAATCTTAAACAAAAGGCTTCCCCCGCGGGGGAAGCTGTCAGTGGCTCCGACCACTGACTGATGAGGGCTGACCCTGCCATGGTATCCCGCCAACGGGTAAAAATGGCAAACATACCCCTCATCCGGCCCTGCAGGGCCGGCTTCAGTCTACGCGCTAAGAGCCGCCTACGGCGGTTGCGCTCCGACACGCGCCTGCGGGCGCAGCCCCACAGGGGAAGGCAAGATGCTTGCATAATCCCCCATTTTAGAGTACAATATACACAAATCTGCATTCCGGGGGAATAACCATGCAATATAAAGTTTTGGCGCTGGACCTTGACGGCACCCTGACCAACACCGAAAAAGTCATCACGCCGCGCACTAAGGCGGCATTGCAGGAGGCAGCCCGCCGCGGCGTCTGCATCGTGCTGGCCAGCGGACGGCCCACCGTAGGCATTGAGCCGCTGGCCAGGGAGCTCGAGCTCGAAAAGTACGGCGGCTGTATTTTGAGTTACAACGGCGGCAAGATCATCGACTGCCGGACCGGACAGACGCTGGTGCAGCATGCCTTCCCGGCAGACCTGATCGAGCCGGTCTGCACGTTCAGCCGCTATTGGAACGTCGTGCCGCTGACCTACGATAAAAACGGCATCGTGACCGAGGTTCCCGACGCCCCCTACGTGCTGGAGGAAGCCCGCATCAACAAGATCCCCGTGCGCAAAGTGGAAAACCTGCCCGCCGAGGTGACCTACCCCATCAACAAGCTGCTGCTGACCGGCGACCCCGCCGACATGCCGCACGTTGAGGAGCTGATGCAGCAGGAGTTTGCGGGCAAGCTGTCCATCTGCCGCAGCGCACCTTTCTTTATTGAAACAATGCCCCTCGGCGTCGGCAAGGATACCTCGCTGGAAATTCTGCTGCGCGCCAAGGGCCTGACCCCCGCCAATCTGATGGCCTGCGGTGACGGCTGGAACGACCTGCCGATGATACGCCTGGCCGGTATGGGCGTGGCCATGGGCAACGCCCAGCCGCCGGTCAAGGCTGCGGCCAACTACCTGACCGCCGATAACGACCACGACGGCGTGGGCCTGGCGGTGGAAAAGTTTATTTTGAATGAGGAGACCTGACCTGTGAATCTGATCGTTTTCGATTTGGAATGGAACATCGGCTACCAGCCGAAAACCTTCCTCTATCACGGCACGGAGCTGACGCTGCGCGGTGAAATCATTCAGATCGGCGCGGCCCGCATCAATGACCGCGGCGACGTGCTGGATACGTTTGAGGTCAACCTCAAGCCGCACATTTTCCGCAAATTGCAGCATCATATCGCCAAGGTCACGGGTCTGTCCCAGGGCGACCTGGACGCGGGCCTGCCGATGAAGGAGGGCCTGCAGAAATTTCTTGACTGGGCGGGCGACGATGCCGAGCTGGCCGAGTGGGGCCTGGACGACGTGCCGGTTTTAAAGCAAAACCTGTTCCTCGTCGGGCTGGATGAAAACTGGCCGAACCGCTGGTACGACCTGCAGCGCATCTTCCTGCAGGCTTACCCCCGCAAGGAGGGAGAGGGCCTGACCCTGGAAAGCGTTGTGGACCGTCTGGGCATCCCCAAGGAAGAACCGTTCCACAACGCACTGGACGACGCGCTCTATACGGCCAGGGTCTGCCGCAAGCTCCCGCTGGCCGAGGGCCTCGCGACCTATCCGACGGAGGAGGAGCTGCTGACCGAGGCGCTGCTCGGTGCCGAGAACACGGGCCGCGATGTGCAGCTGTTCATGAACCGCATGGAACACGACGACTACCGCAGCGTGCCCGAGCTGTATCAGGCACGCTGCCCTGAGTGCGGCGCGCCGCTGCAAAACGACGAGGTCTGGCTCAAGCGCGGCAACACGGGCTACTTTACCAGAGCAGCCTGCCCCTACTGCGGGCACTGGTATCTGCGCTTTAAGCTGAGCCGCCGCGACGGCCTGCATTGGAGCTTTGCCCGCTGCATCGACCCGGCTACCCCGGAGTACGATGCCAAATGGGACAAGCAGAAGGCAGCTCTGCTTGAGCGCATGAAGCGCAAGCAGGAGCGGAATATAAAAGAGTGATGAACCCCAAGCTCCGGCTCTGCGGGGCACCTCCCTCGTAACCGGGGGAGGCTTTTTTAATTTCCGTTCTCCTGCTCTTGACAAATTCGGCGTTCTGTCTTATGATTGATGAAAACGTAACACAATTTTTACAAAATTGCAAATATAGCAATAAGAGGTACAAGATGGATACAGAACGCTGGCAGATCTTATTAAAGGCAATCGACCGCGGCAGCCTGCGTGCGGCGGCGGAGGAGATGGGGTTTACGGTCTCCGGCATCAGCCGCAGTGTGGCAACGCTGGAAAAGGAGCTGGGCTTTGCCTTGCTGCACCGCGCCAAAAGCGGCGTGCAGCCCACCGCGGAATGCCGCCAGCTGCTGCCGTCGGTGCGTGAGCTGCTGTTTGCGCAGGAGCGGCTGGAACAGACCGCAGCCAAGGTGCGCGGCGCAGACTGCGGCACCATTGTCATCGGTACGGCGTATAACTGCTACTATGAGTGGGTCACCCGGATGATGGCGGCGTTCCGCACACGGCACCCCGGCGTGGTCATCAAGATCGTCAACGGCACCAGCAGCGAGCTGGCCGAGATGCTGCTGGATCACCGCACGGATTTCTGCCTCATCAGCCACCGTGACTCGCTGCCGGTCTGGCTGCCCATCCGTCAGGACGAGCTGATGGTCCTGCTGCCCAAAAACCACCCGCTGGCGGACCGCGAGTCCTTCCCGGTGGAAAGCCTGAAGACCGAGCCGTTCATCGACAGCTACCCGGGCATGGAGACCGACATCACCCTGATTTTTGACAAGCTGAAGGCCCGCCCCGACGCACGCTATTCCACGATGGACATCACGGCGACCTATGCCATGGTGTCGGCGGGCTTGGGTATCAGCGTAAACAACGCCATCAACCACCAGGACGGCTATCCCGGCGTCGTGGAGCGCCCGATGAATCCCCACCAGATGATGGAGATCGGTCTCGCCTGCGGCGAGAACCTTGCCCCCGCCGCTCAGGCGTTCCTGGATTTCGTGAAGGAGCGGCTGCCGGAATAAAGTGATAGGCAAATGAAATGAATACTAATGAATACTATAATAAGTGAGAGCCTTTTTGAGGAACGTTTGTCTCAGCTTACGGCAATTGCAGTGGCAAATCAAAAGGGCACAGGAGACGACTCGACAGAGGTATCCTTCCACTCGGGCGACTGGTATCATGAAGAAGGCTACAAGAGACAGGTTTGGACGGAAGCACATAAGAAATTGCAGTTGAATGGCTGGAATGATAAGACAGATTCTGAAATTGTAAAGTGCGTACTGAATACCTTTTCAGTTGTTGTAGAGGAAGAACGCGAAAATCTTGTTTCGTTGCCCAGCTATATGTTGACATCAGAAGTCTTTACGAATGACTGCCAAAAGACGGCGTGGATTTTGAAACGACTGTTCCGGGGAAATGTTAGTGACGAGGAAGACTGCTTTCATGAGCTGGTAATATTATTGTCCACTAAACGAATTTATGACCCGTTCTCTGTGATTGCTTACCTGTTTTTTCTCAAAGACCGTGAACGCTATGTGACGGTCAAAAAGGATCATTACCGGAATATTAGTTTTCCGAAGCTGGAAATATCGATCTCGTGCTTGAACGAATGTACATGGGAAAATTATCAGACGATAATAGACATTGCCAGACAGATTGAAGTGCTTTTGGAAAGATATTTCGAGGATGTGGAGCTGATTGACGCACAATCTTTCTTGTGGATGATGTGGAGAGTGGAAAAGGCATGGCCGTGGGTGGCAAAACGTGTCGAGCCAAACGTAGGTGTTGAAGAAACTCGTGTGATGTATCCGGATGGGAAGAAGACGGAGTATTACGTCACCCGTTACGAGCGCAGCCCACAGAACCGCGCAGCAGCGATTCGGATTCATGGCTGTAAATGCAGTGTCTGCGGTTTTGATTTTGAAAAGACCTACGGTGCACTGGGCAAAAACTTTATCGAGGTTCACCATTTAGTTCCGTTGTCTTCTCTGGACGAGGAAGTGAAGGTGAACCCGGAGACAGACCTGGTCTGCCTTTGTGCAAACTGCCACCGCATGATTCACCGCAAAGTGAACGCAATTCTGACACCAGAGCAACTCAAGCATATCATGGTGGAGGCTGCGGCAAATAGTGCTTTATGAAAATGACCGCCAGACGAGGAAAACGTCTGGCGGTCATTTTGATTTTGGTCTCAATACGTGATAATGATGCCCTGATCCTGCGCGTAGAAGCTGCACAAGCCGGAGCAGGGCACGATCTTCACCGGAGCGCCGGGCCACTTGGCCTCAATGCCGTGATGCAAAAGCTGGGCGGCGTTCTGATTGCCGCACTCGCTGATGAGCACCGGATGGACACCATCGTATTTGTCCTCGTCCATCTGCTCCAGAATCTTTGCCAGCACGCGGGTCTCGCCGCGGGTCTTGAAGTAAAAGTCGATCTTGCCGTCCGGCGTGCGGCGGCCCAGAACGCGCATGTTCAGGCGGCCTGCGATAAAACCGACTACCCTGTTGACACGGCCATTCTTGGCCAGATTGTCAAAGCTCGCCAGTGCAAACAGGATGTGGGTGCTATCGGCAAACTTTTTCAGCGCAAAGCAGATGTCGTCAAATGCCTGATCCTCGCCGATCAGCTTGTTGGCCAGCTCGGCGGCACCGGCCAGCGCACCGGAGCAGCTCAGCGTGTCCAGCACAAAAATTTTCTTTTCGGGGTGCTCCTCCAGCACCATCTCGCGCGCGGCCATGGCGGCATTGTAGCTGCCGGACAGGTTGCTGCTGATGGTGAAGGCAAACACGTTGTCCGCCTGCAAAAAATATTCGGCCCATTCCTCGGGGCTGGGGCAGGCGGTGGTGCTGGCACCGTTGTAGTCGGTCATGGCCTGCAGCATCTGCTGGGTGTTCAGCGTGGCAAGGTCAACATACTCGCGTTCACCAACGCGGATTTTAAACGGTACAAGGGCAAACTGCACGCCCGGTGCCGGGTTTTCCAGCTCGCGGATCTCGCAGGAGCTGTCGGATACGATCATCCATGCCATGGGGCAGGACCTCCGTTCTGTGATGATTGGTCACGTCTATTCTTACTCTTATTATAGGGGTACAGGAGAAAAGCGTCAAGCTAATTTTTGCAAACGTCCTTTTTCGGTCTGTAAAATTTGCTGTGGCCACTTGTACCCGGTGCGGTTCCGGCGTATAATAGCTATACATGCTTGATTGCGTAAAGAATAGGAGCTTTTATGGCTGATTTTTATACCTACCGCAATGAGGTCGCAGGCAGGCGCCGCAAGCGCAGACTGTTCCTGATCCTCATCGTTGTTTTGGCGGCGCTCTGCATCGGCGTGGGCTACTTCTGGTTCACCCGGCAGAGTGCCCCGGCTCAGACTTCCCCGGCGGAATCCGCTACGCCGGAGCAGGCCGCATCCGTCGCTGCGCCCACCGAGGCCCCCTCGGCAGCCCCGGCAGACATTGCCGAGCCGCAGCGCATCCTGCCGGGCGTCGATACCGCCGCGTGGGACAAGTCCGAGGCCGTCGCGGCCACGATCGACACCGAGTACCGCAACACCGATCACCGCATGGTGGCCGTCCCGATGCTGGGCACCGTGACGAACGACTATTTCAACACCGTCACCTTCGCGGGCGACAGCATCGCGTCGGGCCTTGGCATCTACGATACGGGCTACCACAATGCCCACTACGCCACCTACGTCAGCGCGGGCGTGCAGACCTTTGTCAACAATGTCAGCGTCAAGAACGCCGTCACCGGTGCGAACGAGACCCCGATGGAAACCATTGCCGCCAGCCAGCCGGATTATCTCTATATCCTTGTCGGCACGAACAACCTCGTCGTGCAGGGCAGTGAGGACAGCTTTATCGCCTACTACGAGCGCCTCATTGATATGCTGCGTGAGCAGCTGAACCCCGGCGTGACGATTTATATCCAGTCCATCCCCGGCGTACAGGAGGATGTGGTCGCCTCCAAGCCCGGTCTGGACAACACCCGCATTGCCACGGTCAACAACCTGCTGGCTAACATGGCGCTGCGCAAGGGCTGCTACTATATCAACATCCGCGAGGCCCTGACCAACCCCGCCGACGGCAGCCAGATCGACGACTACGCCACGAAGGACGGCGTCCACTTCAATGCCGCGGGCTACCATGCCTGGGCCGAATATCTGGCCACCCACACGGTCTGGAACCGCCGCAGCGTCTACAGCGGCGAGAACCCGTACTACATCTACGGGACCTGAAAATAATTTCCGGATTGCACAAATCCCCTGCAAAGTGTAAAAAGCACCTTGCAGGGGACTTTTTTTGTACGTTTGTCCGAAAAAACGCCCGATTTATGTCGAACTTGTACAAAACGAATAGGTAACATACGAAAATTTTAGCAGAATATTACACAAAAGACCTTGCATTTCCCGTAAGAAACAGGTAATATAGAGACAGAGATTATACAGAGTCGGTGTACTGTATCCACTACAGCACCGCTCAAAAGGGGAGATTACGTTGAAACAGCGCAAAGAAACGCCCAAAAGCTCCGATCTGCCCATTTATCTGTTCAAGCAGGGCAACAATCAGGAGGCCTATCGCTACTTCGGTGCGCATCTGTGCGAGGAAAACGGCGAGGCCGGCGCGGTGTTCCGTGTCTGGGCACCGCACGCCAAGGCCGTTTCCATTGTGGGTGACTTCAACAGCTGGACGCCCGGCGAGCACCCCATGGAAAAGGTGACGGACGGTATCTGGGAGCGCTTCGTTCCCGGCATCAAACAATTTGATGTCTACAAATACTGCATCACCACCCCGGCGGATGAGCTGGTCTATAAGGCTGACCCGTATGCTTTCCATACCGAGACCCGCCCGTCCAACGGCAGTAAAGTCTATGATATTGAGGGCTACACCTGGGGGGATGCCGCCTGGGTCAGTGACGAGGGAAAGCGGGATGTCATCAACAGCCCGATGTCCATTTACGAGCTGCAGGCCGGCAGCTGGAAGATGAAGGACCCCGAAAACGGCGTGCCCTACAACTATGCCGAGCTGGCCGACGAGCTGATCCCTTACATAAAGGAAATGGGCTACACCCACGTGGAGCTGCTGCCCATCACCGAGTATCCCTTCGACGGCAGCTGGGGCTATCAGGTCACGGGCTATTTTGCCCCGACAAGCCGCTACGGCACGCCGAAGGACTTCATGGCCTTCGTCGATAAGCTGCATCAGGCGGGCATCGGCGTCATTCTGGACTGGGTCCCGGCCCACTTCCCGAAGGACGAGAACGGCCTTTATGAGTTTGATGGGTCGTGCTGTTACGAATCGAGCGACCCGGTGATGAACGAGCATCCGGGCTGGAATACGAGGATATTTGACTATTCCAGAAACGAGGTAAAGTCCTTCCTTATATCAAACGTCGTTTACTGGCTCAAAAAATACCATGTGGACGGCATCAGGGTGGACGCGGTGGCCTCCATGCTCTATTTGGACTACGGGAGAAAGGCAGGCGAATGGCACCCCAACCGCTACGGCGGAAAGGAGAACCTTGACGCTATCGAATTCTTAAGAAAAATGAACGAGGCAGCGTTTTCGGCAAAACCCGGCGTTTTGATGATCGCCGAGGAGTCTACCGCCTTCCCGATGGTAACAAAGCCCGGCTTTTCGGGCGGTCTCGGGTTCAACTTCAAGTGGAACATGGGCTGGATGAACGATATGCTCTCCTATATGTCAAAAGACCCGCTGTTTCGCAAGGGCATGCACAATAACCTGACGTTTTCGCTCACCTATGCGTTTTCCGAAAACTTCATTCTTCCCATCTCGCACGACGAGGTGGTGCACGGAAAATGCTCGATGATCGGGAAGATGCCCGGCACTTATGAAGAAAAATTCGCAAACCTTCGCGCATTCTACGGATATATGGTCTCGCACCCGGGAAAGAAGCTTCTTTTCATGGGCTCGGAATTCGCGCAGTTCATCGAGTGGGACTTTAAAAAGGAGCTTGACTGGTTCCTGCTTGACTATCCGGCACACCGCGCGATGCAGACCTATGTGCGCGATTTAAACAAATTCTATCTTGACAACAAGGCGTTTTACGATAACGAGACCGGGTGGGAAGGCTTTAGCTGGATCTCGGCGGACGATAAGGACAACAGCGTTATCGCCTTCAGACGAATCGCGAAGGACTCGTCGGAGATCATCTGCGTTCTTAATTTCTGCCCGGTGAAACGGACAAACTATTTAATCGGCGTTCCGCAGGGGAAATATCTCGTTCCCGTTTTCTCGAGCGACAGGAAAAAATACGGCGGAGAGGGCACTCCCCTCCGCAGAGTATCGGTCAAAGAAAGGCCGATGCACGGATACGATCACTCGGCGGCGCTCACACTGCCCCCGATGTCGGCAACGTTCTATAAATGTGTGAACTGATGTTTTAATCACCCGTCGCAAAATGAAAGCTCTTCGCTTTTTGATTTTGCAACTACCCATGAATTAATATGTTAGGAGGCTTTTTATGAATAATAAGAGCAAAGAATGTGTGGCTATTCTTTTGGCCGGAGGTCAGGGCAGCAGACTCAAGGTTCTGACCGAGGAAACGGCGAAGCCCGCCGTTCCTTTCGGCGGAAAATACCGTATCATCGATTTTCCACTCTCCAACTGCGTTAACTCCGGCATTGACACCGTAGGCATATTGACTCAGTATCAGCCTCTCGAGCTGAACGATTACGTCGGCACGGGAAGGCCGTGGGGGCTCAACCGAAACTTCGGCGGCGCCCACATATTACCGCCCTATTCCAGGAACAAAAAATCCGAATGGTATAAGGGCACGGCAAACGCCGTTTACCAGAACATTCCGTTTATTGAGCGGTATAATCCCGAATACGTCATCGTTTTGTCGGGCGACCATATCTATAAAATGGACTACTCGAAGATGCTCGCCTTCCACAAGGCGAAAAAGTCCGAGTGCACCATCGCCGTTTTGGACGTTCCGCTTTCCGAGGCCTCGCGTTTCGGCATTATGAACTTAAACGACGACGACTCGATCTATGAATTTGAAGAGAAGCCCAAAGCGCCCAAGAGCACCAAGGCTTCGATGGGAATCTACATCTTCAACTGGAAGATGCTTAAGGACTATCTTGTTGACGACGAGGAGAACCCCGATTCGTCAAACGACTTCGGCAAAAACATCATCCCCAAGATGATCGCGGACGGACGACGCCTCTTTGCCTATGCCTTCACCGGCTACTGGAAGGATGTCGGCACGATCGACAGCTTATGGCAGGCGAATATGGATCTATTAGATCCCTCAAGCGGCCTTAACTTAAAAGACCCGAAGTTTAAGATTTATGCAAGAAACTACGCCCAGCCTTCAAGCTACATATCGAAGAGCGCGAAGATTGAAAACTCTTTTGTAGCGGAGGGCTGCGAGATACGCGGCACGGTCATCAATTCCATTATTTCGACCGGGTGCACGGTTGACGAAAAGGCGGTCATAAGGGACAGCGTCATCATGCCCGACACCGTGATAAAGAAGGGCGCATATGTTAAATACGCCATCATAAGCGAAAACGTCACCGTCGGCAGAAACGTAAAAGTGGGCGACGAGGCGGAATATTATTCCGATTCCGACTGGGGCATCGCCGTTATCGGCAAGGGCAACATCATTCCGGACAATACTGTCATAACGCCCAACCAAATCATATAATAGGGGGAATCTTTCAATGAATATGACCGGTATTATATTTTCAAATCTCTTTGACGAGAACTTCGGTGTGCTCACCAAGAACAGGACGGTCGCATCCCTCCCGTTCGCCGGAAGATACCGTTTTATCGACTTTGTGCTTTCCGATATGTCCAACTCCAACATAACGGACATCGGAATCATCACCAAGTCGAACTATAAATCGCTGATGGATCACTTGGGCTCATGCGCTGCGTGGGACTTGGACAGGAAAAACGGCGGCGTTTTTCTCCTTCCTCCCTTCGCGGCAGGGCAGACGACGGTCTACCAGGGCAAGCTCGAGGCGCTCTATTCCGCGTTTTCATACCTTGAAAAGCAGGACCGCGACTATGTGCTTTTGTCTGATTCGACGGTCATCTGCAACATCGACTATGAGGACGCGTTAGACTACCACATAAAGTCCGGCAACGACCTGACCGTTATCTCCAACAAGGTCGACGCAGACCCGATGACGAGCTACGCTCTCGTTATGGAAAAGTCCCGCGGCAAGATTACCGATATGTATGTCGACTACCCGGCGGTGAAGGACAATTCCTTCGCCTCGATGGGAATGTTCATTATGGAGCGAAAGAAGCTTCTTTCCGTCATCCGCGAGACCGTTTCGCGCGGCAAAAAGAGGCTTGAGCGCGACTTTATCCAGCATGAATGGAATAACGGAAGTCTCTCTGTCGGAATATTCGAATTTAAGGGTCACGTTATAAGAAACACGAGCATCTCTTCGTTCTTTGCGAATAACTTAAGGCTCATAACCGACTCCGACCTCAGGCACGACATATTTAACCCGGCGCGCCCGATATATACAAAGGTTCGCGACGAGGTGCCCACCTACTACGGCGACGGGTCGCAGACCGACGAAT
>ERZ824480.3134-NODE-3134-length-11573-cov-4.051224_pt1 | contig 11573 bp, 10 predicted proteins | sample MGYA00519861_ERZ824480 | MGnify/ENA primary metagenome ERZ824480 (study PRJEB31778, sample SAMEA3449152) | human gut metagenome | biome: human gut; feature: human-associated habitat; material: faeces | place: United Kingdom | collected 2010/2012 ... | reverse complement strand
GCATCTCGGCGGTGGCCAGGTTGCTGGCAAAGGGCACGTTGTTCTGGTCGCACAGGCGGGAAATATACGTGATGTCTGCGTCCGGCGTTTTCTGGTTGGGGTCACCGAAGCACAGCACCATATCGATCTCATTATAGGCGATGCGGGCGGCGATCTGCTGTCCGCCGCCGTGGGCGAAGGACAGGAAGCGGTGTATGGTCAGCCCGGTAGCGTCGGCGATCTGCTGGCCGGTGCGGGCGGTGGCGCAGAGGGTGTGCTTGGCCAGGATGCCGCAGTAGGCGGTGCAGAACTGGACCATCAGCTCTTTCCGGTTGTCGTGTGCCATCAATGCAATATTCATGGAGGGCTCCTTTCCTTATATCTTCATCAGCGGGGTTTTCTGCCCCATGATGCGTTTCGCAATGTTTTCATAGGCCCGGGCGGCGTAGTAGTTCTGCTCCCGCAGCACCAGCCCGCGGTTCAGGCAGTAGGGGACGTCCGGGTCCTCCGGTATCACGCCCAGCAGCGGCAGGCCCGCCGCGTCGATGGCGTCGTCGATGGTGGTGTGCAACTGACGCAGCACCTTTTTGGACACGCGCCCCACCACCAGATGCACCGTCCCGCTGGGAAAGGCGGACAGCTCTGCGGCGGTGCGCTGGGCGTCCCGCATGGCGGACACGTCCGTGGTGGTGATGACGATCACCTGGTCGGCCATGCACGCTGCCATCTGGAAGCCCTGGCCCAGTCCGGCGGGCGCGTCGATCAGGCACCAGTCGTAGCTTTCCCGTATCTCACGCGCCAGCGCCTGCAGCTTCGGAACCGACAGGGACAGCGGTCGGTCGGCCATGGGCGCGGTCAGCAGGGAGAGGGAGGGGCATCGCTCGTGGGGCACCGCCGCCTCATGCAGGGTGCAGCGGCCCTCCAGCACGTCGGAGAAGTCCATCAGCGCCCGGTCGCTGAGCCCCAGCGCCAGATCCAGGTTCCGCAGGGTGATGTCACAGTCCAGGCACAGCACCCGCTGCCCCATGTGGGCCAGCGCCAGTGCCACGTTGGCGGTGAAGGTGGTCTTGCCGGTGCCGCCCTTGCCGGACGCCACGGCGATGATCTTGCCCATGGACTTCCTCCTTTCGTGGGCCGCTTATACCAGCGGCGCTTTTTTGATCCGGGCAAAGGCCCGGGGAAATTGCTTCGGTGTGTGCTGTGTTTTTTCGATGGATACGATGCGGTGCACCACGTCCGTCTCCGGCACGGTGTAGTCCGTGACGCCGGAGAGCTGTCCGCCCAACTGGGCGATGGCGCTGTGGGCCTGCCGTATTTCCTCGTCGGTGGAGACGGATTTCATGGCGGCGAACTGTCCGCCTACCTTTACCAGCGGCAGCGTCAGCTCACACAGCACGTTCAGCTGGGCCACGGCACGGGAGGCCGCCAGATCGAACTGCTCCCGGTGCTGCGCGGCGAATTCCTCCGCCCGGGCGTGAACGCAGGTCACATTTTTCAGGCCCAGGTCCGTCTGGACCTCCTTCAGGAAGTCCACCCGCTTGCCCAGACTGTCCAGCAGCGTGAAGCGGGCGTCCGGCGTCAAGATCGCCAGCACCATGCCGGGAAAGCCTGCGCCGGTGCCTACGTCGATGACGCGCTTGCCGGACAGGTCCAGCTGCGCCGCCAGCGCCGCGCAGTCCAGCAGGTGCAGGGTGGCAACATCCCGGGGCGCGGTGATGGCCGTGAGGTTCATGACCTTGTTCTTCTCCAGCAGCAGCGCGGCATAGCGCTCCAGCTGCGGCGCGGCGGCGGGGTCCAGGTCCAGGGCCGTCAGGCCGGCGGTCAGGAGGTCCCTCATTTCTGCTGCTCTTTCAGCAGGTCGCGGATCTCGGTCAGCAGCTCCTCGCTGGTGGGAGCCGGTTCTTCCTCCTCCTGCGGCTCCTCGTCCTTTTTGCCCAGCTTGTGCAGCTGGTTGATGGTCTTGACCATCAGGAAGATGACGAAGGCCACCAGAACAAAGTCAATGACCGTGCTCAGAAACGTGCCGATGCCCAGGGTAACGGCCTCGGTGACCACCTGGCCTGCCTCGTCCAGCACCTCCGGCTTCAGCACGATATTCAGCTGTCCCAGATCCACGCCGCCGATGAGCAGGCCGATCAGGGGCATGAACACATCGTTCACCAGAGAGGTGGTGATCTTACCGAACGCGGTACCGATCACAACGCCGATGGCCATATCCATGACGTTGCCGCGCATGGCGAAGGTCTTGAATTCCGCAAAAAACTTCTTCATGTGTAAAAGCTCCTATACTAAAAGTATAATTACGGATAACTATTACGATACGCTATCAGTGCAGCGGTACCAGGCGCTCCTTGCCGCCCATGTAGGGCTGCAGTGCCTTGGGTACCAGCACGGAGCCGTCCGCCTGCAGGTTGTTCTCCAACAGGGCGATCAGCATACGGGGCGGGGCCACCACGGTGTTGTTCAGGGTGTGGGGCAGGTACAGTTTGCCGTCCTCGCCGCGGACGCGGATCTTCAGGCGGCGGGCCTGGGCGTCGCCCAGGTTGGAGCAGGAGCACACCTCGAAGTACTTTTGCTGCCGGGGGGACCAGGCCTCGATGTCGCAGGACTTGCACTTCAGGTCCGCCAGGTCGCCGGAGCAGCACTCCAGCTGCCGCACAGGGATATCCAGGCTGCGGAACAGCTCCACGGAGTAGCGCCACATCTTCTCGTACCAGGCCTTGGAGTCCTCGGGCTTGCAGACCACGATCATCTCCTGCTTTTCGAACTGGTGGATGCGGTACACGCCACGCTCCTCGATGCCGTGGGCGCCCTTTTCCTTGCGGAAGCAGGGGGAGTAGGAGGTCAGCGTCTGGGGCAGCTTGTCCTCCGGCAGGATCTGGTCAATGAACTTGCCGATCATGGAGTGCTCGCTGGTGCCGATGAGATAGAGATCCTCGCCCTCGATCTTGTACATCATGGCGTCCATGTCGGTCTGGGACATGACGCCCTGCACCACGTCGCCGTGGATCATGTAGGGAGGAATGTAGTACACAAAGCCCTTGTCGATCATAAAGTCGCGCGCGTACGCGAGCACCGCGGAGTGCAGGCGGGCGATATCGCCGCGCAGATAGTAGAAGCCGTTGCCGGAGACGCGGCGCGCCGCGTCCAGATCGACGCCGTTGAAGCTCTCCATGATCTCCGTGTGGTAGGGGATCTCGAAATCGGGCACAGTCGCCTCGCCAAAGCGCTGCACCTCGACGTTGCAGCTGTCGTCCGGGCCGATGGGAACGCTCGGATCGATCATCTGCGGAATGACCATCATGCGATTGGTGAGTTCCGCCTCGTATTCTGGCTCGAGCTTTTCCAGCTCGGCCAGACGCGCGGCCTCACGCGCGACCTCGGCCTTGACGTCCTCGGCCTCCTCCAGCTTGGAGGGGTCCTTCTTCGCCTGTCCCATCAGCATGCCGATCTTCTTGGAAAGGGCGTTGCGGTTGGCGCGAAGCTCGTTCGCCTCGGTCTTCGCCGCGCGCAGCTTCTCATCGAGCTCCAGCACCTCGTCCACGAGGGGGAGCTTCTTGTCCTGAAACTTCTTGCGGATGTTCTCGCGCACGAGCTCCGGGTTCTCACGAATAAAACGAATGTCCAGCATGATATATTCTCCTCAATTTTATTTCTTTTTCCAGGGCTTGTCCATGTGCCTGAGCGCTTCCATCAGCGCCTCGCGGTCGTCCGCGGAATAAAACTCCAGCGCGATGCGGCCTTTTTTCTGCCCGCCCTGGAATTTGACGCCGCGGCCCAGCGCGTCGCTGAGCGCCTTTTCCGCCTCACGGACGTAATCCACGACCGGCGGCTTCTTCTCTTCCTTTTCCGGCTGCTCCGCCTGACGGAGCAGGGAAGCGACGAGCGTTTCCGTCTGCCGGACGCTCAGACCGCGGGATTCGACCTCTGCGGCGGCCTTTTCGCGCAGCGTTTCGGTTTTGAGCGGCAGAAGCGCCCGCGCGTGGCCGGCGGAGAGCTTTCCGGAAGATACTTTTTTCTGCAGCGTCTCGCCGAGAGAGAGAAGCCGCAGCGCGTTCGTCACCGCGGGGCGCGATTTCTGCACGCGCGCGGCGACCTGCTCCTGCGTGAGATCGTAATCGTCCATGAGCTTTTTATAGCCCGCGGCCTCTTCCATGGGGTTCAGATCCTCGCGCTGGAGGTTTTCCACGAGCGCGAGCTCCATGGCGAGCTTGTCGTCCGCCTCCAAAATGCGCACCGGCACTTCCTTGAGTCCTGCGGCGCGAGACGCGCGCCAGCGGCGCTCGCCGGCGATGATCTGATAGTAACCCTTGTCGAGCGGACGCACCGTGATTGGCTGGATCAGCCCGTATTCGCGGATGGACGCCGCCAGCTCCTCGATTGCCGCGGGATCGAACTCCCGGCGCGGCTGGTCCTTGCGCGGCTCGACCCGCGAGATCGGCAGAGTCTGCACCGTTTCGTTTTCGAGGACGTTTTCCTCCTCGCCGAACAGGGCGGAAAGCCCGGTTCCAAGCCGTGATGTCTTTTCTTTTGCCATCTTCATCCCTGCCTCTGCAAAAATTCTTCGGCGGCGGCGAGATACGCGCGCGCGCCCTTTGATCCGGCGTCGTATTCCGTGATCGGGCGGCCGTGGCTCGGCGCCTCGGCCAGACGGACGTTGCGCGGGATGACCGTGTCGTACACGCGCGCGCCGAAATACCGGCGCAGCTCTTCCGCCACCTGCGTGGAGAAGTTCAGCCGGTTGTCGTACATCGTGAGCAGCATGCCCTCAATGTAGAGATTCTTGTTCAGCCGCCGGTTGGCGATCTTCACCGACGTGGTGAGATCGGCCACGCCCTCCATCGCGTAATACTCGCACTGCAGCGGCACGAGCAGGCTGTCCGCCGCGGTGAAGGCGTTGAGCGTCAGAATGCCCAACGACGGCGGGCAGTCGATGAATATGTAGTCGAAATCGTCCCGGATCGTGTCGATCGCTTCGCGCAGGCGGTATTCGCGCCGCTCCACGTTGGCGAGCTCGACCTCTGCGCCCGAAAGATCGGTGTTCGACGGCAGCACCCAGCCGTACGGCAGACGGATGATGGCGTCCTCTGCGCTCGCGCTGCCCATCACGACATCGTACGCCGTCGGATTGCTCCGCTTGGACACGCCCATGCCGGACGTGCTGTTGCCCTGCGGGTCGAAGTCCACAAGCAGCGTTTTCTTTCCGAGTCTCGCCAGCGCCGCTGTAAGATTCACGCTTGTTGTCGTTTTGCCGACGCCGCCCTTCTGGTTGGCGACGGCGATCACTTTGCCCATCTCTTTGCCCCCTTGGGTCTCTCAAAGTCCGGTGCGGGCGGAGCAGCGCCCCGCCTCTGCGTGCGCGGCTGCTTCGCCGCCGAACTTTCGTTTCTGTTTTATAGCACCGTTTATTATAATGATGCGCTTTCCATTTTGCAACTGTTTCACGTGAAACATTTTCAGCGGCCGAGCGCTTCGAGGGATGTTTCACGTGAAACACTGGTTTTTCGTCAAAAAGGCGCGGCCTGATGTTTCACGTGAAACATCAGGCGAGGAACATATCGATGTCCTCGATGGTGAGCGCGTCGTGCAGCGCGAGATCGATCGCGTAACCGACAAGCCGGGCGCTGTCGCGCACACGGGAGTCGATATCCCGCGGCGTGACGAAAAGCTCCGTATCCTCGGGCAGATCGATCTCCGCGCCGGAGAGGTCGGCGCAGAGCGTGCGCGCATCCACGACCGTCGGCACCCCGACGGCGACGACCGGGACGCCGAGCGTCTCCTCCGTGAGAGCACTGCGCGCGTTTCCGACGCCGGAGCCGGGGACGATGCCCGCATCCGTTACCTGTACCGCGCGGCAGAGCCGCGCCGCCTCGCGCGCCGAAAGCGCGTCCACGGCGATCACACGATCCGGCCGGACGAGCGATACAACGCCGCGGACGAGCGCCGCGCTTTCGATGCCGGTCGTGCCGAGAACGCCGGTACGGAAAACGCTCACAGGGCGAAACGCCGCGAACTCTTCAGGGAGCCGTGTTTTCAAATGGCGCGTGACGAGAACGCACTCGGCGGCGAGCGGCCCGACGGCGTCCGGGGTAATATCCGGATTCCCCAGACCGACAACAAGAACGCTTTCCTCCGGCTCCATGGCAAGCTGCGTGCGGATCTCGCGCGCGAGAACGCCGCAGGCGCGTCGGAAGGCGTCCTCCTCGCGCCGGACGAGCGCGTCGAGCGAGATCGTGACATAGCGCCCCATCGGTTTACATAACTTTTCGGCAGCTCCCTCGTCCAGTATCTCCACGGTCTCAACGCCGAGACCGTCGCGCGTCTCCTGCCGGGCCGAGACGCCCGCGAGAGCGGCGCCGCACGTTCGGAGCCATACGTCGCGCGACTCGCACGCGAGATCGGTTCGGAAAGAATTTTTCAAGAAATTTTCCTCCTGTGCCATATCTTGTGGTCAGTATTTGAAGGAGACACAAAAGTATGCAAAATTTTTCGGGAGAAAACGAAAAAAGTGCTTGCAAATTCAGGAATCCTCCTTTATAATATCAAAACGCGGGTTCGTCAATCCGCAGGAGTATTGAATGGAGGAGGTGGCTAAAGAATGGCCAACATCAAGTCTTCGGCCAAGAGGGTTCTCGTCTCCCGTGTTCGCGCCGAGCGCAACAAGGCGGACAAGTCTGAGCTCAAGACCACGATCAAAAAGTTTGACGCCGCTGCGACGGAAGGAAATAAGGAGAACGCCGAGGCTGCCTACAAAGCCGCTGTCAAGACGGTTGACCGCGCGGTATCCAAGGGTCTGCTCCACAAGAACAACGCAGCTCGCAAGAAGTCCAGCATGGCTTCCAAAATGAACGCGCTGAGCGAATAATCCTCAAAACCGGACAGTGCGGCAGATATCTGCCGCACTGTTTTTCTATTTTTATATAGTATAAAGATTTTGCAAATTTGCAAAAAAGACATAAATTCTAAGAGAAGATACATTATAATAACTGTGCGGGCAGGGCAGCGCCCCTGCATAAACGAAACGACAACTTTTGCGAGGTATCTACTATGGCCAAGTCCTTAATGATGCTGGTGAACCCCGCCGCCGGGCGGTCAATGTCCGATCTCAATCTTGGCACGGCAGTCTCGACGTTCGCTCTGAACGGGTATTGCCCGACCGTCTTTTATACGACCGCGCCGGGCACGGCGTCGAAGATCGTCGAAGAGAACGCCGCGAACTACGAGCGGCTCGTCTGTCTCGGCGGCGACGGCACGCTCTCCGACACGATCGCGGGCCTGATGACGCTGCCGCAGGAGAAGCGCCCCAAGCTCGGGTACATCCCGATGGGCACGGCGAACGACGTGGCAAACACGCTCGGCCTGCCGATGCGCCAGCCGGGGCGCGCCGCGGAAATGATCCTCGCCGGAACGCCGCTGCACTACGACGTCGGCGAGATGGACGGCGTAGGCTTTTTTACCTATATCGCCGCATTCGGCGCGTTCACCGAGGTGAGCTACAAGACCGACCAGGAGCTCAAACGTACGCTCGGCCATCTGGCGTATGTGCTCGGCGGACTGAACGCCCTTTCCACCATCAAGAGCTACAAGGCCGTCATTGAGCACGAAAACGGCGTCGTCGAAGGCGAATTCATTTACGGCGCGATGTCAAACTCCCTGAGCGTTGCGGGCATGGTGCGTCTGAACGACGATCTCGTCGATCTCTCGGACGGCAAGTTTGAGATTTTGCTCGTCCGCCGCCCGAAGGACGTGATGGAGGTCAACAGCATCCTCACGGGCGTGCTGAACAAGACCTACGACAGTCCGTGCCTCACCGTAGCGCAGTCGAGCTTCGTAAAATTCACGTTTGAGGAGCCCGTGCCCTGGACGCGCGACGGCGAGGACGGCGGCGCGCACCGGACGCTTACTCTGCGCTCCCACCGCCACGCCGTGGATATCTACTGCTGAAAAACAAAATATAGTAGTTCGCCGCCGCTCTTCCGGCGGCGAACATCCATATATGCCCCCGCGCCGTATCCTTTCAGGAAACCGGCGCGGGGGCATTTCGCTGTTCTGCACAGTTTCCGGATTTACTCTGCTAAACTTTTTGCATAATAATTTCTTGTAAAATTCAAATTTGTTCTTGCAATCGCGGTTTTCAGCGTTTATAATGCATTCATACGAAAGATATTTCCTGCGGCTTGCAAATTTCGCGGTTTTGTGGGAAATGCATCCGTCAGAATGAAAAGGAGGAAATGAAAATGAAAAAAATTCTGGCTCTGGTTTTGGCTCTGTGCATGGTGTTCGCGCTGTGCGCCTGCGGCAGCAGCTCGGGGGATTCCGACACCCCGGCGGCAAGCACCGTTTCGCTGAACGTCGGCACCGGCGGTGAGAGCGGCACCTATTACGGCTACACCGGCATCCTCGGCACCGTGATCGGACAGAAGACCGATGTTAAGCTCACGGTCGTTGCGACCGGCGGCTCCAAGGATAACCTTGTGAGCATGCAGGACGGCATGTACGATCTTGCGACCGTCCAGTCCGACGTTATGACCTACGCCTACAACGGCACGAACTCCTTTGCCGACTCCGGCAAGATCGACGGCTTCCGCGTTCTGTGCGCTCTGTATCCCGAAACGGTGCAGATCGTCACGACCGATCCCACACTCAAGACCGTGGAAGACCTGCGCGGCAAGCGCGTGTGCGTCGGCGACGTCGGCAGCGGCACGTACTTCAACGCCGTCGATGTGTTCGCCGCCTACGACATGACCATCGACGATGTTTCCCCCGTGTACCAGTCCTTCGGCGACAGCACCGAGAGCCTCAAGGACGGCAAGATCGACGCCGCGTTCCTCTGCGCCGGCGCTCCGACCCCGTCCGTTACCGAGCTCGCCGCCTCCAAGACCGTGTACATGATCGGCTTTGACGACGCGCACATGGAAAAGCTGCTCGCTTCCTGCCCGTGGTACGCCAAGCTCGTTCTGCCCGCCGGTACCTATACCGGGTTTGACGAGGACTGCGCCACCGTCACCGTGAAGGCTACGCTCGTCTGCCGCGCCGATCTTGACGACGACACCGCTTACACCATCGTCAAGACCATCATGGAGAGCAAGGACGACATCGCCGCCCTGCACGAGAAAGGCAACAGCATCGATCTGACCTTCGCCACCGAGGGCATCGCCGTTCCGTTCGCCGCGGGCGCCGCGAAGTACTTTGCCGAAAACGGCATCACCGTCGAGACCGCCGGCTGATTCTCCCGGCTGTCTCCTCTCACCGGGGCGCAAGGCCCCCGGGCGGAGCAGATCCCGCCCCTACAGGATAACCTGGAATTCCCGTAGGGGAGGGGCTCTGCTCCTCCCCTTTGCGTATGTAAAAGATTCTTTTTTCGGGAGGTAGCCCCATGTCTCACGACGCGACAAAAAATCTCAACGATGTCATGCGCAAGTATGACCGCGAATCGAATACCCGCGCCTGGGAGGGCAAGCCGAAGATCGCTGTGCAGGCGTATCTCGCGGCATTCGCCATTTTCGAGGTGTATGTCACGCTGTTTGGCACGATGCTCGACGAGGTGCGGCTCACATCGTTCGTCGGCGGGCTGCTGATCGCAGGCTTTCTCATTTTCCCCAGTCACAAGCACGAGTTCCGCGTGAACTATGTCCCCTGGTACGACTGGGTCATCATGGCGCTCGGCGCGGTATCGTTCTTCTATTTCTGCTTCAACGCCAACACCATCGTGCAGCAGCTCCCGGCGCTCAAGACGTACGAGGTCGTGCTCGGCGTGATCGGCATTCTCGCGCTCTTTGAGCTCTGCCGCCGGAGCACCGGCGTGCCCATCATGATCGTGGCGGGCGTCTTCATTGCGTACGCGCTCTACTACTACGGCGTCAAGCGCGGGCTCGGCGCGGGGGCGTTCAAATCGCTCGTCTGCTCGCTCTTCTATAAAAAGACGGGCATTCTCTCCACGCCGATCAACGTCTGCTCCAAGTACATCGCCGTATTCATCATCTTCGGCGCGTTTCTTGAGCGTACCGGCATTTCCGATTTCTTCATCCAGCTCGCAAACTCACTGGCCGGCTCGTCCGCCGGCGGCCCGGCGAAGGTCGCCGTTATTTCGAGCGCGCTGTGCGGCATGGTGTCCGGTTCGTCCGTCGGAAACACCGTAACGACCGGCAGCGTCACGATCCCGATGATGAAAAAGACCGGCTACCATCCGGACTTCGCTGGCGCGGTCGAAGCTGCCGCCTCCACCGGCGGTCAGATCATGCCGCCCATCATGGGCGCGGCAGCGTTCCTGATGGCGGAATACATGGACCTCCCCTACGCAACCGTTGCCGTCAAGGCAATTCTGCCGGCAGTTCTCTATTTCACGGGCATCTTCATTGCCGTCCATCTGGAAGCCAAGAAGCTCGGGCTCAAGGGTCTTTCGAAAGACGAAATGCCCAAGTGGGCAGACCTCGGCAAAAAGATCTATCTGCTTGCGCCGCTGGTGCTTCTGGTCTGGCTCGTCTCCTCGGGCGCAAAGACCATGCAGTTCTCCGCAGCTGTTTCCATCCTCGCAGCTGTCATCGTAGGCTTTTTGAACAAGGACGAGCGCCTCACCTTCAAAAAGATCTTTGAAGCGTTAGAGGCTGGTGCAAAGGGCGCCATCACCGTCGCCGTTGCCTGCGCGATTGCAGGCATGATTGCCGGCTGCATCACCGTCACAGGTCTCGCTTCGATCCTCATTAACGCCATCGTCCAGCTCGCAGGCTCTGCAACCTTCATCGGCTTGATTCTGACCATGGTCTGCTGCATCGTTCTCGGCATGGGCGTCCCCACCACCGCGAACTACTGCATCATGGCATCCACCTGCGCGCCGATTCTCATTAAGATGGGCTTCCCGCTGGTCGCGGCGCACTTCTTCGTATTCTACTTCGGCATCGTTGCCGACATCACGCCTCCAGTCGCGCTGGCTGCCTATGCGGGCTCTGCGATTGCCAAGGGCAACCCCATGAAGACCGGCATCAACGCAACCAAGCTTGCCATTGCCGCGTTCATTGTCCCGTATATCTTCGCCTACAGCCCCGCGATGCTCTTTGTCAACGTCACGAGCGTCTGGGAGGTTATCCAGATCGTCCTGTCGGCGCTTCTGGGCATCTTCGGCGTTGCAGCGGGTCTGGAGGGCTTCGTGCTGCGCAAGATGAACTGGCTGTACCGTATTGTCTGCCTCGTCGGCGGTCTGGGTCTGATGATCCCCGGCGCCATCTCCGACCTGGTCGGTTTGGTCCTGATTGGCGGCGTGTTCGTCATTCAGTATCTGCAGAACAAGAAAGAACGCGAGATCGCCTGATTTCCTGAAGCATAAAAAAATCCGGATGCAAAGCATCCGGATTTTTTCTGTCTGTATTGGTTTACTGCACCAGCTCGCACACAAGGTCGGTGTACTCGCCGGGGTTTTCCAGCGGCAGGTCCGCCATCAGCAGCGCCTGCGCATAGAGAATCTTCGCAATCTTCTTTGCCTTCTCCTCGTCCTGCGCGACAGCCACCTGCAGCAGGCCAAAGAGCCGGTGGTTCGGGTTGAGTTCGAGGATTCTTCCCGCCTTCATGCCCATCTCGGGGTTCAGACGCTTGAAGTATTT
>ERZ824480.3131-NODE-3131-length-11587-cov-3.264308_pt1 | contig 11587 bp, 10 predicted proteins | sample MGYA00519861_ERZ824480 | MGnify/ENA primary metagenome ERZ824480 (study PRJEB31778, sample SAMEA3449152) | human gut metagenome | biome: human gut; feature: human-associated habitat; material: faeces | place: United Kingdom | collected 2010/2012 ... | reverse complement strand
ATCCGACATTAGAAGAAATCTCTGATATAAAAACTGCTGTATCGGAAGCGGTAACAAACTGTATAGTCCATGGATATGAGGGAAGAGAAGGCAAAATAAGCCTGAAATGTGAGCTTAATGATAATGAACTGACAATAGAAGTACATGATGACGGAGTTGGAATAGATGACATAGAAAGAGCAATGGAGCCAATGTATACATCAAAGCCACAGCTTGAGCGTTCAGGAATGGGATTTTCATTTATGGAGGCATTTATGGATGAGTTACATGTCAAATCAGGAAAGCACAGCGGTACAACCGTGATGATGAAGAAAAAAATAGGAGTAAATAATTAGTGGATTGGGTGTGGTTATATGAATCATACTAAGGAACTGATAGAAATGGCACATGGAGGAGATAAAGCAGCCAGAGAGAAACTGATTGTTGAAAATATGGGACTGATATGGAGCATAGTAAAGCGATTCGCGGGACGTGGCTATGAACAGGAAGATTTATTCCAGATAGGCAGCATTGGACTTATAAAAGCTGTTGATAAGTTTGACACATCATTTGATGTACAGTTTTCGACATATGCTGTACCAATGATTTCGGGAGAAATCAAGCGTTTTTTAAGAGATGACGGAATGATAAAAGTAAGCCGTTCGATGAAAGAGACCGCATACAAAGCTTATATTGCGAGGGAGAAAATGGAGGAAAAACTTAAAAGAGAGCCAACACTTACCGAGATAGCGGCAGAAATCGGAGTTACATCAGAGGAACTTGCACAGGCATTTGATGCATCGGCACAGATAGAGTCACTCCACAAAGTGATTTATCAGGGGGATGGAAGTGATATTTCACTTATAGACAAGCTTCCGTGTGAAGACGACCCATGTGAGGATATGATGAACCGCATGGTGCTGGAAGAGATGCTCTCAAAGCTCGATAAAAAAGAACGCCAGCTTATTTATATGCGTTATTATCAGGATAAAACGCAGACGGAAATAGCTGGAATTCTTGGCGTTTCGCAGGTTCAGGTATCAAGGCTTGAGAAAAAAATACTAAAAAAAATGAAATCCGGTGAATAAATTTCCTGTTGGAAAGCCATGCTAAAAACGAGGAGATGATGTCAAAATGAGTGAAACGGTATATATAAAAACAGACAAAAACATCGAAGTTTCAAAACGCATGGTATTAATTGGTGATGTAGCTGATGTATATTGCAACGATAAAAAGATGGAAAATGATATAAAACATATATGCCTTATTATACTCGATGAAGTTGGCGTGAATAAAATAAAGAAAAAGAGAGTATGTCTTTCATTTATGGATATTGTAAAAGCTGTTGCAAAAAAATATCCTGATGCCGATGTGAATAATCTTGGTGAAAATGATTTTATTGTGGATTACATTTTGGAAAAGAAACATTCAAAGTTTCTGCAGGGATTATTAATAGCATTTGTGGCTGCATTTACATTTGTCGGGAGCATGTATGCAATTATGGCATACAACAATGATGTAAGTACCAATGAAATATTTGAGAAAGTGTATGAGATATTTGGAGCAGACAATGCACAACAGGTAAAACTGCTGGAAATAATGTATGCTGTCGGTCTTGCACTTGGAATTATAATTTTCTATAACCATTTTGCCGGGGTGAGGCTGTCAGGGGAACCTACACCTATAGAAGTTGAAATGGATAAATATGAAAAAGATGTTGATGATACGCTTATTGACAGAAAATCCAAAACAGAACAGAAAGGAAAGAAAGCATGACAGTATTTCTGGCTTTTTTTGGACTGGCAGCAGGTGCGGTTACAGCAGCAGGATATTTTGCACTTATAACAAGCGTTGGAATGATAAACAGGGCAGCAGCATCAACAGGAACAACAAAAAGCATATTTTTTTATGAAGAATGTCTGCTATTTGGAGTTGTAACAGGAAACTGCCTGTCAATGTTTAATATCAGTATAGATATTGGTACAGCAGGTATTGTGATGTATGGAGTATTTTCAGGAATGTTTATAGGACTGCTTGTTGTAAGCCTTGCAGAGACACTGAAAGCACTGCCTATATTTATAAGGCGTCTAAGAATCGGTTCCGGGCTTGGCATCATAATTCTTATGATTGGTCTTGGAAAAGCAGCAGGTCATATAATTTATTATTTTTTCCTTTATTAATCCGGTATACCATTAATCTAACCTATGTAGGAGGCGGCAGAATGATTCGTGATGTAGAAAAAAGAAATAAAAATTATAACGCATATGTTGAGCAGGTAACGCCAAAGGCCAGCTGTCTTAAAAATTGTATTAAAGCATTTATTACAGGTGGTGCAATATGCCTTTTTGGCCAGATTCTTATAGAACTATTTAAAAATGCAGGGATGGCAAAAGATGAGGCGTCACTTTGGACGACGATTTGCCTTGTCCTTGCAAGTAATATCCTTACAGGTCTTAATATTTATCCTCTGATAACAACATGGGGCGGTGCGGGAAGTCTCGTTCCGATAACAGGATTTGCAAACAGTGTTGCAGCACCTGCGATAGAATATAAGGCTGAGGGAGAAGTATTTGGAATCGGATGCAAAATATTTACGATAGCCGGACCGGTTATTCTTTATGGAATATTTTCATCATGGATAGCCGGGCTATTATATCTGCTTGCAAAATTATGGATGTAGGAGGTGATAGTGTGCAAAAAGGAAGTCAGAGCTTTAAGTTTGATATACCTGTATACATTGAACAAACCGCATCGGTAGTGGGCGAAAAAGAGAGTGAAGGTCCGCTTGGCAGAATGTTTGATGTTGTGATAAAAGATCCAATGTCAGGAAAAGATAACTGGGAGCAGGCAGAAAGTGCCTTGCAGGAGGCTGTAGTAGACAAGCTTCTTATGAAAACATCATACAAAAAAGAACAGATAAGATATATATTATCGGGAGATTTGTTAGGACAGCTTATAGCGACGTCTTTTGGAATAAGTAAATATGAAATTCCGCATTTCGGAATATATGGTGCATGTTCGACATTTGGAGAAGCGTTATCACTTGGGGCACTTATAATCTCTGCGGGTGCGGCCGACAGACTCATATGTATGGCATCAAGCCATTTCGCAAGTGCGGAAAAACAGTTCCGTTTTCCTCTTGAATATGGAAATCAGCGTCCTAAGGCTTCCACCTGGACTGTCACGGGAAGCGGAGCGGCAGTTATTACAAACGAGAGGCAGCCTGTGGCCATTACAGGTATTACAACGGGAAAAATAATAGATTATGGTGTCAAAGATTCAATGAATATGGGTGCCTGCATGGCACCGGCAGCTGCAGACCTTATTGTGGCAAATTTTAAGGATTTTGATACGGATGAAAAATATTATGACAGAATCATAACCGGAGATTTAGGAACGGTAGGAAGAGAAATACTTATAAATCTTGTAAAAGAGAAAGGTTATGATATTTCACAGATTCATATGGACTGCGGAATTGAAATATTTGACCCGCAAAAACAGGGAACACATGCGGGCGGAAGTGGATGCGGCTGCAGTGCGGTGGTGTTTAGCTCATATATAATTGACAATGTAAGAGATGGAAAATGGAAAAGAATTTTATTTATTCCGACAGGGGCATTACTGTCAACAGTAAGTTATAATGAAGGGCAGAGTGTTCCCGGAATTGCACACGGAGTGATTGTTGAACATGTATAAAAATAATATACAGTGTGTGGAAATTATTAAATGTGTATAGGGAGGCAGAATGGTATTTGTAAAAGCATTTGTCATAGGCGGTCTTATATGTGCCGCAGTACAGATTCTTATGGAAAAAACCAAGCTGATGCCGGGCAGGATAATGGTTCTTCTTGTATGTTCCGGCGTAGTTCTGGGGGCTGTCGGTTTATATGAACCGATTCTTGAATTTGCGGGAGCTGGGGCATCAGTGCCACTTCTTGGATTTGGTAATGTTTTATGGAAAGGAATTAAACAGGCAGTTGACGAATCTGGTTTTCTTGGGCTTTTCAAAGGCGGGTTTACCGCATGTGCCGTAGGTGTATCGTCGGCATTGATATTCGGATATATTTCGTCATGGATATTTAAACCTCATATGAAGAAAAAATAAGCGGATGGGAAGTGATTTCCCATCCGCTTTCTGTTATCGTCTCGTTGTACCTGACGTATTGCTATGGCTGGATGTTGTAGGCTTTGTAGAAGACGGAGCAGTTGTACTCTGTGTGGTTCCTGAAGAATTGCCTGAGCTTGTGCTTCCTGATGATGAACCGCCGTGTGCAGTACATACCTTTGAAAGCTGTTCCTCTGTAATTGCATATTCCTGATCCCATGTAGTATAAGTTGTCTCATCTTCATTTGAAGGATTCTTAACAATCGCAGCTTTTTTAATCATAATCTTAGTAGTCTTGTGAGGACAGTTTGCAGATGCGATTTTGCCTGTGTCATCACAGATAGTTACTTTAATATGAACATCACATGTATCGGTCGGATTATTATCCTTAGAGAAATATTCTGTCACAAGCTGTGAACCTCTTGGATCCTGGTCGCATAAGCCTGCTACAGGAAGCTTTCCTGACTGTGAGCATACCTCTGTTTCTACTATATCATCCGGTTTTTCAAAAGAACCGGTAGGAAGATTATCGTGAATTTCCTGCATTATTGTACGCCACATTTTTCTGTGGTCAATATATCCTGAAAGTTCCTTTGAGTTATCATCATATCCGAGCCATATAGCAGCTGTATAATAAGGTGTATAACCGCAGAACCATTTATCTGTTACATTCTGTGTAGTACCTGTTTTTCCGGCTGTAGGCTGATTGCTTAAAGCAGCAGCTTCTGCAGTACCGGCAGCAGTAACTGATTCAAGTGCGTTAGTTAAAAGCCATGAAGTTGATTTCTTCAAAACAGTATGTGTAAGAGGCTGTGTATTGTCAAGGATAACATTGCCGTCTTTATCTTTGACCTGTGTATAATAAACAGGCTGCGTATAAGTTCCCTGATTTGCGATAGCTGCGTATGCAGCACACATTTCAATATTGTGTACACCATATGTCAGACCGCCGAGTGCGAGTGAAGGGACAACATCATGGTTGCCGTTGACAGCTTCCTTAGGTGAAATAAGTGTTGAAAAACCGAATTTCAGAAGGTAGTTAAAACCAACCTGAGGAGTAATCTGAGCAAGTACCTTGACAGCAGGTACGTTTTCGGAGAGTTTTAAAGCTGTTCTTACAGACATAAGACCTCTGTATTCACCCACAAAATAATTCTTTACAAGCTTTGAATTTTCACCCGGATAATAGTAAGGTGCATCATCAATAGCTGTTGCAAGAGTAATAGCACCTGTATCAAGTGCAGGACCATAATCAGCGAGAGGTTTTATTGATGAACCCGGCTGACGCATAGTATCAACGGCTCTGTTAAGAGTACGGTTGCCGCTCTTTTCACCACGGCCGCCAACGATTACCTTAACCTGGCCTGTATGCTGGTCCATAATTGTAAATGACATCTGAGGCTGTACTATATAAGAAACGCTCTCAGAAACAACTTCTCCTCCATTTGCAAGTATAGAATTTTTGTATTCATCAATATAAGTCTGTGCATCATCTTTGTCTTTAAAGATGAGAGTGAAATTACTCTGACCTTTGTCTTTTTTGTAATAATCCAAAAGACCATAATGAGAATAGTAATTGACATTGCCTTTTGTATCTTTTACAGCAAGCGAATATGAAATAGAAAGCTCAGTATTGTCAGGATAATAGCCAGGGTCGTTAATAACGTTATCAGCTATCTGCTGCATTGACATATTCTGTGTAGAATAGACCTGAAGACCATTCTTGTAAATCATGTTGGTTGCCTGTGTCTCAGTATATCCTTTCTGCTCCATAAGATCCTTTATAAGCTGGTCAATAAGAGCATCAACAAAGTAAGAATATGTTGAACTTGCAACTTCAATCTTTCTGTCCTGGATTCTTGCATACACATCATCAGAAACTGCCTCGTCATATTCTGCCTGTGAGATATATCCCTGGTTACGCATATTATTAAGAACCTTTAACTGGCGCTTCTGGTTTTCGGCAGGGTACTTAACAGGATTGAGTGAAGACGGACTCTGTGTTATTGAAGCAATTACAGCACATTCGCTTAAAGAAAGCTCTGATACATCTTTGCCAAAATAACCCTGTGCAGCAGTCTGAACGCCGTAATAACCATTTCCTAAGTTGATTGTATTAAGATAGTTACCTATTATAGTCTGCTTGTCCATGACAGTTTCAAGCTTTACGGCGAGATACTGTTCCTGGATTTTTCTCTTGATTTTTTCAATGGTACTTTCATTATATGCTTTGAAAACATTATTTTTAAGAAGCTGCTGTGTGATTGTACTTGCACCTTCTGACATGCGTCCTGTAGAAAGAAAAACCGTTCCGGCACGAAAGATACCTTTGATATCAATACCGTTATGTTCATAGAAACGCTCATCTTCAATTGCAATAAAAGCATGCTGCAATGTGATAGGAATATCTTCAACGTCCACATATATACGGTTGGAACCGCTTGTTGATAATGTCTGTATTTCATTACCACCATCGTCATAAATTTTTGTTGCATAACCCTCAGGTGACACATCAATTGTTGATACATCAGGTGCACTGGCGATAATGCCTTCTGCAGCCCCTAATGCCAGGCAGGAGCCTGCAACTATAACAGCAATGACAGCTATGAACAAAAGCTTTACGACAGTAACGCCCAGCTTTGTGCCGAGACGCGAACCGGAAGAATTCAGCCGTTTTTTCTTTTGTATTATGCCTTGTTTGCCAAAATTCATATTTACCTCCAATTTCTGCACAAAAAAGTGTTGTTTGGATTCATTATACCATATAATTATAAAATGTCTCAAGTAAAATGATTTATCACGAATTATTAATAGTTTGACAAAAGAAATAAGTACAGGCATAATCTGAATAGAAAATACTGCATCTTGCAAAAGGAGAGCAATTTTGAAAAGAGTACATAAAGACGGAAGTGCACAGATAACAGAAAAAAAATCCCGGTTTATTGGTGACGTATATAATATAGAAAATGAAGAAGATGCATTATATTATATAAATGAAACCAAAAAGAAGTATTGGGATGCAAGGCATCACTGCTACGCATATATAATAGGAAATAATAACGAAATAAAAAGATTCAGTGATGATGGAGAACCTTCAGGAACAGCAGGAAAACCAATACTCGATGTACTTGATAAAAGTGGTATAGCAAACTGCCTTATAATTGTGACAAGATACTTTGGCGGAACACTTCTGGGAACAGGCGGCCTGATAAGGGCATATTCAGAAGCAGCCAAATCGGGAATAGAAGCATCAGGCATCATGGAAGTTAAAAAAGGCATACAGGCACAGATAGATGCTGACTATAACAGTTTCGGAAAAATACAGTACATGTGTATGGAAAGAAATATAATAATAACAGACACCGAGTATGGTGAAAATGTCCATATAAATATGATTATAGAAGAGTCTGAGTATGCACATTTTCAGAAAGCTGTGGCGGACGCATTTGCCGGACGCCTTGGAATTATTAAAAATGACAATGTAATTTTTGGTATTTATGACGGAACGGTGCAAATATTGACAAGCAATAATTAATATTCGGTTAACAATGGTAATAAAGCACAAAACAGAAGTTAAATTAATAAAATTTGGGCACTTTGTTGTAAAATTGATGTAAAAAAATCATAAAAGAGAGTTATGATAGTGCAAAATTTACATAAAAAATACAATGCCGACTGGTTAAAAAACATTACATGAAGTATATTTTGGGCAATTTGTACATAAAAAATTAAAAAATATGAAAAAAATATGAACGTGGAAAGCCGCATGAATGCTGGGTTTTCACAAAATATACAAAAAAAATACAATAATTGTTCAAAATCCTCTTGTTAAAATAGTACAAAAATGCTATTATACTTTTGTCAAAAAAATTGACCGTGGGGCTTGCCCCATATAACCAATAAGGAGGGTTTATAGGTTTATGAAAAAAACAGTTAAGAAACTTACTGCTGTAGGTCTTACTCTTACATCAGTAATGAGCCTTGTTGCATGTGGTAACAACAATGGTGGTTCAAACAACAACGCTTCTTCAAACAAAGAAGTAACAAAGCCAGACAAATTTACAGTTATGTGCGACTCTACAGTCGTTACAGAAGCTAACGGCGGACAGGCATTCTACAAATATCTTGGCGATTTAACAGGCCTTGAAATCGAATGGGTACGTCCTGACCACAGTAACTACTATGATGCAGTTTCTAATGCATTCAACAGTGATAGCATTCCTGATGTAGTTCTTCTTTCATCTGATTACTATGCTCTTTATGCAGCTAACGGTTTCCTTTGGAACATGACAGATGCTTGGAACTCTTCAGAGACAAAGAAGTCAGGCAGACTTATCGATACAGCTGAGAACGTTCTTTCAGCATTACTTGTTAATGGCGAAGACGGAACAAAGGCTATGTATGGTTTCTCTCCATACCGTGGTAATGGTTGCTGTACATACATCAAGAAGGCTTGGCTTGATGATGCTGGCATCGATGTATCAAAGGTTGACGGCGTTACTATGGACTTCAACACATACTATGGTATCTTAAAGCAGTTAGCTGCTAAGAAAGGTCATTATGTAATTTCAGCTCCTGACTTCATTTCAACAGAAGCTCCTTACACAAACTACCTTCCAGAATTCTATCAGCAGGCTAACTACACATTCTACAAAGATTCTTCAGGAAAGTATGTAGATGGTTTCTCAGAAAAAGCTATGCAGGATGCTCTTCAGAGAATTCAGAATGCTGTTAAAGATGGCGTAATTGATAAGGCTACACTCGGTCAGAAGACAACAGATGCTCGTAACAAGTTCTTTTCAACAGATGCTTCTTCAGAATCTGGTGTATTCTCATATTGGGCTGGTACATGGGCTAACACATTAATGACAAACCTTAAGTCTAAGGGTCTTCCTACAGATCTTATTGCTATCAATCCTATCAAGGAACTTGGTACATACGTAGAAAGAATTGCACCAGCTTGGTGTATCACAACAAGTGCTAAGAATCCAGAAGGTATCTTCAAGTACTTCATCGACACAATGCTTGATGGTGGCGACATCCAGACAGCTTGGACTTACGGTGCTAAGGGTACTCATTGGGATGACAAGGCTGAGACAGTAACACTTGCTGATAATAAGGGTACATTTGAGTACAAAGAAGGCGAGTTCCACTTCCTTCCATCTCCAGAAAAGCCAGGAACATTAATGTCTAAGAACCACATCGATCCAATCCTTTCTCTTGCTAAGTTCAAGACAGCTGATCCTGGTGAGGCTAAGATGACTGAAGCAGCTAAGAAAAATGGTGAATTCTTCGCTAAGAACTCTACAGTTGCTACTCCACTTCCTATGACAGAGACACTTGGTGAAAACAGCACAGATATCAATACAACAAGAAATAAGGTTATTTCAGAAGTTGCACTTGGTAACATGACTGTTGAAGAAGGTATGAAGCTCTACAAGGATAGAGTTGGTACATTAGTAGAAGATGTTCTTAAGTCATTAAATGAGACAAAGAAGTCTAAATAATTTAAGATAATATTTTAAAAGATATTATATAGGTAATTTAATTACCAACCTTTAAGAATCCACTTCCGGGTGGCATTGGTTCATCCGGAAGGTCGGATTCTGATTTTTAGCTTATTAATCATACAGATGTAGGCTTAGAATTAAACAAAAATATTAGGAAAGAAGGTATGAAGATGCAATGTAAGTCTTGTAACACAGAATTACCAAAGCATGCAAAAGTGTGCCCGAGATGTGGTGCATTAGAAGGTAAGAAATCAGGCAACCTCAAGGTAATTGCTATAATAGGTTTAGTAATTGCTTTTATAGGCGGGCTTTTGCCTTTCGTTCAGAATTCAAGTGATATTTCTGATGCCTACAGTTTTATGAATATTGATGCCCCTGTTATGTGGTATCTGTTCATGATTGCTATTATAGCTGCTATTATTCTTCTTGTTTTAAAGAAGGATATGTTCTCAATTATACCGACAGCAATTTCAGCAGTTATATTTGTTATCTCTTTAGTTGCAGTTAACTTCAGAGGTTACTACGGAAGAAATAAATATGATATTTATTCTCTTACTAATCTTTTATCATCTGGTAATGGTTCAGATGACGCTAAATACGTTTTAGGTTTAGGTGTCTACGTATTGATTGTAGGTTATATTCTTGCAATCGCTGGCTGCTTCATTGATATTATGAAGTATTTCAAGAAAGATCTTGGCGTTGATTCAAGATATCTTTCTAACTCAATTAACAAGAGTGTATGGAAGACAATGTATTATTACCGTGGCTTCTATATCATGTTCTTACCAGTATTAATCATGATTATTCTCTTTAATTACTGGCCAATGGCTGGATGCCGTTATGCATTCACAAAATATGTTATTGCAGGACCTTACTATGTAGGTCTCAAGCATTTCGTTCAGATGTTCACTAATGACCTTTATTTCTGGACAGCATTTAGAAACACATTAATTCTTTCGATTATTAAGTTGATTTTAAATACAGGTGCAGCTGTTATTATCTCACTTCTTTTAAATGAGATTGTTTCACTCGGATTTAAGAAGACAGTACAGACAATCGTTTATCTGCCTCACTTCATGTCATGGGTTGTAGTTGCATCAGTTTTCAAGATGATTCTTGATCCTAACGCAACAGGTGTTGTAAACAGCCTTTTACTTAAAGCTAATATGATTAATGAACCAATCTATTTCCTTGGTGACTCTAAGTATTGGAGAGGAACATTCTATGTAATGAATGTTTGGAAAGATACAGGTTGGGGAACAATCCTTTTCCTTGCTACATTGTCAGGTATCAGCCCTGATTTATATGAAGCAGCCCAGATTGATGGTGCTAACCGTTGGAAGAGACTTATCTATATTACACTTCCTGCATTAGCAAACACAATCATTACAGTATTCATTCTTAACCTTGCTAAGGTTATGAACCTTTTTGAATCTGTTTTCGTTACTATGAACAATGCCGTATTGGATGTTGCCGAAGTATTACAGACATATGTATACCGTAAGACATTCTCAAGTGGTAACTCAGATTATGGTTATACTACTGCGGTAGGTTTATTTAAATCGTTTGTCGGAATGATTCTCGTACTTAGCTGTAACTACGCTAGTAAGAAAGTCCGCGGACGTGGTATTGTATAAGGAGGGATAGATAATGAGTGATAATTCAGTTGTAGTTACAAAGAAAAAGAAAAAATTCAAAGTATTCCCAATTGTTAATGCAATTTTATTCATTATCATTGCATGTGCAATTATGATTCCTATTTACAAAGTAATTATTACTTCAATAGATGCATATTCATCATATGATTTTAAGTGGCTTCCTCAGAAGTTCTCTTGGGGTGGTTACCGTGCTATTATAACAAGATCAAACCTTTATCATCCATTCTTAATCTCAGTTATAACAACTATTATAGGTACATTCGTTGGACTTTTAGTTGTTACACTTGGTGGTTATGTATTAATTCAGTGGGAGATGCCAGGAAGAAACTTCTTCG
>ERZ824480.3128-NODE-3128-length-11592-cov-2.901968_pt1 | contig 11592 bp, 8 predicted proteins | sample MGYA00519861_ERZ824480 | MGnify/ENA primary metagenome ERZ824480 (study PRJEB31778, sample SAMEA3449152) | human gut metagenome | biome: human gut; feature: human-associated habitat; material: faeces | place: United Kingdom | collected 2010/2012 ... | reverse complement strand
TTCAATGGTAGTTCTTATTACCAGTATGATACTTATAGGTCTTTCAGCATTATCTTTGAACGAGATGGAGTCAAGAGTAGAGTCTATTTTATATGATACAACTCTTGAAAGCTACAAGACAGAAATTAAAAGTGAGATTCAGTCAGCATTAACTATAGTTCAGCATTATTATGATGAAAGTGTTTCATGGGTAGTTACTGAGGCTGAAGCCCAGAAGCAAGCCTTAGAAGCATTGAGAGTATTAAGGTATGGTGATGATGATTCAGGCTATATATGGGTGGATGACAGTTCTTACAATCTTGTTATGCATCCTATATTACCAGAGCAAGAAGGAACAAATCGTTATGATTTAACCGACCAAAATGGTGTCAAGATTATTCAGGAAATCATGAAGGTAGCGGATAAAGGTGGATATAATACTTTCTATTTTACAAAGTCAGATGGAAAGACTGTAGCTCAGAAAGTGGCATATTCGAAGTTATTTCCTGAGTGGAATTGGGTTCTGACTACAGGTGTTTACACTGATGATATTGGTGGTATTGTAGCAGATTCTAAAGGTATTGCACGAGTTAAAACAATTAGTAGGAACAGTATTTTATTTTTAAGTGTTACAGGGGTAGTTCTCATCGTAGTTGTCCTTACTATTGTAATGATAGTAGTAAAGAGATTTATGAATATTTTAAAAGTATTCAGAGGAGAACTTACAGAAATATCTAAGGGTGACCTTACTGGAGAAATAGATGAAAATTTAGCAAGCAGAGAAGATGAAATCGGAGAAATGTTAAAACATACTAATGAAGCTCTTACATCTTTCAGGGGTAGCATTCAGAAAGCTAAATCAACAGCCAGCATAGTAAACTCAGGTAGTTCTGATATTCAAAGTATGACTGATTCAGCACTTGAGGCTACAACTCAGGTAGCTGAGGCTATTGATAATGTAGCACAGGAAGCCACGAAGCAAGCAGGAGTTGTTAGTGAAATGGTAAATAGTGTTGATACGATGAACGTAAATGTAGGAGCTGTCTTAGGTGCTATGAATGATATTAGTTCTTATGTAGAAACACTCAATACTACAAGTGCAAATATGAAATCAAAAATAGATACATTATCAAGGGGTAGTTCACAGATGTCTGATAAAGTATCTGATATAGCCAGTCAAATCGAGAAGACTACAGAGTCAATTAGTAAGATGCAGGATGTATTAAATGTAATTCAGGAGATAGCTTCACAAACAAACCTTTTAAGTCTTAATGCAAGTATTGAGGCAGCACGAGCAGGAGAAAGTGGTAGAGGTTTTGCTGTAGTAGCTAATAATATCAGAGATTTATCTGAGAACACCTCAAAAGAGCTGAATAACATTAAAGCTATCATCGAGGAGCTTACAAGTTCATTTAAAGAGTGTAACGAAGCTATTGAGTCTGTAGTAGACACGAATACCTCAAATAATACATATACAAGCGAAGTTATATACTCCTTTGAAGATGTATTTAAAGGTATTGAGTCTGCTAATGAAAAGGTGGCAGATGTAACAAAGCTTACAAGTGAAATTTCGGAGCTTATGTCAGGGGTAGCATCTGGTGCTGATACAGTACAAGATGGAGCACAAGGTATTGCAGCAGCATCCGAGGAAGTCACAGCATCATCTGAGGAGCTTGCAGCACTAATGCACAATATAGCAGATAATTGCAACAATATGAATGTTGAGGCTAAAAACCTTGTAGAGGATATGAATAAGTTCAAAGTTGAGTAATTTATAGAGCCAGTTCCAATGAGGAGCTGGTTCTTTCTATGTCAGGGGTAGTTAAAACTGTGATTTTATAATATATGAAAATTTCAATGAAAATCAACACCAACTATAACAGCCACTGCAGAAAATACACCAGTCAGATAATAAGAGAGATTACTAGGAAACATAGTATTCTCTCTTATTTTTTATGTAGGAACCAATTTTAGGTAGCATATTTTCCCAAAACTTCAAGGTAAAAGTGATTTAGTAAAGTCTTGTTTGAGCGATAAGTTCAATGGTGCTTTTCTGGTATTTTGAGTGTTTCAGGGGTAGTTATGAGAAAGGCTTTATTTCCAAGTTATTTTTAAGACTACACCAAGAAATCCCACAACCAAAATCCAGTTAGGATTTGGGACAAAGCAAGGATAGCTACCTTTAATAAGAAATCCCACAACCAAAACCTAGTTAGGATATGGGATAAAACCAAGTTAAATATAGGATTGAGAAATCCTACAACCAAAACCCAGTTTGTATATGGGACAAAACTAAGTTAGCTACCCTTAATAAGAAATCCCACAACCAAAATCCAGTTTGTATGTGGGATAAAACTAAGTTAATTTACCACTTACTAAATATCAAATTATATTGTCAAACGGCAGAGGTATTGTCATTTATGAATTATGGAAGTGAGGTAGCAAATATGAGCTTTGTAGATAATGAAATTTTTGACAATGTTATTGTAGGAGAATATAGAGATGATAATGGAAAAATCATTAAGAATGTATATACAACTAAAGACGATGCAGCATTAGTTATAGGTCTTAGTACTTTGGAAAATTTGCTGGCAAAGGCTAACTCAGGGGTAGGTAGAAGTTTTACATTTATGACTTTTGATGAGGCAGATGCAATGTATGGTGACGAGATTCGTGCCAATTATAGAAAGGAATTAAAAGCCAAGAGAGAAGCCAAGTTAAAAGCCCAGCAAGAGGAGCAGGAGGCATTACAGGTAGAACAGGAACCAGTTGTATCACAGATAACCTATGAAGAAGCTAATAAGTTATATGGAGATAAAATTCGTCAGGAATATCAGGAAGAACTCAATAAATCAGGGGTAGTTCCTAAGCAGAGTCGTAAGGATGTTGCAAAATTAAATCTTGATGTAGCTATTACTGCTAAGAAGTCACAAGCAAATAGAGATAAAACTGTAATGATAAAGCTAATTTCTTATGGAAAAACTAAGAGAGAGATTATAGAGGCTCAGAGATTTAGTCGCACTAAGGTAGAGAAATTTGTTAAAGATTTAAAGGATAAAGTAGAGAAAGATGGTTTAGAGAAAGCACAAGAATATGTGTTAAATTTAGTTAAGAGTAATTCAGGGGTAGTAATTGTAAACCCTTATGAAGATAACAAAAAGGTAACTAATTTCGTTGATTTGTATCATTGTTCATATAAAGAAGTTCAAGATGCTGTATTAGAGAAGAAAATGAATGAGGAAATTAAACAGCGTAGATATGAGGAATATCATAACAAGGTACATGCAGAAGCCAATCAAGCAGCAGAAGAACATATGAAGCATGTAGATGAAGAGTTGGCAAAGTTAGGTATCACAAGAACACCAGAAAAGCCTGTAGCTAAATATGATAAAGATGGAGATGAAATAGCTGATATTGATTCAATATTAAGTCTTGTTTCAGGGGTAGATACATCAGCTCCAGCACCTGTAGAAACACCAGATACATCAGCAGATGTCAACTCTTACATTGATAAAATGAATGAGCTACAAAAGAAAGCTGACAGACGAGAGCAGATATTACCTACAAGACAGGAAGTTTATGTAAGTGATAGCGAAGCTGATGATTGGGGTGAGTTTGTATAACTTGGACAAAATAAAAAAATTAAATACCTTTAGAATTATTATATTTTTAATGCTTTCTTTGGTAACCACATCTCAAATTATACTTTGTAACTTTGAAAGGTGGTGATTATACATGGAGCTTAGAAATGTAAAAATCTTGTTGATTCCAACAAAAGAGCAACGTCAGAAATTTTATGATTTTTCATATTATGCTGACCTTATGTATAATCAGGCTATTGATTGGAATAATGAGCTTTATAATTCTGAGGGTATTTTTTATTCTAAGTTTGATTTAATTAGAATGTTACCAGCTTTCAAAGAAGAGCATCCAGAGTTTGCATCTGTAGATAGTTTTGTTTTAAAGACAGCAGTTACAGATTTCAGAACAGCTTTAAATCGAATGAAGTGTGGGGCTAAGTATCCAAGATATAAGAAGATAGGTAAAAAGTTATCTTTTGGTACTCGTAATGACAGATTAAAGATATTTGAGAATAAAGTACAAATAAGCTCAATAGGGGTAGTAAAGTGCAAGCATTGTCATTGGCTAACTAAGACTAAAACTGATGAAGAGTTAGCTTGTATGTCTTGGCATAATCCGAGAGTAAAGTTTGATGGTAAATATTGGTTCTTATCAGTTGGAATAGAAGTTAATTTAACTCCAGATGAAACAACTGATGAAGTAATAGGGGTAGATTTAGGTGTTCGTAAAACTATTTATACTTCGAATGGAATTACAAAGCCAAATATAAATAACTCACGAAAAGTAGTAAATCTTGAGAAGCGAAAGAAGCGACTTCAGAAGAAAGTGTCAAGAAAATATGAGTTAAATAAGCATGGTAAGAAGTATATAAAAACTAAGAATATCAAGAAAACTGAAAGACAAATCAGGTTAATTGATAGAAAACTAAGATATATTCGAGAAAATTATAATCAAACAATCACAAATGAGTTAATTGCATTACATCCTAAGCGAATTATGATAGAAGACTTAAATGTAAGTGGTATGTTAAAAAATAAGCATTTAAGTAGGTCTATACAGCAGCAGTGTTTTTATCGACTTAGGCAGTTATTAATTGAAAAGGCATTAAATACAATGTCAACACAAATAGGGGTAGTTGCTAGGTTCTACCCATCAAGCAAAACCTGTAGTCGTTGTGGTTACATAAACAGACAGCTTAAGTCAGAAGAGATATATAAATGTCCTAAATGTGGACTCATAATCGATAGAGATTATAATGCATCAATAAACATTCGTGATTATAAAGATTATAAAATTGTAGCTAATTAATATGAAAAATATAGTCAGTACAAGACTTTAAAACCTACCAGACCGTTACTGGAAAGTCAAGCCTTGATAGGATTGTTGTAGTAGCTTCGGCAAGGCATTCAATCAAGATAGGAAAAATCTATATAGAGAGGTTAATGGTGAGTAAGATGTTCATAAAGTATATATTTGGCTGTCCTTTGCAGGAACATATTTACGAACTAGAAGATACAGCCACAGATAAAGACATAATAAATTTAGGTAGGTACTTGGTAACTCAAACAGGTATCTTCAACGAGGATGCATTTATACATGAGCAAGTAGAAAGTTTTGAGAAGCCAGTAACGAAAATATCAAATATTAAGCCTATTATTGTAGGTCTTACAAGTAATGAAATAGAAAGTATGCTTGCAAAAATAGTATAGGAGATGTGGAAGTTAGTCGATAGGTTGGCTTTCATTTATTTCAGGGGTAGTTCTAAGACCGGTCTTATGATATAATATCTTCCGAAAGGAAGGTAATGTATTGTGGCAGCACAAGATATTTTGGATAGTATGTTCCCAGTTGCATGTGCAGGTGTTCAGAACATTAATAAAAACAAGGATTTAACAGAGCAGGAAGTAAATATATTATATTCTGTTGTAGATGACTTTGACAATCAAAGAGAAAACTATGATTGGAAGTCAGCAGTTCAAACTATTTCAGGGGTAGCATCTAGGTTTGTTGCCAAGTCTAATAGTAAAAATAATCAGATAGCTATGCCTTTACTTATACAACAAATGATATTCTTTATGGCAGTTAGAGGGGAAGATTATAAGTTATATAAGCAAACAGAGCTGATGTATGAATTTACAGGCAAAGTAGAGTATAACCCAGAAGGTAAATATGTTTGCAACAATAATACTACATTGAATATAGGTAAGATATTTAGTAAATTACCATACGACTATAAGTATTACAGGAGTTGTAGGGATTATAAATTTGAATACAAGTCCTTGTCAGGGGTAGCTTACTCTCAGCCAGCAATATTATTTAGCTACAACGGTCAAAAAGATAAAGAATTAGGTGCAGTTATCAGAAATCTAGCTTATCAAGCAGGAAAATATAAGCATTTCGTTGACGTATTTGGAGGAACAGGTTCAGCTACATTAGCTGTTCCCAAAAGAGGATATGCTTTCAATCAAAGAGGCTATGTTTCCTACATATATAATGATTTAGATGAAAGACTTGTTAATTTATATAATGTAATCAAATCAGATGATTATAAAATCCTTGTAGATGAAATGAACCAGCTTAAGTTAGCTTTGTCATATGGTAGCACTTTTGATGAAAGTATTGATTTTGATAAGGAAATGAATAAGTTCTTTACAAAAGATACAGGTATCAATAGAGAAAGCAGACTTGACCAACAGAAGGACTCAGGCGAAGTAGATATCCTTGATAAAATCGATGCAGAAACTACATACGAAATTAAACCTGTTGCAGATTATATGAGAATGATTGAGTCAAGTATACCCAACATGTCAGATAAAAGAACTATTTCAGGGGTAGTTTATTCTAAAGACGATATTCAAGAAAAATTTGCAAGTTTAAATTCTGACTCAGAATATTTCTATGCTTATATTAGGAATAGAGCATTTTTTGATGAACTTGGATTTAAGATTGCTGAGACAACCTTGAAAGTTGAAAGAAAAACAAGTGAAGGTAATATTGACGAATTAGCAGATACATCACAAGGTAGTAGAATGCGTGACTTACAGGCAAGATTTTATCAGTATTATGCTTATTTTTCAAACGTATTAGCTCCAGGGGTAGATACTCCAGTTAGACAGGCTTTAGCTTTCATATTTATAAATTTCTTTTCAACACGAGGTAGTATAGATATAAAGGGTATAACAGGTATAGTTCCTAATTCTGAAATTAAGACTATAGTTTATAAGTGGAGACATTTCCTTGAACCAACAAAGAAACAGCAAGCAAAATCTCCAGAGCAGATAGATATAATCGAGGAGTTACATGAGCAGTTCCAGAGAGTAGATATAGTAAATAAGGATTTCAAAGAAGTTATTAATGATGTAATAGAAAAAGTCAAAGCTGAAGCAGAGCTTGCAAAGAAGAACTACAGTAAAGCAAACTCAGGAGCCTTGTTAGTAGTTGATAGTCCTTACATAGCAACTAAAGGTTATAAGAGAGGAGGAACTTTTGATGGAGAAGCTATGCACGATTTAATTAGCTTGTTAGGGGTAGCTTCAGATACTAATTGTAAGTTTATATTTTGTTGTAGAGCTTGTGCAACAAGGGGTAAAGATGTATCAAAGACAGATTTAAAAGCAATAGATAAGGCAATTGTGGAAACAGTTTACACTTATTTTAATAATATTTTCTTAGCAAATAATAAGCCACTTTGGGTGACTACAATATCAAGAAACAATAAATATGATTTCTTTGAAGATGCTGTAGCCAACCATAAAGAGGCAGAGATAATGATTACAGACTACAAGGTAGAGCATATAGAAGTAAGTCCTTTATATCCAGATGCTAGATATGAGGTATATACATTCAAAGATTTCGTTGAAAAGTTAGGTAAATATCTATAAATTATTTTCTTTAAAAGGGGTAGTTCATCTACCTCTTTTTTAGTATCTAAAGTTATTTCAGTCATTACCCAAAATTCTCAATCTCAAAATATTTCTTGTATCCACGGAAAAAGTGCGTGTAAAACTTAGGATAGGAGTGATGTTAATTGGTCGTAAGAGAATTTAAGAAACTAACAATTTTATATGGAAAGGAGATTGATAAGCATGAGAAATCTAAAATATGTAGCTTTCTTAATAAGTATTGGTCTTTTGGGTTTTAGTCCTACTATTGCGTATGCAGATGATACCGATGTAGCAATCGTACAAGAAAATCAAAACAGTTCAGAGGTAAGTCCATTTGAAGTCATCAATGCAGGGGTAGTAACTGACTCAGCTATAGAAGTATCTGTACCAAGTAATCTTGTATATGAAAAACAGGAAGTACAGCTTGATACAATTCCAAGTGATTTGCATGTGGATTTGCCTACAGCAGTAACACTAGAAACCTTAAATAACAATCAATATGGTTATACTGATAAGATTAAAATTTCTTGTGATAGCGATAATGCGTATCGTGTAGAGTTATCTATTAAAGATACAAACATTACTTATGTCAGTTCTGATGGTAGCACAGTTTCAGGGGTAGCTACTATTGGAGATTCAGTCAGTTATTCTTGGAGTTATGAAGATGTTGCTTCAGGTATGGAAATTCCTTTATCTGTTGTAGTTGATAAACCAGAGTATATAGGCAGCTACACGACAACATTGAATTTTAGTATTGATATTTATCAGATGCAGGAAATAGAAGTTAAAACTGAAGAAAATGCTTCAGATACCAAAGATATTGAAAAAATAGAGGATACAAAGGTAGATGAAATCAAGGAGAATACAGAAGTAGAGGTCGAGGAAGATACACAGGTATCTAATGAGTCAGAAGTTCAGCCACCTGCAAGTGAAGATAATATTATAGTCACTAATGACCCTCCAATTGCAGGGGTAGCTTTTGAAAATACTGATACACTTTTTATCAGCAAAGATATTACAAGCATCAATGCAGATGCTTTTGACAATTTAGACCTTTTAAGGGTAATCAATTTTGAGGGAACAGAAGAAGAGTGGAGCAAAATCTTCACTGGTTCTCTTAATGCAGGGGTAGTTCTGAACTTTAGTTCATCAATAACAAACGATTTTCAGGAAATTCCTACAGAGTCAACATTATCTGGTGACGAGGATAGTCAGTCTGATGAAGATAATCTTAGTCAAGACTTAGCTATCGAAGATGACCAGTCAACTACAGAAGTTGAGCCTGTAGAAGATAATCTTAGCGGAGATAGTTCTGAAATCATTGAGAGTGCAGACTCAATGGATGCAGACACTGAAAGTGCAGAAACAGTATCTGATAGTATTGATGAGTAACGGTTCATCTACATATAAGTCTTATTCATAATCTAAAGCCATTGCATTTTGCATTGGCTTTTCTCATTTTAACCAATTTTGAAACAATTCCCAATGTTTTTATAAATTATGAGCATCTACAAATATTCTTTGCGATGGCAGAAAATATGTTCTTTTATCTAAGAAGTATTAGAAACCATAAAAACTATGAACTTATTTCCAAGTCATGTAGTTTTATAGCAATTTATAAGGAGGTACAGAAATGAGTAAATATTGTGTAGTAAATGGACAGGTAGCTATCTTTAAAGGTGAGGTCGATGAAATGCTTACAATCGAGCCTATACAAGGTATAGATTACTTGTTCGATGAAAAAGACCTTGTCGAGGTAACAACAGGAGGTACAACTTATTCAGGGGTAGTAACCACTAAAGGTAATGAGGTTGCTATCGCTGTTTTAGGCAGTAAGAAAGCTGATGAGATAATCGGAAGAGTTATCTCATACGAAAATGGTGATGCCATCTGTAAAGGGGTAGTGCTTGATGTAGCTGGAGAAGTATATGTAACCCATCAGACAGACGATGAAATTGTATATATTCCGAAGGAGGTAACAACTACTATTAAATAATTATTAATATTTGTAAATAACCAAATATATTTTTGACTTTTATAGACTTTTATTATTACACCAATATCAAAATATACTTTGTAAATCAATGAAAGGAGTGATTTACATGAGTTATATAGCTATAGGAAAAATGGCTGAGAAACTTGGTGTAACAGAGCAGACTTTAAGAAATTGGGATAAGTCAGGCAGATTAAAACCAGCTTATGTTTCTGATTCAGGTTATCGTTATTATTCGAATGAGCAGTTAGCAAAAGTAACAGGTCTTTTTTACACAGATAGCACAAAGAAATTTGTTGCAGGTTATCATCGAAGCTCAACAAAAGAGAGATTTAAAAATCAAGTTGTTTTGATAAGGCAGTATTGTATAGCAAAGGGGTATCAATTCAAGTTTGTATCTAATCAATTTGAATTATTAGACCTGATTTTAGGTAATCAAATCAGTAAGTTAGTTATCTTACATAAAGATGTCTTACCTAATTTTGAAATAATTGATTATATCTGTAAGTATAACAATATTTTGATTGAAATTATTGATTCTACTGAATGTAGCTCATCGTCTGAAGGTGGTGATGATATATTCTAGTAGGTCAAAAGTTGAGATTGAAACCCAATAAAGCTCAAGAAGAGTGGTTGAGGCAGTATTCAGGGGTAGCCAGATTTATCTATAATTTTTCTCTTGCTATGAAAGAAGTAGCATACAAAGAGCAAGATATCAGTTTAGGTCAAAAAGAAATTATGAGACAAATAACAGATATGAAATATACACCAGAGTATGAATGGTTACAGTCTTATAATTCAGAAACAATCAAACAAGCAGTAAAGGATATGCTTAGAGCCTATACAAATTTCTTCAAGAATAATAAGGGTTTTCCAAAATTCAAGAAAAGGGGTAAATGCAAAGAAGGTTTTTATATAAGATATGACAAAATCTATTCAGTAGATGAAAAGCATATCAAATTTCCAAATCTCAAGCAACCAATGAAGATATCAGAACCTTTTGTAGTCTATAAAGGAGGTATTAAAAATTCAAGAGTTTCTTTTGATGGAAAGTATTGGTATTTGTCTTTTAGTTATGAACTTGAGCCCATACAGGAAACTTTAACAGATGAAGTAATTGGTATCGATTTAGGTTTGAAGGAATTAGCAGTAACTTCTTCAGGGGTAGTTTATCCTAATATCAATAAAAGCAGAACAGTTGTAAATCTTGAGTTACGAAAGAAAAGATTACAGAAGAAAATTTCTAGAGCATATGAGAAAAATAAGGAGGGTAAGAGATATGTAAAAACTAATAATATTATCAAAATGGAAAGAAAATTGAAACTAATAAGTAGAAGACTATCGAATATACGAAAGACTTATATCCATACAGTAACAGCAGAGATTGTAAAAACCAAGCCATCTTGCATTGTTATTGAAGATTTAGCAGTTTCTAATTTGATGAAAAATAAACATTGTAGTAAAGCTATACAGGATGCTATGTGGTATTTCTTTAGACAGTGTCTTGAATATAAATCTCAGTTTTCAGGGGTAGAGCTTAAACTTGCTAATAGATTTTTCCCATCATCAAAGAAGTGCAGTAAATGTGGTTCAGTTAAGAAATTTTTATCTTTGAATGAGCGAACATACATATGTAAGTGTTGTGGTTTTATATGTGATAGAGATTTAAATGCAGCATACAATCTCAGAGATTTGGCATTTTCACAATAGCGAAGATGTTAGATATGTACGTCACTGTCAGACGGAATTTAAGCCTTGAGAAAACTATTGAGTAGCTTTTAGCCAAGGATAGTTATTGCGATAGGAATTCTAATTTATAATTTTAGAAAGGCAGGTAGCTGAGTTATGTTAGGAATTTTAGTTACAGATTTTACAGCAGAGAAGGTGGATGTAGCAACTCAGACAAGTAAAGAGTTACAAATCAATATCAAAGATAGCAAATATGTTTTTGATATTGGCGAAGAAGTAAAGGTTATTGTAAATAACAAACTTTACTCAGGGGTAGTTACTGAGGTTATGACTGTTATGATTTTTATAACTATTAAGTCAGAGAAAGAAGTTCCTGATATTGTAGGAAAAATAGTTAGTTATAAAGGTAGTGACCAAAACGAAATTCCAAATTCAGAAGAAACATATATATCTGCTGAAAATGGT
>ERZ824480.3127-NODE-3127-length-11599-cov-3.201577_pt1 | contig 11599 bp, 25 predicted proteins | sample MGYA00519861_ERZ824480 | MGnify/ENA primary metagenome ERZ824480 (study PRJEB31778, sample SAMEA3449152) | human gut metagenome | biome: human gut; feature: human-associated habitat; material: faeces | place: United Kingdom | collected 2010/2012 ... | reverse complement strand
TTCCTACTGAGGTTCCTACTACAGAGGCTCCCACCACTGAGGCTCCTACTACTGAAGCACCTACTGAGGTTCCTACCGAAGCACCTACCACTGAAGCCCCTACTACTGAAGCTCCTACTACTGAAGCACCTACCACTCCAGTTCCCACCACCTTGCCTCCTGCCAGATCGGAAATAATCAGTGGACGTTCATGCTTGGATGCTTTCACTAATCTGGAGGACATTGAGATGATTACTGATATTACTTTCGAAGGCAGATGCGAAGATATTGAGAGTCTGAACTTCGAAGGCTTTACTTATCTCCAGAATATTACTATCGGTACTACTGACGTGAGAAATGCTCTTCTTAATCTTAAGACCCTTAGCATTAAGGGCTTAGAATATCTCACTGAGTTTATCGTTATGGATGACAATGGTGCTTACGGAAATAGTGTCGAAGCTTGCAAGCAGGATACGTCTGTGATTATTGAAGATAATCCCGAACTGGTGAATATCGTTTTTGGCACGAATTCGTTTAATGCATTCTGTAATCTCAGTATTAAGAATAATGAGAAGTTGAAGACTCTGTATTTCGCTTCTTATGATGCTGAAACGGGTGAGAAGAACTATCTTGTGACTGGTAGCACGTTCTATAGTGTAGATAGTGTTGTTATTGCTAAGAATCCCAATCTTAAGGAAATATATGTGAGTGGTGGTGCGATGAAGTCTTTTGGCACTTTGCGTCTTGAGGACTTAGGTTCGTTGCAATCTTGGAGTATATCGGAATCAGGTTTAGCTGGACGTGGTAATGCTAATGCCCATGCAGCTGAGATAATTATGAAGGGTATGTGAAATTGATGGAAGTAATGAGTAGGTGTGTCTCCATTATTGGTATTTAACAGCATGAATGGACAAAGCTATGAAGCTTTCACTTACATAGATAAACTTACTATGGAGGATTGTATGTCTGAGAACTCGAAGATTGATTTGGGCAATCGTGCTTTCGCTGGTATGTCACATGTGTCGATTGAGGGTTCTCCTAAATTCTTATCCTGGTATGAAGAACATTATGGCACTACGAATCCTTAAATCTTGTCCTTAATTCAATTTGTTGTTTGTTGTTACACTAGGTTGTCTTCTGGTTGAATAATTCCTGAGTCGTGGTGAAATCCCACTAATGTGGAATATCAGCCGCGGGATCATCGATAGAGGTAACAGATATACCCTCGTTCAAGAGAAACACAGAAACGAATGGTTATGTGTACTTCAAAGGCTTCTCTTGTACCAATCATTGTTCTTGATGTAATACTCTTCATCTGTGATGAAGACTATGGAGAACAACTACCATAGTGTATACAATAGGAGATCGAAAAACCTCTAGGAAGAAGTAAATATAGGTTTGGAGGAACAAACATGCGTAATTACGATAACGATCCTAATTGCAACCATCGGTGATTTAGAACTTGATCAATCGTGTACCGCCTTTCAGGTTCTTTTACTACAAGCTACTCATCATTTCTGCCATACATCTCTACATGATTGATAAAATCCTGAAACAAAGAACTGGATGTATCTGGAAAGAAAATATCTGTTCTAGTAATCCTGCTATATACTTCTTCGGCGCTCGAACCTTGATAAGGTGTTTCTCCAGTACACAACTCATATGCAAGGATTCCTAAACACCATATGTCAGCCTATGCATTAGATACATCCATTTTCGCAAACACGATAATCATATCCATTCCCCTTTGCAATCTCAGGAGGGATATACTCTGGAGTGCCACATACAGTACTCCGTATTTCCCTTCCAACATGAACTGCCCAACCAAAGTCACAAATCTTTGGTTCCAACTACGAATGAACTCCTAAGTCATATAAACTACTTCTTCTCCAATCAAAATATTCTCTGCTTTGATATCTCGATGAATAACCTGATTATCATGCATGTATTTGAGTCCTTCCGCAATCCTCTTGATATACCAAGCTGCCTTGCGTTCTGTAAATTTCCCTTCCCTCCTTAGTTCCTTCTGTAGGTCGCCATAAAAGCCATACTCTTGAATCAAGTAGATGCAGTGATCATCCCAAAAGTATCCATACAGCGACAACAAGTTTTTGTGCCTATATTCAATGGATTGGAAAACTGGGACCTTAGATGAGTTTGAATGTCAATCTCGTTTTGTAGGAGATCCACTATTCCTGCACGGACGACTACTTTCATCTCAACTGCCTTGATCGCAACAACAAATCTGGAACATTTCTCACGAGCTAGATATACTTTGCCTTCAGATCACTCCCTTTTACTAACTATACCATAACCTCCTGTCCCGACCAGTGCACCAATTTCAAAATCTTGAATCGTCCACATTCTGAGAATGAGCGGAATAATCCATCAGTCACTTCTCACTGAACTGGTCCAGTGACAACAGACTCATTGTGAGCTTGAAACGTATTCGATGAATTCAGATATGAACAAACATGTCATATATAGAGTTTAGTACTGCTGAGGAGGTCGATAAGGAGGCTGTTGACCTCTTGGCATGCCATATGGTTGTTGGGGATACATCGGATATGGGGCATATCCAGGAGCAAAGGGTTGCATTGGAGGCTGGCCTGTTGGTGGCGGAAGTGGATGTCGCAACATAGTAGCTTGTGCGGAAGCACGCTCATTCAACCGTTTCTGCATCTACCTATCATTTCATAGTCCATCCCTACAATCTGCTTTAAATTCGATTTAAAATAGTTCAGGAAACTTTCTACATGACCGAAAAGCCGTTTATCATATACAATCCCCATAGGACGTAATTCTGCATATTCATGAAGAATCATTCCATGACGGTAATAAGTGACCCTTAATAGACCTGGATGATGACGACTCAAAGAGATCAGATAAGGAAGATGGGTTGGATTAGCCTTTCCTGCTGCTTCCACTTCAGCATCCACTGCTTCCTATCAATCATTCACATCTCCTATTCTTACATCCGATTCATCACGGTACTTGGGGAAGTTGGAAATGTCATGAATCAAAACAGTCAGTTCGCCTACAAAACGATCCACAATCTCTTCCAGCTCGGTATACTGTTGCTCACACAGCTCTAGCACAGCTCCCAACTTTGAGCGGTCCTGTGGATCTTTCTGTTTCTCAATCACATCATAAGAAGCATAGAGATCTGGAAGCATCTACGAATCACACGACTATCCTCACATCACCTTATAAGTGAGAATAATCTGATCGATGCCTTGAGGACTAGGACGGAAGAGACAACTTCCTACTGGCTTATCTTTCAACTCTTCAATAGCTCCTTGCTGATTAACACACAAGTAATAAGTGTTAAAGATGGAACGCTTTGCTAATTGACGAGCACGTTGTTCAGCAACCAGCTGGGTCTGCATTTCCTCCAAAATATCATGCTCCCAGCCTTCAGGTTCTTGGACAAAATACTTATCCAACTGCACATTGCTTGAGAAACGGTTATTCACCACACTTGGACGACTACTTAACTCAACACGGAAATTCGTCAAATCAATTCGCAAGACACGGCACGTGATACTGGAACCCTTGTGTTATTCATTCTCAGAATAACCTACCACTTCAATTAGATTCGATGCCATCTCAATATCACGGGGATTATCACTAAACTCTTGAGCACTGATGCTACCTTGCAAATTGTTGTCCAATCTCACAAGAATGCGGAGACCATCAAGAACACGTACTACTCGAGCCACCACTTCTGTTCCTACATGGAACGTCTCCTTTGTCTCATCTGCTATCAAATAGAACAAAGACTCGCCCATCACACTTCGGATCTGGGTTCGTTGATCCAATCCATCCCCACGTAACTCATTGGATAACAAACGCAGAGGTAGTTTATGGAAATCTGGAATCTATCAGGAATTCCCAAAATAAACACCTTACTATGGCTTCCAGTTCATGCTCATCTTCCTCAGAAACTAATTCTCGTTCTCCATCTTCATCTTTCTTTTCATAGTTCTGATAGTGAATCATTACTTCTGTAACCGCCTCCTTTCAATCAAACTCATTCTTCATTCTTACCTGACCACTAAACATTCCTGCTCCTCGAGTCAAGAATTTGCAAATTCCAATAGCTGAGGAGTATAACTGTGTGGGCCAACGGAACATGTCCAATACGTGATAAGACGAATCTGCTTTCAGTTCTTCGACATTAGTCATACGACGCACAGCAAAACCTGACCATGAATCACATTATTCAATCATACGAATGAACCCATTACAATTCTTAAACACCACATCTCCAAGTCCAAGAACAGTCTTCAAATCATCTCGATTTCTCAAGCCCTTTCCTTCCACGACTAATTTATCAATTATTGATCGAACTTTGCGGAATCCCAGACCTGGAATAAACCGTAGTTCTGAATAGGCATCTTGATAAGCCATAGCATCCTGAAGACACACTCCAGCATTTACAACTTCCATACACAATTCACGAGTGAAGACACGACGAAGATAAACAGCAGGAACACTGCTCTGATATGGATGTAACTGTAACTGGAACAGGTCTGATTCTTCCGGATTCCCAGGATTATTATCCAAAGCACAGACTTCTCGTAATGGATTCTGTACGTAGCGAGCCATATAAATAGCGTGCTTGAACTTCTTAAGGGCCTGCTCATAGTAAACATTGTCATCACGAGCCAGACGTAATTGAGCAACACGATCATCCACAATCAGTACTTCAGGTTTGTCAATATTCTTCTCTCCCTATTACTAAGGATCCAACTACTCACCTACACTCACTCGTTGAAGCATTTCTTCAATATTACGTTGTATTTGAAGTGTTTGACTCTGTAATGCAGCATTCAGAATCACCACATCCACTGTGTTGCGTTCGAATATGCGTTGAATGTTATCAAGATACGTCCCTTCCTCCAACTTCGCGATACGACCTCCTTGACCAATAATCAGACTATCAGTAACCACACCATTATCATTCAGCACAACAGCTACTGACGATTGATTCAATTCTGATGAGAATGAAATGGATAACACATTGGCGAGTTTGTTCTACATTACAAAGGAATCAATGAAGTACATGATTGTTTCGATAACCGCGGTATTCAATGAGTTTTACCAATTCATCACCACATCGTTTTGCTACATCTTCATATGCCTGTTGACGCATTCGCTATTCTCAATTCCTTCTTTCGTTCCTACCGTTTTCAAGTATTCCACAGTACTTCGCACAAGACTTGATACACACGTTCGAATACTCTGTTGCTGTAGTGAATAGTAGTCTGAAGAAGGATTCGTTAAGAGTTGTCCTAGCATAGTTTGAAGTTCTTGGATTCCCTGTGACACATCAATGGAATACGTAAAGAGACCATCTTGCATACCCTCTTCCAGACACAAATAGTCTTGATCCATCATATCATACAGTGGTTTACCACGCAGACGATGGTATCCATAGAGAGGGTGAGATCCATCAATCTCTTGAACACCTCGAACAGTGGGTCTACTATTGACTACAGCTGTATTGTATAGGATATCTCGTGCTTGACGAATGATTGATGGATCACAGCTCAGCATCAATCCATACAATTGAGATGCTTCATTCAGAAGTGTTGTAGCACTCTTCTGACTCTGCAGCTCAGGAGTTCGACGTAACTGATCCTCCACCAGATCATTGGGGATCTTTGCATCACCTCCGCCTTATTATCTTACCATTCCAGGATCCTGAGGAACTGACGATTGCGAACGAGTAAGCAGGTTTGTTTCCACTCGATCCAATTCTACATTGTAACGCATACACAAATCCAAGAGTCCTGTAGACCACAGACGACGCAACTGCATCTCCGTACGATTTCCACGTCGTTGAGAGGATCCTTCTTCTTCATTCATATGGAGGAGATTCTGTAATAGTCGAACATAACTCTGAATGAGAGTCACACGCTGTTTATTGGGGGAAGCCAACTCAGCAACCATGCTATTCAAAAGACGACGTAACGACTCCATTCCATCCGTAAGCTCCAATGTGGTGAGATAATCACGAATCTGATTCAATTGAGCTCGTACAGAGTTGCATTGATCCTATTTCTCAAATTCAGTCTATTTTCTTACAAGCAGATCCAAATACTCATGATACAATTCACATACACTCCATACCACTTCATCTTGTAAATAGGACACTTCTCGAGAAAGGAATTTCATGATATAATGAGGCTCCAAGTGTTCTTCCTATGCCTTATTCTCCAAACTCTCTCTCACTGCATAATACTTAAGTACAATGGAAATCTGCTCCTTCACTAGAGTCACATCATCCGTCTGAAAATCAGTTGTTGGACGCTTCTGAATCTCTTCAAAGATCCAATTGCAACAATCCATGCGATCCTGATAATCATCAAGAATGCGCATTTCTTTGAATCAAATACCCATCAAGGACGATACCTCCCATTAATTGCATTCGTTCCGGGATATCAGTGGATGCAATTGCCAAATCACGTTCTGTCATCAGATTCTCTTCTTTCCAAATTTGTTCTTCTGCTTCTCTTGCTTGGTCCATCTCCTCTGTATGGATCGGAATCTCAACCGGTGCATGCAAATCTGTCTCTGGTTGCATCTTCTCCTCTTCTACTTCTTCTGCTACCCCATCATTTTAGATAATCATTCATACCACTTCCAACAGCATTGATGAAATAACGGATTCCCTCACCAAAGTACTCCAATGCAAGATCATACTAATTTTCAACGTTCTTCAAGACCCTTTACGTATTTCTTTCGATCCTCACTCACATTCTCTGTTACGTACTGCATACCTTCATCATCATCAATAAAATCATCAACGCCATTTTCGTAATCAATCTACTGTTAACTTTAACTTCTTTTTTTACATCTTGAGCACCTTTGTAGTCTCGATACGATGTTACAATGGCATGGTCATCTTCTTCCATACCCTATAAATAAATCCATCTCATTTTAAAAGATACCATTAACGATTCTCCATCACTACCTATACCTACTCAAATCGTTAAACAAGTTCACAAACAACACTACAACAAACTTACTTCGTTCACTTGAATCCTATACATCAAAAACAAGACCCTGTTACCTACTTTATCGTCGATGCCTTCATTTTCATCAAGGACATCAAGATCATCAGCTTCAATCATCTTTCTAGTGAGTTTCTTTTTTGTAGATGCAGCTTGAAGTTGTTCCAAGTCATCCTCACTCTCACTCTCCTTGGAATCAGTAACCTTCCTTCTTTTGAAGGAGGTCATAGCATATTCATCATCAGACATGATTAAAGATGCTCTCTAATAGTTCATATTCAAACTCCAAAAATTTAGCCAATTTTAGACAACAAACAAAAGGTAACTCTCTATCTTTATACTCATTTTGGATTTTCTGGAACCTATATGTTATCTTGACAAAGTATTACAACAAAGACAGTGGTGCCATTCATTTCCTTTATTACTCGAATTTGACATGCCAACCGTGAACTATATATTATAAATTTCCAACTCACACACTTTTTATTCTTATTCCTAGCAATCTTATCAAGCCACATTTGTTCTCCAATCTCAGGTTTGGGTGATAACTTAAATATATCATCTTTCAATATTACATGACAAAACTGACATGCACCACCTACAATCACATCAACCTTCAAGAAGTACCTTCTGTAAATACATCGTCCGACCAATGTTCCACTTTGAATACTTTCTTTGGTAAGCCAAGACCTTGACAATCCCCTTCTCTTCACAAATATTAATATCCATACCTCGAAGTGGTAGATGATATGCCTCAGCAGTTTGCTTCAATGTATCACCAATCCGAGCTTTCACTTTCCTGTTTTCTCCAGAAGCAAAGGCAAATGTGATTTCAATGCTGTAATGTTATAGCAAAAAGAAATAGAAACCTGTTGTCAATGGGTGTGCTTCTCCACATGATAGATCGATTGATCACTACAAATCATATCTAACCATCACTATTGCCTTGCATAGAAGGAGATATCTGTTGTGCAAGTCTCGAGAAACGGACTAGCATGTCTCTCTATCTATCAATGGATTCTAGTCTTGAACAAACACATTATCGTTGCTTCAATTGATTCATTTCATATTGCAATTCATCTGCTGAAGGACTGATTGTCATTCCTCCATATCCATCCTTTGCCCATCCTTCCACCTCTTGTGCCATACCTACAAACATGTTCTATTCTTCATTCATCCTTTCATTCATTACCGTGATATCATCCCAACAAATGTTCAAAAGGGAGCTTTCAGCACAGATATGTTTCTGGAGACGATCATGAATCTTCTTCAATGGTTTGGCTATCTTTCCTAGCGAAGCTGATCGGCCAAATGAAGCTTTGTTAATCACATACTGTAACTCACCAATAGATGTGGAAGCCAGAGCTTGTCGTGTTGCTAATACAAAGTCCACATACTTCGGGAAGGCATAATGAATCATACTCAAACAATAACTATCTCTTGCCTAATCTCACATTCTCATTCTCATACTCACTTTCATATACTGACTCTCACATTCCTTCTCGAATGTATCCAACAGAGGCATACGACGACTCTTCAGAGACATACTCAGGAAATTGAAATTCTCCATCCGAATCAACTCACGATATTTTGGTTCCCGTTCTGCGATCTCCTCCAATTTCGCTTGGAGTTTCTTTGTCACTAAGAACAATACACCTAGTCCACCTTCTTCCAGATCTTGCGATTTGGCTATTGGCTTGGAATCTGTTGGAATAGAAGCATTCAGTTCTTCATGCAGGATACGAAGTTTATTCTTCACAGGTCCATCATGATGCAATGCTGTTATCAATCGTTTGGTACACACTTCACAGGCAGCACGAGCCTGAACCAATCGATCAATGAATCCAGGCAACACACGCACTGGTCTTAGAATGCCACAATAACGTGACTCCACATTGTATGTCTGAATGGAACCCAACACTTCACCTGTGTACTTCTTCCATCCTATCATACACTCCTGTCGAGCCAACTCAAGTAAATTGAAGAGGAAACGTTTGCGAATAAGGAGACGTGTCTCCTTCTGACAACTCTCCAGCAACTGCATCTCTGTGATCAGATTGAATGAGGATCGATTCTCATTATCCATAAGCTTCTTCAACGCCTCGGATACACCAACCATGATCTGCTGTTGTACTGTGTCTGTTGTTCGACTCTCCAATGTTGCTACTCTTCATACTCACACTCTCACATACTCTTGTAGTCTCCTGTTCCGAAGAATTCCAGACATAGTAACTCGATACTCTCACTGATAGGAAGCAAAAACTCTAAGAGCTTCTCTACAGCAACAGCTACATTGTAAGAACTGGTCTCATCTGTTGTCTTCTGCCACATATCTCGGGTTGCTCGCATCTCCTCTGAAGCATCCGCCAGATTACAGAGTGGAAGTGAATCAAACTTGCCAGAATCAGTTGGAGCCAATTTCACCTACTATTCAGAGAGAGAATCCATCAATACGATTCGAGAACGGATATTCTGAAGTTGTTCTTGAAGTTGAGTAGCGTAGATGTTAAGAACAGAACTACAGTTACGGGAAAGGATATGAATTCACGGGACATCTCATTAATGATCTTGGTACGTACTTGAGTGAAGAGTGTCAGATCCTATAAGTCATTCTCTCTGTTCGTCTCTACGTAATCTTGAAGTATCTTCAATAATGGGGCTATCAGAAGTACATGCTGGCAAGTCTCTGTTATTCGACCACTTGCTCCTTCACTCTCAACGTGTTTCTCGATCATGCCTGCTAAAGCAGTAAAGAATCGCTTTGCAGTCGCTTCATTTTGAGCTATCTGACTCTTTACAGCATTCATCTCGGTCACAGGCACTCCCTTCCCTTATTAACTCCTCATCATACCTACATTCAATGATTGTGTATGAGCAATAGCCAGATCTCGTAGTTTATATGCTGTGTCCAACAGTACATGAACCGGATTATTCAATGGAAGCATCTTCAATGTCTCCTCCACACCCATATCATATGCAGTCTTACCCCACTTGATACTCTCTTGCGTATACTACACTCCTACATCAACACACATCCTTACATTGCTAAGAAACACTTCTAGTGAAGCTACAACTGCTTGCTTCTCTGTGTCCAGTGTGATCATTTCCAGCAACGACTACTGTCTACACTCACAAACATACCTACACTCAAGGTGGTCTGAAGAGCCTCATGATTTCGCTTCTGCTGTGTCAGATTTGTATTCTCCTGTGATATTGTCTGTAGACTGTGTGTCATCAAACCCAATCGAGTATTGTGATGATACAGCCACTCCTCCAGAGATGTCACTTCTCTATTCACCTATTCATCAAACACTCTTATCAACACACACATTCGAGATGGTATCAATGAGATGTGACACTTCAGTACTCTGATTCACTTCCATCTCCAATAGATGTTCTAGAATCATGTTCTCTGATTTCTAGTCTTCATTCCATTCTCTCTTTCTCACATCAATCTCTTTCACTATCTCCTGTTCCACATATTCGAGTGTACAATCCGGATTCTTCTCTTGAATGGATGCTACAGTTGCTCGAAGCATCTGATCCTTCTTCTCCTGTTCTTCATCGTATTTGGATCCATCTCCTGTGGATAACCCTGAAAACTACATAACATCCATCTTCATTCAAATACAGCTCGAGAACGAGTTGTTGGAACCCCAAAGAGAATACAAAGAGAATCAGCATTATCAAGAGTACCTTGCTCTCTGATTTCAGCAATATCAATATTCTTTAATGGAAGTGATTTCTTCAAATACAGATCGAAGAGCTTTGAAAGAATAAAGATTACACCAGTCTGCGAATGAGAAAGAAATCACAACCTAACATTGATCTTCTGTGTCTTTGTACAAAATTCAATCTTCTTATCACCTAGTTGAATCTCCAAATGAGCACAATGCTCATCATTGATGGACGTCATCGAATGAACATCCGAAATCTGCCTCAAATACTTCACATCTCCTAGCATACACCACTTCTTGAGAGAGAAGGCTAATCCAGTGTGAGTTGGATTGCACTTACTTGTAATCTATTGATGATTGATTGAACAAGATCCAACATCATAGACACGAATAACTCCAGGATCTGCATAAGAAACTGTATCTGCTGTGATGCAAAGGAAATCAAGACTAACCTTTTTACTCGAATCAAATATGTTCAAAGGAAGAGTATTTTCCTTATATCGTGCAATATCTACCAAAAACACGATCTAGTTGTCAGATCATTCCAAATAAATGTAAACATCTCCAATGATCTCATTTGAACACGATCTGATTGATTCTTGCAAAGATTCGGTTGTCATGTCTCCAAGAAACACCAGTTCATCACGAATATCCACACTTTGATATGGACTATAACAATAATCCCTTTCTAGATAAATTGGTACTTAGACATCGTTGAACTCGATTGATTTGGTGAGTAATCTGTGAAAACTGTTTTGGATGAGAAGACGAGTGGAACCAAAGCATAGCGGAAATGTCCTCAAATACCATGGTTCTTGTGATTCTTAGTCTTACACACAGAATGATCTATTACGCATATTTGATTGGAAACAAACACTCTGAATAACCACCATAAACGATTCTATTTCCCAGTCCTTCCTT
>ERZ824480.3126-NODE-3126-length-11599-cov-3.590610_pt1 | contig 11599 bp, 20 predicted proteins | sample MGYA00519861_ERZ824480 | MGnify/ENA primary metagenome ERZ824480 (study PRJEB31778, sample SAMEA3449152) | human gut metagenome | biome: human gut; feature: human-associated habitat; material: faeces | place: United Kingdom | collected 2010/2012 ... | reverse complement strand
CTGTACTTCGAATAAGTGTATTCACACTTTCCATCTCTTTTTTACTTAGAGAAGTGATGATAATCACTTCATTCTTATTTAGATCAATTGCCTGGACAATGCCAATCCCAATATTCTTAACCACGGGAAATGACTTCAATAACTTGGGACTAGAAGCCGCTTTCGGAATAACTACTCCTGCTTTCACTTCCGTTGATGGTTGGATCTCTACAGAAGGTATGAATAAAGAATCTGCTGATAAGCCAACAATGGATCCATTGAGAGCAACATGGAAATAGCCACTAGGAATATGTCCTAAATAACATTGAATCGATGAGAAAGGAAGATGATATTGAGGTAGCGTGAGGAGATAGTTACCAAGATCCGATAAGTGGTCGCCACAGAAGTACGCTATCACCTTCTGATCTCGTAAATAACCAGGATTCACTTTCTTAGTCTCACTGGGTTGGGAATCCAAATAGATTACACTAGCAGGATCAGCATTGATAATGGGAAGTGAATCCTTTTTGGTTTTGTCTTGAATCTATACTCAAACATATACATCAACCCTACAAAAACCACATTCGTACATTTGATGTTGTAATAGATGAAGTTCAGAATATCAGCTCCAACTCCCTTTATCCAACCACATGTATTGATCACAAGCGGACAATCTAAACATCATTTCATCCTCCTATGACCACCTGACAGAATCGTGAGGTACTGATGAAGAAGCATACTAACAACTTGATTATAGTCCTGAGGACGATTCTCAGGAGTTCGATCTCCGAAGAATATCCGACTAAACATGATACTGGAGTTCCACAAATCACCTGAAAACAGGTTCTTTCACACATGGTACAGACGAACTCCGCAGTTGAGGCTCCTCAATGGTGGAGAGAGTTAGGATTCCCTCTGTGACATACTCACCCTGACCCACATCAATATCGAGAAAAGCAACACGCGAGAAGTGAGAGAGCAATGAATTGACAAGACAACGACAGTAGGTTGATTTACCAACATTCTTAGAGCCAAGTACAAGTGTCACAGAATACTCCTTAGATGTGATATCTGTCATGCTCTAGTTATCAGGTTGTAGAAAAGTCCACACTTGTTTCCAATGAGGAGTTAAAAGAATCACTCCTGGAGGAGCCAATTTTGGAATCTCTTCAGAAGACAGTACATTGAAATGAGTCATCAGACACGCCCCATCGATGCAAAAAGACTATAATGAGAAGAATAATGAGAAACTACCGATGGTTCTAGGAAAGAATCCGCTGCCACTTCTAAAAGGACATCATCTGTATCATTCTTCTTAATCTCCAAATGATAGTCATGCCAGTTGTTGTAATTCGACTTTACAGAAGAGAGCAACACAACACAATGAAAAGACGATACGAATAGGCGGACGCAAGTTGACACTGCTTCATTCGGTAATCGAACAGAAAGCGAGTTGCTTTGGTTGCTCATCAAACTAGGATGAATTGGAATGGCATTATCTGTAATCGGAGATTCTATGAGGTATGGTTTATCTCTTGATTTACACACTGCTCCTACTCATTATCACCAAACCAAGAAATCACCTAATATTTCGACTTCTCCACTTATAACATGTAAGTAATATGATCCAGTAATTATAAGACTCTCTTCTGGCATCAAGCCAACAGTAATCGTATCTGAAGCGTTGTCTTTGCATATTTGGCTTGCAGAACCAATTACACTCACCGGATAAGGAATATTCTACACAGTATTGGGATTTATCCTCCATTGGTACATGTTCCACAGTATTTTGAATATTGCTTACATACCCATCTGTAATATTTCTTGGAGACAATGGAGGCATGATAATAATAAGATGACTCTAAATCAAGAACCGTTCTACCCATAATGAAAAAGTGTATCAAATTAAATGGCTTTAAATAGCAGAAACAAAGATATTATTTGCTGCTGTATATCAAAATTGTGATTCTCCGCTCTATCATTGAGTATGGAATCTCGCTCGAGTTTATTCTGATAGTCGCTAGCGGGGTGTCATATTGCCTGAAATAGGCCGTATTGCCTCCAGCCCCGGTATCTTCATGATTAACCTGGTATGTGAATGTGTGATGTTTGATTCCGGTATACGGCGGTGGTGTGCAATAAGGTTGTGCCTGTTTTTCTTTCTTAGTGTATGTTTTCAAACAATAACTAATTATGAATCTTAATACGTTTCCTTTCTGCTGATGAAAGCCCTTTCCGAAGTCGAACATTTACTCGTTCTCGGGATCGAGCCATAATCCTCCAAGTATAAGAGTCTCCGTCTATCCATTATTTGGTTCATCCACACCAACCGAAACGATAATCCGCATACATCAAAGCACCTTTGATTTTCTTGATGCTTTCAGTCCACTGGAAGTTCCAATCAGTGTCACTCTTTTTCCTCTTTCCCTTCGTATGCTCTTTATATCCGTCTAAACCCTGATGAATCCCAACAACTCGATTCGTCACATCTACAAGACTTCCCTTCATCTTGAAGATGTAGGAAAGCAAATAGTTGTCGATGCGCATTCTTCCCACTACGACAGGGTCCATCGCGTCATAAGTCACTGCTGCAGAGAAGATGAAGTAATCTGCACTGCGATAATCACGCTGATTCTTCAGTAACTGGACTTGATTAACAATGTGATTCTCAAATGATTCCACTGAGGATGTATCAATGACACCAAGTCGAAAGATATCCCAAACAATAGAGGATATCTCATGCTAGACATATATATCTCAGCATAATACTACCTTTTGAGATATTACTCCCTTTTTCGCCAATTGATCACATGTTGAAAGAATTTCAAACAAATTTGGTGACACGATAATATCACTATTTATATAACCGTAGTAATCCACTTCCACAAGGATTTGAGTACGATTGTACATGTAGGAGGCAAGAGGCATTCCGTATTTATTGACACCATAGTTACCTTCGCTGTAGATTCCCATGGACGCACATATATCACTGAGGAGTTTTGAGTTTGTGTACACGAGTGCTCGGAAAGAGAAGGTTCGTTGAAATAGCTCAAACATTCGTAGTGTATTCTTTAAACTCTGTGACAGACTCTAAACGTAAAAGCGGGAATGAGGATTCCTCACCTTCTTACCAAAAAGTTCAACAGTAGTGAAAAAAACCAGTTGGTAGTGTTGATTAAATGGAAGAATCGAAGGAGCAAGTGTCCAACTATCAGCAGCTTGACTCTCGTGGACTTCAGGTTTGGGCGAATAACTAATAATATCTTCTACTTCACTTTCAGTTGATTCCACAACCGGTTTGGTTGTTATTTGTATAAGTGTTGGAAAACTCAGTCGTTCTGTTGGAACAGAACCAACTAGAGGTACCCGAAGTGATGGAGTTGCTAAAACGGATTGTTCCTTACGCATCATTTCCTCGGGGACTTGCATAATATCGGTTGCTATCGGTATTACATTGTCATCTTCCTCAATGTTCAATTCTTCTGGACTTACACCCATAAAGACGAATGTATCAGAATCGAAGCGCCTCCTAAAAGAATGAATGGATTGAATCAATGCATTCCGCGAATACAACTACATTCAACAATAGAAAAGGTAAGTACGACACTAATGAGACAGAAAACAGCTAAAAGAAAGAAATAGATATACTTCATTCATCAATCAAAAGAAACTCTATTCTCGTATTGTATATATGCTTACAAAGAAAATCCCCTTTATGGGAGCCAAAAATCTAATTGGTTTCTTCCGGAATTTGGTTCTTTGTTTTGAGAACTGATTCGAGATATATGGAAGGTGTACAAGACAGTACAGAACTCTTATCCGCATTCCTTAAGTTGGATGTGAATGTTTTACAGGGTGAGAATAGACCTTCTAAGTCATCGAATAGATTCAAACGGTCTCGAAAAAGTGGAAACGATCCTCAGTGATATTATTCAAGTGTTTTCAGCGTATTCTGAAGGACAACGAGTCTTATTTGCAAACCAATTCATTTCTATTGTTATGTGGAATCCTAATAGCACACAATTCAACTCTTTAATCCAAGTATAGACATAAACAGTATTCTAAAGTCTAGTATTTCTTTGACATGTCCTATCTTTATGGTTCTATTGCCTGTCGACGAACAATGCTTTTGATTATGATTCGGATAAAGGATGTTATTCCAGGAATTGTGCAAGAATCATTGAAATCGCAGGTTTCTGTTCTCAACGAACCCATTACTTCTCCCAAGGAGAAAGAACTCTTGTTGCGCCTTTTTCTGAGTTCTCTCTCCTCTGAATCTGTTTTAAAAGAGATTCACAATACATCCGGGACGTCAGGAACACCGATACTTCAAAACCTTCGACATGTTTCTGTTGAGAGCCTTCTAAATGACTATATTCGGATTCAAAATGGTCTTTTGGATGTTCAAAACCTTGAGATGTTACAATCGGTTGTGAATCTTATTGTTCGGATCGCTTTGGAATCTTCTCCCTTTTTCCAGACAGAAATTATCGAACAAATGCTAGATCGATCCTTTCATAAGAGTACAGATCAGAGTTGTATCCTTCTATCGGGTGTTAATTCCATTCTTCAGTAGTCATTGATCTATTAATGACAATCAGAAATGCATACTACATTCTCACAATCCGAGAGATTGATCAATTGATAAAATGTTATTCAGATGATGTGTTAAAGTAAAGAGTATCTTTCTGTTTAATCATATAGAAACTCTATAGTAGTGATATTCTATTCTTCAGTACTTCCTTCTTTTGATATAGTAAGAAAGATTACTGAGAGCTGTTTAGGAGTTGATCCAAAGAGGTTAGTAGTGTATTCTAAGGTTGAAGTCTAGAATGAAGTGGATCACATTAGATGCTTGATTTGTGTTTTTGAGATATTGATTGTTCTCAACAAACAGACAACAACATAACTGACAAATCCAGATCTCGAAGATTATCCACATATTCTGATTGTTTGAAGATGTTTGTAGAAGCTATCGATCATTCTTCTATTCATCTCTCACCAATTGTCACATTCCGACCAATTCCTTCTGCTAACTCATTCAAACTCTCAATCTACATCTCATACTTCCATCACATTCCAACTTCGGCATAACATGTTCCTCCAACAATATAACAGACGATTGGATCACCTGTTATTGTTACTGGTTTCTTTCCAGGCTTTCCATACCATTCCATCTCTCTCTTCTCTTCTGAATGTACACTCATCCTACTCTCAACTGTAACCAATACTCTCACTTCATTGAACGCTGACTACGAAGATTCCCTCTTACACTGCGACTCATATCCACTCCAATGATATCTCGAAGAGGACTTGTTCCTGTGTCATATACTTCAAACTTACTAGGAGACAAAGCATTCGTTATCAGATCCTATCACTCAATACTCTCTCTCAACAATACATTCAAACAATACCGAATCTGAGAATCATATCGATTCATAATCATTCCTCCTTCACGACACATCTGTTTCACCTATTCCTCACTCTCTTTCTTCATTCTTACTCGTTTCAAATGTTCCTTCTTATCCAAACGTTGCTCCATTGGCTATCCTTTCATTTCATTCACTCATTCCTCACTTGGGAGAGTTTCACTCCTAACATACTCAGATTCGACAGAATGGAACTGTACTCCATACCAACTCCACTTAGACTGAACAACCGTTGCTGAGTTGCCACATCCATTCCTTGAGCAATCGCATATATAAGCAGCAGACGAATCTATTCATCATTCAGCCATATCACACACCTTATCTACTTGTCTACAGATCACATCTCCATTTCAAACTCACCTCAAAGTCATTCCTAATACAGATTCCACTTCCTTCAATAGTTTCTCTCTGATTCTCATTTCAATCCTTCATTCATACGCATTTGGACTCGATCCTGCTTCATCATATCCAGTCACAATCACTTGTTCCTATACATTACAATCCAATTCTATCATTACCAAAGGGATCAGTTTTGTTAAGGACCGTTCTCTGAACTGATCGATACACATCTGAGCAATACTGATGTGAAGAGCAAATAGTTCCTTCCGTTGCTTGTTCTCTGGAAGTGTCTTGATCAGATTACTTATATCCTGAATGGTATTCTATTCTTCATTCATTCTCTCTCATCTACTTTGCTCTCTTGTGTTGATTCCAAGAATCGTTTTGCTGCTTCTTTCAGTGATGCTATTCCTAAGTCTCCTTCTCTTTCTCTTACAAATCGTAGTCAGAATGTGTTCATATCTATAAGCATTCCAAATCCGATCATTGTCATCAAGAAGCACTTTACGTATCTCTTGACTCGTCTCAGATCGATAATCGAACTAATCACTCAATCATTCATATCGATACTTCGCCTCCTTCACCAATTGATAACAAATCTTCAGCCATTGGCTAGAATTGAATTGGAGGAGAATTCTTACTTGATAATTGATTGGATGAAGCAAAGGAACCAATGGATCGATTGTACGATCAATCAATAGAAGTTGACCTTTCTCTCGTAGCGTAGGTTGGAAATTAGCAATGTATTGAAGCATCTGATTCTCAATTCAAACAATCAGATTCACTTCTGACTCAAACAGATCAGCTATGTCCTTGCAAGGATATCCACACTGATAATGAACAAGAGGTTTGATTCCCAGCGCTACACACATATGAACCAACTATCTATCACAAACACTCTTCCTCTCCCTACACTTTTTGCAATCCTTAATAAGATTCCTGTTGCATCATTCTTACCCCAGATATCTTTCAATGCACTTGGAATATCTTCAATCAAGAAACAACAAGATAAACCTACTGGTTACAGCCACATTTGATTCCTCGATATGATAGTTCATATGAATCAGACGTGTGTTCTTCAATCATATCTTTCAATACACACTTACAACTAAACGCTTTTGAAGGACTTGATTGTTCAGAATACGACCTGCTAATTCATCTGAAAGATCTGAAATTCATTCCTCATTCCATTCTTACCTCCTTTGAATCGAAGTGCTACCTTATCATATAAACACGACTCACCACTCACATCTTCCATCCCACAATAGATTATTCTACTCATCATTCATCCATTTCATAACAACCGATCGATACAACTCTCTGCTCCAACAAACGACTTGATCTCCATGAAATCCTACTCAATCATTGTTTGAAACAATTTCATACATCCAATATTAGACCCACATTCCGTTCTGTTGGTTCAACAAAGTAGATCGCAGTTACTCCAGATACACAATCACGTTTTGATTGAATATGTTCCATCACTAGAATCAATACAATACAAATAGAATAGATACAAATACAACCACGGTCAAGAAGAGCAAATTGACCGCATACTGAGTTTACAAGGGACATTGTCACATCATCTAAGATTAGAATGAAATTCTCGCCTTCTGGAAGACCCAGAACTTGTTTGAGAATTACTATTCGTTGTTCAACACAATCAATTCTCACTATCTCTACTAACTGTACTGATCGTTTTAATCTCTTCTCCATTCATGATTCGCCAAAACAGTATTGATTTGGGTGAAAGTGGATCCGAATGCCCAACACGACAATTGGGAACTTTGGAATTCCTGATAGAGTAGATAGTTTGAGAGAGGATCTTGATGAATACACATCATTTGAATGATAGAGTAGTTTTAATTCATTCTATACTCCAATATCAATTCATTCAAACAGATCGATGTCTTAACAAAGATACTTCTCAAACACTTAAGTCTAACAAACAAAACAGAACTTGCTTCAACCAATACCAATTCACTTCATTTCTTATGCCACAAGAGCAGAAGCAGTAGCAGAGTTACTATTCACTCACTTAAACACACTATAACCTACTATTTCCAAGTGGGAGGAAGTTGTTCTGTTCTCTTGTAGTAACGAGTCAGACGGTGAATACGGCTTTCCACCATAATCAAACGGAACTTAGAGTCACGGTCCTTTCGGTTACGCTCCAAGTGCTTTCTGATTGCAACAGCCTTCTTGATCAGGAAGTACATATCTTCAGGAAGAGAAGGAGCAAGTCCTAAGGCGTCAAGAACGGAAAGCCGAAACCTTACCGTTCTTCTTAAGAAGTCGGAGAATCTTAGAGCCAGTCACGGCTTTCACCTGACCAATACCCTTCTGATCTCTCAACAACACACCAATCTGAGAGGGAGTCAAACCTTTCTTTGCCAAACGACAAACCGATGCTTCCACCTCTTCAGATGTTGACTTGCACCAGGAAGGAGCTGTTCTCTTGTAGGGAAGGCAAGAAGCCGACATTCCCTTTCTACAATAGAGTTAGCTCAAACCAAACAACACATCATTCAACCTACCCTTTTCCATACATACGACCCATTATTCACGATTTACAGTTGAAACAAGAAGAATGGTAGAGTTTATTGATTAATCCAATACAACTGGTTTCATACACAATCAAACTCTCTATAAATCAGTCTCAAACCAATTTCATTCAACCCTTTTCTTCAAACCTCAATTATCTATCTAATGAAATATAGGAACAAACATAAAACTAAAAGAATGTTATTCATTAACAAAGAAATCATCATCAGCGATGATGTCGTCCAATTTTGCATCTTCTGCTTCTTCTTCCTCGCCACTAGATTCTGTTTCCATGTTAGCTGCTTCTGTCTTCTCACGTAATTCCTTAATAATGGCAACCATCTTTGGCAGAATGTCTTTCCGGTATTTCACATCCTCTTGTACTACAGTAAATTATATATCAAAACACTACAATGCTGCTGTGTCAATTCATCGATGACAGGTTGAAGTTGTTGAGTATATGATAGAATACACTTCTGACTACAATATAATCCGCAAACTACACGAAAACGTTTGTTTCTGCCAATCTGTAAGTGGTTTTGATGGATACAATGGAATGTACTTTTCAATATTCGGATAATGTAAACAATACTATGAGTAAATATCCATATACACAAATACATTCATATTCTTATGACATTCCTCCAATTCCTTCTGAATACTGGATTTCTTATCCTCATCGTTTTCCTAGAAATCAGATCACCAACCAATCCTAACATCCGCTAGTTGCTTCTCCAATTTGGATTGTAGACGCAAAAGTTTCATCTTTTCCTTGAATTGGGACTGCACATCATATGAAATCACAGTTGCATACATTTTTGTTACTCCGGTGATTCTTTATCATCTTCTGGCGATTTGTACTTGCAAATACCTATACATCATATGTTTGTCCTATTCATGCCATCATATCCAATTTCTTCATTCGCTCTTCCAAACCCTCTCGTTTAGGATCGTTAGGTCCACATTTCTTTAGAAGTCTCTTGATATCTCTGATTTGATTCTTATATGAATGCTTTTTATCTAAATATTAAGTTACAATCGTATCAGAACTTGAATGATGATTATCCATCGTTCTTTTGACACCTAAACTTGTCCCACGGGGATTCTGCTTTCTCTCAACTCTCTGTTCAAAGCTCTTTGATTTCCGAAATGCATTTGTATAATCTTACACTACACAAGGCAACAGGTGTTCAACGTGCTATCTATGGTAGTGTTCAAGTCACTTCCTGTCATTCTATTAGGCAATTTCAGTTCACCAAAAGTGGAAGAGTTCGTCATTTCGAGAGGAAACATTCTTGAATTATGGAGACCAGATGATGCTGGAAACATCAATATTATTTGCAGTTTTGAAGTATATGGTTTGATTCGAGCTCTCAAACCATTTCGTTTATCAGGTATTTGTATGTATTGGAGGTAATGGACAGGCAATGATATTGATTTCATTGTGATTGGTTCTGATAGTGGTCGAGTTGTTGTATTGAAGTTCAATGGAGAAAAGAATGTGTTTGAAAAGATCCATCAAGAGACTTTTGGAAAGGTGGGTGTGATTCGTGGTTTACCTGGTCAATATGTTGCAGTAGATCCAAGTGGTCGTGCTTTTATGATAAGTAGTTGTTCACTTTGGTTCTAACTCTTAGGTGCAGTTGAAAAACAGAATTTGGTATATGTGTTGAATCGGGATTCTCAAAACAATGTCACAATCTCTTCTCCCTTAGAAGCTCATAAGTCGCAAACCATTGTTCTAACAACTGAAGGGCTGGATGTTGGTTTTGACAATCCAATCTTCGCCTGTTTAGAATTGAATTATGGTGATGCAGATGAAGATCCAACAGGTGAGGCAGCTGCTCAAACAGAGAAGTTATTAACGTATTACCAATTGGATTTGGGACTAAATCATGTAATTCGGAAATGGAGTGAGGCAACAGAACGAAGTGCGAATATGTTGGCTCGTGTTCCTGGTGTGGATGGACCTGGAGGAGTTCTAGTATTTGCTGAGAATTGGGTTCTGTATCGTAATGAAGGTCATCCAGAAGTACGAGCGCCTCTTCCACGTCGTGAACATTTGCCTGAAGGTCGAGGTACATTGCTTGTCTGTTATGCCTTCTTTCAACAGAAAGTACGAGAATGAAGTAAGAATGATTGATAGGATCGATTCTTCTATTTGGTACAGAGTGAGTATGGTGATGTATACAAAATCACTCTGGATTTCAATGCATCTCATGTTCATGATTTGACAGTGAAGTATTTTGATACTATTCCCACTGCCACCACACTCCATATCACTAAACATGGTATGTTGTTGGCTACTTCAGAAGTTGGTGACCAGTTCTGATTGATTCATTCTCTCATATCTAGTTGTTTCTATCAATTCATTGGTCTGGGAGAAGATGATAGTGCTGAGACCTCTTTCTCTTCTTTCCTTGCTCCTGATGGATCTGTTCAGGTGCCTGTATTCTCTCCACGAGCTCTTACCAATCTGAAGCCTTTGGATGTGATTCCTTCTCTTTCTCCTCTTCTCAAGTTACATGCAGAGGATCTGCGTGGTGAAGGAACTCCACAGTTATATGCATTGTGTGGTCGAGGTTCTCGTTCATCATTGCGTGTACTTCAACAAGGTCTTTCAATCACTATGCTCTCTCAGAATGCCCTTCCTTATGCTCCACGTGGATTGTGGACATTGAGGGATCTGCATAGTGGTCTGGATAGGTACATGGTCATCAGTTTTAACAATGCCACCATTGTTCTCTCTGTGGGTGAGACTGTAGAACAGGTGAGTGATACAGGGTTCAAGTTGGACGAGAGTACATTGTTGGCTGGTGTGATGGAAGGAGGAAGTCTTCTTCAAGTCACTCCAGGAGGTTTTCGTCAGATCTTCGAAGATGGTCAGACAAAGATCTGGGAACCTCCAAGTCGTCGTTCTGTGGTGTGTGCAACAATGAATACTCGTCAGATCGTTGTGGCTCTGTCGAATGGAGATGTGTTGTATTTCGAATTGGATGAGCGTCTGGTGTGGATCGAACAAGAATCAATGAATCACAATGAGGATGTGACATGTCTTGATCTCCCTACTCTAGGAGAGAATAGTCTTCGTGCTCCGTTCCTAGCTGTTGGATATGGAGATCGATCATGTCGTATGTACTCTCTGGATCCTCGTGGTTTGTTGGAAGAATTGTCAATGCTGGCTCTTCCAAAGATGCCCTCAGCGATTGCTCTGGAGACAATGCACATGGGAGCAGCAGGACATACAACTGAAACACTGTTGTTGACTGTAGGAACAGAAGAGGGAGAATTGATGCGAGTGGAGGTGG
>ERZ824480.3121-NODE-3121-length-11610-cov-3.828905_pt1 | contig 11610 bp, 20 predicted proteins | sample MGYA00519861_ERZ824480 | MGnify/ENA primary metagenome ERZ824480 (study PRJEB31778, sample SAMEA3449152) | human gut metagenome | biome: human gut; feature: human-associated habitat; material: faeces | place: United Kingdom | collected 2010/2012 ... | reverse complement strand
TCAACGTCGAATTATGAACTGTAACGAAGCCTCCTGTGAATGGAATCGGCAAGGAGATCGAGCAGTTATCACTGTTGGAAGTGATGTTGATAGTGTAGGAATGATAGAGTGAACTGATGTGTAGACTGGTGTCTCTTACTATGGGAGAAACTTCGTGTACTTTCTGTTCAATGATCATAAGATTCGAAGTGATTATGTGCTGAATATTATGCGAGGAGTAGAAGTGTATGAAGAGATTGAGTAATTAGGAGCAGTCTGTTCAGGAGACACGATTCTCAGCAAGTGGGAATCAGTTGTGTTCGATCACAACTTCGGTCCCAGCAACAACGGTGCTGATGTCAGCAAAGGAGTGTAATGAAGAAGGTTCCTGTGGTAAGCTAAATGTCAATACCATCTTATGGTCGCCTCATGGTCGTCTTCTTTTACTTGCTGTTAGTATATCTGTTGCCTGTAAGTCCTAGGGATTTGGGAACTTGAGTGGTGAAGTTCATATCTGGGATAATTTCGAGAAGAAGAAACTCTTGCAGTTTAAAACGGACTATATTACATCATGCCAGTGGGCTCCGGATAGTCGTCATTTAATCATGGGTACATGTTTCCCTCGAATGAAGATTGATAATCGCTTGTATATTTACAAGTATAATGGAGTAAAGACGTAAGGATATATGTGAAGTTGAATGTGTAGATATGAAGAGGATTTTGACCAGCTATTTGAAATTGCGATTCGACCTATTTCCAGTGGCGTCTATCCTCTTCGACCTCCCACCGTTTCTGAGTTAGCTGAGATCAAAAAGACAGTGGAACAGAAGGCTCCGGCCAAATATGTGCCTCCTCATCTGCGTAACAAGGGAGCAGGTTCGATTCCGGGAATGGGGAGAAAGTCGATCCCTGGAATGTCCAATCGTTCTGGACCGCGTGGGGCGTCTCATGGACTAATGTAACCTTGCTTGCGAAGATTAATGATCAGATTGAAACCCAAATCGACACGATCTCCATCCAAGCCACAGTCAGGTGGCAATGTGAAGGATGCTATCTTTGCTTCTGTTCAAACCTCTTCTCCTGCAGAAGAGAGTGATGAAGTTCTTGTCAAAAAAGTAGATGATGAGTACTAGAGTGACTGATAGTTGCGGAATGTGCAGAAGAAGCTACAAGAAATCTCGCAGCTGAAAGAGAAGCGGGATATCCTAAATGAAGAGCAGAAAACCAAAGTTAGCAAAGAAGGAGACCTTCAAAAGGAAGCAGATGAGCTTCAGAGTAGATTAATTGCTTTGAAGAAGTGTTTTGTTTGTTTCACATTGAAGTTCCTAGTATGGAACAATGGTATGTGGAACACAGTCCTTTGTTCCCATCATAAACACAAGTACAAAACAACCAATGAAATGAATGTGTGTCTTAGGATTGCTTCCGTTTATAAGTCTAGTAGTTGCTCAACGACAGGCGTAAACACTGTCACATTGTGTTTCCAAATTAATATTGAGCGGTAGTGTGTTTCTGTGTTGTGTTGATCTGTAGTCATGGAGTCTCTTCTTGCTAACGAGAAGCAGCAGCAGCAACGCAATGGTAATAACGATCTTCGTTCATCTCTTTGCTATTATCTTTCCATTATTCTGTTACTATGCACCTTCATTATGAGTTGCGTTAGTCTTGGATTGTGCAGCAGCGTAGGTTGTCGTAGATTATGCTGATGTTTAGAATACCATCCAGAACAAGCTTTACAGCTATGAGTTCCCGTATTTCGATAGATTCCTTTCTTTCACTCCCGGTACTCCTGTGAGCATTGACAGAGAGGGTAATGCTTGGCCTGGTGCTGGAACTACAATTTACCGCAATGTTACTCAGGAACCTATTGAGGGTACCATGAGAAACCTGAAGGTGCGTGAGTTGGATCACTTTATGACTTTGGCTGTTTATGATGGAGGTGTAACTGCTTACAGACTGTCTTTCGAGGGATATGAGGTTGAAGTTAACCGTAAGGCTCTTCCCACGGTGGATCAGAAGGAGCGTAAGGTTGATGATGTTGTTAAGATCGGTCATAACCGTTTCATTATTGTTGGATCGAAGCAGCTTCTTCCTTTAACCACTGTTGTTGAGCGTAAGGATAGAAAAGTCTCTGTTGATTTCCTGTTCGGTCATGAACTGGATCTTCCTAATGACGATGACCAGTGGCCTCATGTTGATAATCTGACTAACACTACGTTTGCTCTCATCTATGAGAATGGAGACAAGCTCATAATCCGTACTGGAGAGTGGAAAGGTGATGGTAACGGTGCTGAGCTGATATTGTCTCAGATCACCGAGGCTACCGATCGTTATGAGTTCCATGGAATTGCTGGAATGGATGCTAGTCACTTCATCATTACTGTGACTGGAAAGAGAGCGTCAGATCCTCAGAGCTGGCCTGTTGTACGCTCTTGTCTGTGTACCGTTGGAGATGGTAAGATCACTATGGGTACATGGAAGGTCTTGCCTTTCAGTCTGTCTCATAACTTCTTTGATATGGATAACTTTGGTCCTGAGAATGTTCTGATGGTATTCTCAGACTCAGAGGCTGGTAGTATTCATGCTGTGATGTGCCACTTCGATCGTACTAGTAATGATATTTTCTATGGTTCTCAGCGTGAGATCCAGAAGGGAGGTGCTGTCTTGGGATACAACAGAATTGATATCCGTGTGTTGAGTCCTACTTCATTCGCTGTATTCTATGAGGATCAGGCTATTCAGGGATTGTGTCTTGTCTTGTGCTCTGTATCTCCTTCTATGGATATCGTCATCACTTCTCCTAACTACATCATTAGTCGTACATGGGGACCTGATCGTCATACCGATTTCTACTATGATCTCTGTGAGAGTGGCTGGGGTGATTTTATGATTGGAGAGTACAGAATGAGTGGACCTTCGAGCCGTGTTATGTTCCATCGTGGTGTGGTGCTTCCTCGTATGTTTGGTATTGCTCAGAAGAGTAAGAAGGGCAAGCTTACTGTCCAGTTCGCTGGTATGTTCAAGGTGCCTGGAAGCCGTAAGTTGACTCCGGGTCGTGCCATTTACACCAACTCGAAGGGTGAACTGATTGAAGGAGCTCCTTATGGATATGTGAACCGTAACTTCGGTATTTTCTACGAGTTCTCTCGTGCTGACAACAGCATTCTCTCCAACAACAATCTTGTTGGAATGGCTGCTACCACTAAGAAGATCTATCTGAAGTTCCAATAAACTGATAGAATTCGATTTGTTTTTTCACAAACAGATAACTCCAGTTCTGTAGCCAATTGCTCAAGATAATCGTTCTCAACAGACTTTCCTTTAACAACGATGGTTACCAGCAGACTCAGCATGAATACCAAGCCTAAACCACCAAAGACATATCTACGAATCAAGACAACGATGTAGTCCAACGAAGTAATCACAACATCAAGTGAGGAAATAAAAAATATACCCCAAAGGAAAACAGCATTCACTGCATAGAAGAGAAGCATGAACAAAAGGATGAGGACTACACATAAATGAGCATATGATCACGCACAGAAATCCTTAGCGCTCTGTCCGCAGCACATCACTTTATAGTTAGGCAGCTTTGTGATCCAACCGATTCGACGTTCCTCGAAAGGCTTCACTTCTTTGCGCTTGTTAACATCAGCCATCCATCTATCATACTTCTCAATCGGCCATCCATACTAGAGATTATGACATAACTCTACAAAAACCTTCGTGTCTGGATGATCCAATAAAACACTTGTCATTTCGATACTCTTTGATACATCAGCCATAATCAATTCTAAAAGTGAATAAAGAATGAGAAGAGTAATAGTCATCCCTGTCCCTATTACTTTTTTTCATAAAGGAAGATTCTGTCCATTATGGTCCATATGGACCCAATCCCTGTTTCTCTTTAGAAAACGGGATGGAGTCAGATGTAGTAAGTTGGAGCGTTTGCTCATGATATGCAGACTAGTAATGATGTGTATTTGACACAGTTCTCAGAGAGAGATATGGATGGTGTCGTGACTTGTATCAATATTGCGTATTCCGAGACAATGGCTATATTTAAAAGTAGTGGAATTGTTAAGTGAATCATCCACAGACATTCACATTCGACGTACTTCTAGGGAACAATTGGAAATGGAATTGAAAGAAGAATGCTCAGAAATTTGGGGGTATAGATCAAAGTCTGGTTGGAGGTGATTAATACACTCATATGTATAGGAGAAGTTGTAGCTACCGTAATAATTCGCAGCATAAATAGAAATACTGGATCTGTTGAATTGTTAAGTGTGCTACCGGAATACATGGGCTTAGGCCTTTCAAGTGCTCTTCTACGACATAGTGAGTATATTCTACACGAAGCAGGGAAGAAATCTATGAGGATGCGCGTGTTTCTACCAAATGATTTTGATGTTCGAGATTTTGAGCATCTTGGATATTCTGTTATAGCTGTGGATCGGTGGAAAGAGATGAAGGAGGTTCTTAAACCAGAAGCCTATGATACTTGGGTATGGGTTACGTTAGAGAAGTCAATTGGAATTGCGTCTAAATCTGTTCATGTGAAATAGAAGCGATTGTGTACCATTGTTGTTCAGTGTTTGTTTAGTAATCGTAAATGAGTTCGGAAGATCGTTCAAGATCAAGGTCTCGTTCGAGAGATCCTCCTAAGAAGGGTATTTGTACCAGATCCTTGTGATGGATAGAAAAGAAGGAATTGGAAGACTCATCCAAAGATGAACCAAGTAGCAGAGATAAAGAAAGGTAGGATTTGAAGGAATACTCAATGCAAGTAGTTCGGACAAGACAAGCGTAGTCCTGGGTATTAAGGGGCTGACATAGTATTTCGCTCTATCAGTCACTTATTTGTAGCAATACAAACTGGAATCACTTAAGAGAGATATTTGGCAATTATGGTGTTGTGAAGCGAGTAAAGATCCAACGTCGTGATAGTACAATGATCTCACAAGGAATTGGTTTTGTGGAGATGAGTTCACAAGATGAAGCAAATCTTGCAATCGACTATTTGGATGGCTCACAAATTGATGGTGGTATTATTGTACTATTTTGAACATAGGTGTTAAGGTCTATGTATATCGAGTGTATCGTTCTCCTTTTGCTGTTGAGGAGAAGAAACAGCGTTCTGATAAGAGAACAAAATCTCGTTCTAGATCTAGATCGAGGAGTCAAGACCACTCTTCCAGACATAGAAATCGATCTTACACTCGAAGTTCACATCATCACCATCATCACCACTAAAGAAATTTAACCTTTCTGTTTGTTGATGTCATTCTCCCTGCTAATAGGATGATAAGACTCACTATTTGTTGCTACAGGTGTGTGTGAAACGATAAGTGGTAATGGTCGTTTCTATTCTCTACAAGGTCAAGAGATGTTTTCTTAACATTCATCATACCTGTCGTTGACACAGTAGATCCCGTTGTACATTATAAGAACAATCGTCTCACTCCTGGATTTGCATATTCGATATGTTTTTGTGTTTTGGCTGTTGTCAGTTCGTGTTGACAAGACGGGACTTTGGTCTGATAATCTATGTTTTTCATCTATGATCTTTAAAATATTTGTTATTATCCTCATTTGTTTGTCCAATTGTTGTCATGGTCTTGTTATCATTTCTCCCTCTTCTTTTACTGTATCTCATACAATAGCCAAGTTTGGAGGTGATTATAAAAACGAAACCCTCTTTGGAATTGTAAAAGAAGTGGAGCCTTGGGATGCATGTACACCGATTCAAAATAATATTACAGATTATATTGCGCTAGCAATTCGTGGAGGATCCCCACTTTGCTCGTTTTCGACAAAAGTGAAGAATGTTCGCATGTTCGTTCTTTAATATATCTAGATTGAACAGTCAGGAGCAATTGCAGCAATCATTATGAATTCAGAATCATCGTGGATTGAAGCCGACGATCTCATTGAGATGGGGAAAAATGAAAAGAGTGTCAACATTTCTATCACTAGTATATTTATCACGAATGCTTCTGGAAAAGAACTTCTAGCTCTCCTTCATTCGGATTCCCAGTCGCCGGTGAAAGTGGCCCTCAATAGTACTGGAGAAGAAATATTAAGTGCACCGTCGTTTTGGGAAATGTTTATCACCTTCCTCCAGCTTTCTGTAGTTTTGTGGCTATCAATTGGGATTCTCTATGGCTGTGCGTATATTGGAGCCCTCTATCAGCGATGTCGAAGAAGAAAGGCATGTAGTGCCATTGCTACAGTTCCCTACAAAGCATTGTAAGTGAGAGGTCTGACCATGATACGAAGAAATCCTGGAGATGGAAGTTGTGAGTGTTCGATTTGTTTAGAAGAGTTTAAAGAAGGTGATCCTGTTAAGATTCTCCCTTGCAATCATATCTTCCATGAAAAGTGTGCTGCTTCGTGGATTGTAGATATTCGAGGTGTCTGTCCTTTATGTCGTCAAGGCGTATTTCAGAAGGCTGGTGATGTAGTCAAGGATTGTTGGTATGAGTCATAGAATATCGTTGAAGAGCATGTAAATTACGAACTTAATCGACTTGTGGATCATGAAGCTTTATCTACACATTCACGAACCCTCGTCTATCTTTTTATCCTTATCTACATTTTGTTTATCGTGTTGTCTACTCTTTTCCCCTTGTCTCTTTGTGTAACAAACACTTGATCTAAAGTGATAAATCTTTGCCATGTATTCTCGAAAGCTCATATCATCTGTATGCAGGAACTTGGCAATATGGTTTCGTAATAGTTGAGGTGACAAGTGTTGTAAGATAGGGAGACTCTTCACAACCACATCCATAGGATCCTTATGAGAAGGAATCAGATTACACAATACATATCGAGCTTTGGAGGAATACTCAAATACGACTCGAATTGCAGAGGGAGGATCACGTTTCTGAGTTAATGATAGAGCCAACGACATGCATCCATTGTAGACTGGATCATTCTCCATCCCCACACGCTCTGCTCCAACCCACACAAATATCTCTCGCTCAGTATCCAGAACGACCACACAATCACTCATCAGAGCAAGAGTCTCGGGAGGCAACACTCTGAACTCAGGTAATCCATTAGGATCCAACTGACCTACAAGTCGAGACTCAAGATAATAAGGAACATCCTTCTCTCCTTCTGCCACAAATCCTGTGTATTTGTAATCCGAATGAGATTCTTGATGGATAGATAGTTGCTTTGAGAGTGGAGAAGATACTGGTGGAGGTGAGGATGAGAATGGAGGAGGAATAGGCGGAGGTGAAGAAGGTGGAGGAGGAATAGGCGGAGGTGAAGAAGGTGGAGGAGGAATAGGCGGAGGTGAGGTGAGAGCATACACAACCTCCGTATTTGTTGAACGAATATCTGTCAACGAGGGAGTAACTCGATGTAACGACATGACAGGCATGGAAGGGGTCGGCAAAACAGGTCCACTGCCACCTGGACGATGACTAGGAGATTTGTTGGACGACTGACGGAGATGAGAGGATTGACTGGGAGGAGCAACACAAAGAGGTACTGAATGGATTCGAGCAAGAGACTTTGTCTCCTCTTTTGATGCAATTGTGAGTTGAGGGAGAATAATTCTCAGAGAATCTTGAAGAGTGGCTGAAGCAAGACGTAGTCGATGTAATTGGAGCAAATCACCGTTATGAAAACAGTCTCCAAAGAGACAACCACGACGTAGTGAATAGAGATAGAGAGGCAACCGACGTAGTGAAGGAGGCAACAGACTAGTTGGAGTTGATTCGGAAGAGGGAGTGACAGATGAGGCAGATCGAGTATGACCACCAAAAAGGAATCGAAACCAAGACCAATGAGAAACAGGTTCTGACACTGACTCCTCAGAGTATTCAATAGGAAAGGAAGCATAAGAGGATGAAGAAGGAACGGAATCAAATGGATCAATGATAGTCGTTATATCTCCTTGAGAGAGTGTACGAGTGTATGAATAGAAACTGGAATAGGAAGTGGACATAGTAAGAGGAGAAGTGACTGGAGGAGAGGTTGATACTGGAGGAGGTGATGGAGGAGGAGAAGATGGTAGTTCTGTGATATATGGAGAATAATAAGCCTTGTAATACTTAAGAACCTGACTTACCAAAGAATCAATCCCAATCTTCACACTCTCTGTAACCTCTGTAGAAGTACTCAACTATTTCTCATTTCATTCATTCATTCTTACATCACTGCACACATCCTTTGCAATCAACACACTAGTCACACATCCATCAATACTTCCTAAGAACAGATTGCGATCTGATGTATATTCCAATTGTAATGTCTGACAACGAGTCACAAATCGATCCTGATGAACGTCTTGAAAACGAATCTCTGCTTGAATCTACTCTTCATTGTCTATTATCTTCCTTACTGGGATATATGTGTGTTTCTTTCTGTTTACTGCACTTAGAAGGATTGATACAGCTGTAGATGCAGTACTACGTCCCAGTTCTATCCGTACAATAGAATGATGTGCACCAATTTGTACAGATGAACTCATAAAGGTTCCTAAGATTCGATCCACTTCTAATCCCTTTCCAACATATACTACTAGCGTAGCCATCGAACATACAGGTTGAAGAGCATGCAATACACAGTTTATGAAGTCACTCTGAAACGAATCTGAAAGTAACAGAATATGACCTCCAAGAGGCGAAATGAAAGACTAAAACTGAAAGAGAGATGTTTGTGGAATACTTTGAGGATATGAATCTTATTGTAAACACAACCAGCAATAAACAGATCCAATATGATATGATTCTTATAGCAGAAAGATCTTTGATGAATTATCTCTTTTTGAATCAGTCTTTCCTATTCCTAAATCTCTTCGTTCACACGTACTGCATCATCTTGTTGGAGATATGGATCTGAAGGCAAATCATAGAAGAAGGATTGAGAACAAATCACCACTTCAGCACTAGCAAAACCTTGTGTTGACAATAACAACTGAGCATATCTGGTTGCTGCTAGAAATGTGATCATGGAGATTGCATTCACTCTACTGTTCATTCCTCGTTTCATTCCTCACTTGTCATCCTTTGATGTGAAAGTTGATATGAGTTCGAGAAGATGTGATTCATGTCCACGCAATGGACACAAATAACTTGCATATTCAAGAGAACTATCAGCTAAACGATCACTTCCAAGTCGCTCATGACGACGAATATAGGCTTCATCCTAATTGTTATGCATTGAATAAGAGTATACTGATGCAGAAGGCAAGTGAGAACCACAATACACATCTGCTTCTCCTACACGACCTTCCAACTCATAAATCTCAATCACATCTCCAAAAACAATCAAACCCACATAGAGATCAGAGAGAGAAGAGTCATTGAGAAGGAGACTTAAGGATTCTGTAAGATGGACAAAGTGACTTGCACTCAAAGACTTATCAATGAGAAATAACAACGCTCGTGATTCAGATACAGGAGAATAGAGAGTATTCACATCACTTGCAGTCGTTAGATACTCCACTGTTGTTGATTCACTGTTCCACTCTGGATAGACAGATCTCAGATCCACAGATTTGTTCCTATCTACATATTCGGGACTTGAGTTGATGGTTTCACAGAAAGCACATTTCCAGTTTCCATTTGATTCCACTTTACTCAAATTTGATGAAATTGCCTCACAACGATCGCAACGGATTGGATGTTGCTCCTTTCGAAGACATCCTCGTGGTAAAACAACAAATGGTTGGAAAATGAATCCAACAGGGAGCGGAAAGTCATTGAATATTGTTGAATCGGATAATAGACACTCTACTGAAGGAACAATCATCCGATTCTTCTTCTCTCCGATTTCCTGTTGTTCTTCATCCAAAGACGAAAACGCATTGAGTAAACTATCCACATTGTACACTGTTCGATGAGGAGCTTTCCCATTGGACCAAACGCTCTCTTCCTTCATCTTGTACCTGTTTACAATAATCGAATTCGGTTATCTTAATCCAAATCAAGTCACAAATGAAACAAAAACTCCAAAATGGGGAGCCCAATTGGGAACCGAAATGAGACTATTTCAACAAACACCTTCAAGAGTTTAACCTCAATTCATCTGCTTCAGACGTTCCTCACGAGCCTTCATCATATCACTAGGAAGATCTCGAGTGAAAGGAAGGAAGGTGATACCATTCATATAGGGAAGCAACTTCTCAGGAATCTGAATACCATCCTCTGTCTGATAGTTCTCCAGAATACAACAAAGAGTACGAGTGAGAGCACAGAGTGTTGAGTTGAGCATATGAACATATCTCTTGTCCTCATTGGCCTTCTTGGTTGAGCCACATCGAATCTCCATTGCACGCGATTGATAATCAGTACAATTACTACATGATACCAACTCACGATAAGCATTGTAGCCAGGGAACCATCCTTCCAGATCATACTTCTTAGCAGCAGCATTATTCAGAGCACCTGAAACGATATTCACCACACGATAAGGCAAATTCAGAGATTCATAGAACTCACGACTGTTCTTGATCATGTACTCATGCATCTCCCAACTGTCTTCCGGCTTACAGATTACAAACTGCTCCACTTTGTCAAACTGATGAACACGGAAGATGCCCCATGTATCCTTCCCATGAGCACCTGCCTCCTTACGGAAATTCGTTGAGAATCCTGTGTATTTCAGAGGCAACTCCTTCTCATCCAACCACTCACCCATGTGATAACCACAGATTGGTTGTTCTGAAGTCGCAATCAGATACTTCTCATCACCTTCTTCTCCTTCCACATGATACAACTCTTCATCGAAGTCTTCCAACTGAGCCACACCTGCCATAACATCTCGATTCATGAAATAGGGAGTTTGCAGCATAGTGAATCCTCTCTGACTGTTCCAATGCATGGCATACATAATGATAGCTTGATTCAGAAGAACAGCAGCTCCTTTCAGGAAATAACCACGGTGACCAGCAACACGAACACCACGCTCAGGCTCATAACCATCAATCTTCCACAATAGCTCATGATGACAATACATCTCACGAGTCATCTCACGAGGAACACCCCACTTCCATACAATTCCATTGTGATCCTATTCTATCAATCCTCACTATCAAATTCTCACTTCATTATTATCGATAATACAAGTATCAGACAGAATATTGCCAATCTTACGCAGTTTGGCATCGCGCTGCTGACGCAGAGTTTCCAACTCCTTCTCTTCATCCACAATCTTTGCCGAAATCTCCTTCACCTTCTGTGTCTCCTCAGTGCTGTCTTCACCATTCTTTCTCTTCTTTCCAATCTATTCCATTAAATCATATAATCCTACAGATACCAGAGTAGACAGCTGACGCTTCTCCTTCTTCAGGTTGTCGATACTACCAGTCATAGCTCTCCATTTCTACAATAATCAACATCCAGAAAGTCTACATCATCCAGCTCAATCACTTCGTCCACCAATTCGACGCTAGCATAACGATTACGTTGAGACTGACGAACCAGATCAGGATTTCCACCACGGGATACACGGAGTAAATTAATATCAATAGGCATGTTAAACAAAGAAACTATGACGAAGCTGGATTGGGGGCATGATGAAACGCCATGACTAAGCTACAAATAGAATAAGATTAAAATAACTATGAATCCCATATAGTCTAATTGGTTAGGATAGCAGGCTCTCACCCTG
>ERZ824480.3117-NODE-3117-length-11620-cov-3.557458_pt1 | contig 11620 bp, 6 predicted proteins | sample MGYA00519861_ERZ824480 | MGnify/ENA primary metagenome ERZ824480 (study PRJEB31778, sample SAMEA3449152) | human gut metagenome | biome: human gut; feature: human-associated habitat; material: faeces | place: United Kingdom | collected 2010/2012 ... | reverse complement strand
GGATAAAGTGCTTTGCATCGTCGCGCGACCTGGCGCAGAACCGGGTTCCATGCGGGTGATCGGCATGGGGAATGCACGCTCTTCGGGCGTACAGGAAGGGTGCGTCGTTGATGTACAAGAAGCTGTTCAATCGATTCGCAAGGCTGTGCAGGAAGCGCAGTACACGGCTGAAGTTCAGCTTTCCGGTGTGTGGGCGGCCATCGGCGGCAAGTACCTGCAGAGCGCCAACTGTGTTGGGCAAACGGTGCTTCGCGGGCAAGAGGTTTCTCGGGAAGACGTTGAACAGGCCGAATCAAATGCTCGGCTCGCCGCCATGCGCGAAGGCAAAGGCAGCACTGTCATCAAACTGATTCCGCAGGGGTTCCGCTGCGGCGACGTGATGACTGCCCGTCCCATCGGATTGGTGGGGCCTAAGCTTGAGGCTTATGTGCATGCACTTTACGGCTCCAAAACCAATGCCGACAATCTGAAGCGCTGTATTCAGCGCGCCGGAGTGGAGGTCATCAACTATGAGCCGCATCCCTGGGCAGCGGCTCAGGCCGTTCTCTCCGAAACCGAAAAAACATGCGGCGCAGCGGTAATCGATATCGGTGCGCAGACGACATCAATCATTGTGATGGCTGAGGGACGCGTACAGTTCACTGACGTGCGTCCTTGGGGCGCTGAAATTTTCACCCGCGATTTGGCTATGGTTCTCGGCATCAGTCTTGAGGAAGCCGAGGAACTAAAGCGCAATTCGGGGGAGTGCCGTCTGTCGCAGGTTATTGCCGGTGAAGTTGTACAGTTTGAATCTCACGGTGCGCTTTCACGCCTTTATTCTCGCGATCTGCTCGTGAAGACCCTTGCGGCGCGCGCACAAGAATATTTCCATCTCTACCGACAGCTGCTTATTGATGCAAGAGCTTGTGACCATGTCGAACTCGTGGTGCTCACCGGCGGCGGAGCCATGCTCCCGGGCATCGCTGATGCGGCTGCGGCGGAAATGGGCAAACGTGTGCGTATTGGACTGCCCCGGCGCGCAGAAGGCGAGTCGGCGCTGCTGCAGCGGCCTGATTCGGTAGTGGCTGCTGGCTTAGTGCAGTGTGCTATCGACGCCGGTGCGCTCGGTGTAGAGAATGCATGGGGCGTCAGGCGTCGGCAGGGATTCCGTGAGCGCCTGAAGACATTCTTCATTGGCGACTATTGACGTGTTCAACGCTTTCTCTGTCCGCAGAATGGCCAAAAAGAACGGATAATTCACCAATTCCATTAACGAGGTTGACATGCCTTTTGAAGTTCTTCCTGAATTTGACCCGCTCAAAACCGTGATCAAGGTGATCGGCGTGGGCGGCGGCGGCGGAAATGCCGTCGAGCACATGATTACCCACGGCGCCAAGAGCATTGAGTTCATCGCTGCCAATACGGACCATCAGGCACTGCAGCGCTCCAAGGCTCACGTCAACATCCAGCTCGGCAGCACCGGACTGGGTGCGGGAGCGCGTCCGGAAATCGGTGCGGCTGCCGCACAGGAAAAGCGCGAACAGGTGGCGGAAGCGATCCGCGGAGCCAATCTGCTCTTTATTACGGCCGGCATGGGCGGCGGTACGGGTACGGGCGCTGCGCCGGTGATTGCTGAGATTGCGAAGGAATTGGGCATTCTCACGGTGGCCGTGGTGACGAAGCCCTTCAGTTTTGAAGGCGCTCGCCGTATGCGTACGGCCGAACAAGGCATTGAAAATCTCAAGAGCAAAGTCGATTCGATGATCGTCATTCTGAACGAGAAGCTCGAAGAAGAATGCCCGCCGAACGCCACGATGAAAGAATGCTTTGAAACCTCCAACGAAGTGCTCTACAAAGCCTGCGTCGGCATCGCGGAAATCATTCATACGCCCGGCACGATCAACGTCGACTTTGAAGATTTGAAGACCGTCATGAGCGAGCGCGGCAGCGCCATCATCGGCCTGGCGACGGCATCCGGTCCCGATCGTGCCCGCAAAGCTGCGGAAGCGGCCATCGCTTGTCCGCTGCTCGAAGGCGCCAACCTTCAGGGGGCGCGCGGCATGCTTGTTTACTTCACTGGCAATGAAAGTCTCACGCTCGCGGAAATTCGCGAAGCAATGGGCGTGCTCAATACCTTTGTCACCAAACAGGCCAACGTCATCTTTGGCTCGGCTATGTCTGAGGAAATGGGGGATGAAGTGCGTGTTACGGTAGTCGCAACCGGTCTCGATCGCCCGATTGATCCGACGACGACCGTTGACACAACGTCACCCGCCGCTGCGCCGGCAATTGGTCAGCCCGCATCTGCTGCTGAAGCTTCGCAGCCTTCGTCTGACGAACCGCCGACGATCTTTGGCACGCCGAAGACGGAGAAGAAGACCGATGAGGAAGCCGCGCAGACAGGGGCGCCGAAATTCAGCATTCCGAAGTATTTGAGCTGAGGCGTATTGAGTCATGTTCTGCCAGTGCACGCTCGCCGAGTCTGTAGCCGCTGTCGGCATCGGTCTGCACAGCGGCCGCAAAATCCGTCTGGTGCTTCATCCGGCACCAGAAGATTCCGGTATTGTCTTTCGCCGCGTTGACCTTAATCCGCCTGTCGATATTCCTGCTGCGCCCATGAATGTGAACGACACGCGCATGGCAACGACCGTGAACGTCGGGCGTGCGGCGGTGGCGACGATTGAACATTTGATGAGTGCTTTCTCGGGACTTGGCGTGGACAATTGTCTCGTTGAAGTCAATGCGCCGGAAATCCCCGTCATGGATGGATCTGGAGCAGCCTTCGTCTATCTCATTCACAGCGCCGGACTTGTTGAGCAGAAGGCGCCGCGGCGCTTCGTGCGTATTCTGAAGCCCGTTGAGGTGCGCGAAGGCAGCAAACTGGCTCGGCTGGAACCTCACGAAGGCTTCCGGCTGTCGTTTCGCATTGCCTTTGGTCATCCGGCGATCGACGCTACGGATCAATATGCTGACATTGACTTTTCCAAAGTCAACTATGAACAGGCCGTATCGCGGTGCCGGACATTCGGGTTCGTTCAGGATGTGGAAATGCTTCGCAAAATTGGTCTTGCGCAAGGCGGCTCACTGTCCAACGCCATCGTCATGGATGAATTCCGGGTGCTCAATCCCGGAGGGCTGCGCGAACAAGGTGAATTTGTGAAGCATAAGATCCTGGACGCAATGGGGGATCTTTATGTGCTCGGCGCGCCGCTGCTTGCGCATTACATTGCAGAAAAATCGGGGCATGGCCTCAACAACCAGCTGCTGCGTGCACTTTTAGCGGATCCTTCAGCCTTTGAAACCGTAACATTCGAACATGCTAAGGACTGTCCGGTTGATTTTTGGCCTCAGCCTGCCGCGGTTCGTCCTGAAGCGCCCGATGACGGGAAGCTGCCGTTCTAACTGTGCATTTTCCGACGGAAAACGCAAAGCCGCGGGCTGTATGACGCTGCCTGCGGCTTTTTATTTGCCAAGGTCTGCCGAAAAACGGTCGGCGTCACGCATCAGTGCGGCAGCATAACGGCCCGTTTCGGCAGCGTCGGTGAGAGGATTGCCCAGGCGTTCGCGCAGCTTAAGCGCAGCTTCGTGCAGACTGCTGAGACGTGCCTGCAGATCTTCACGACGACTGCGCCGGCTGAGCATACGGCTTCGCAGTTCAGAGAGCTGCGGATTGCCGGCGCACTCTACTTCATTCGGGATGAGTTTGGGGTCCGGCATGCGCGGCAGACGGTCGGCCCATATTGGAATAATGGTTAGCAGCTCCTCGAGCTTGGTGTGAAGTTCCAGCTGTTGGGCCTCCTCTGCCTCGGCCGCTGCCTGTACGGCATCTTCCGCTGCTCGAGCGGTTTGACTGGCGTGCGGGGCGGCAGACTCCGATTTTTCGTCGGCCGGTATAGGCGCGCCGAAAAGATCGGGCAGCTCAAGGGGCTTGGCGTCGGGGTCTATGGCTGCACGAGCTGCTTCGAAACGTTCGACCACTTCTGCGGCCGCCCGCTCGAGCATAGCGGCGAGTTCAGGGGACAATCCCTCTCCGCGCGGCGCGGTGAGCACTCGATCAACAGCGGCTGCCGACTGCTCGGCGGCGGCAAGGAGTGCGGCACGGTTATCCCAGGTTTTAAGCCGTGCGAGTTGACGCGCGCGGATGGCGGCGAGCTGTGGGTCTGCTTCGGCCTCTGCTTCCGAGGGAATGATGGATTCATTGAGACGTCCGCCAAGGACAGCTTCCAGACTGCGCAGACGGGCAAAAACGATTTTGAGCGATTCAAGAAGCGCACCTTCCAAGGGGTTGATGCCGCTCAGGGCGTCGTCAGGGAGATCCCCGCGGAGAATTTCGACTTTTTCTGCCAATGTCTCAATCTCTGCGGACATGCTTGAGAGCGCCTCTTCTTCATTGATCAGCCGTCGATCGATTTTCCGCAGCGTTTCCATTGTCTCAGGACGCTCGTCGGCGTATTTGGACCGAGGCGCGAGCAGCCAAGGCCGGTCGGCCAGAAAACGCTTGGACATGGCTGCCAGAGTTTGCTCGAGCGTGTCGAGGCGGCTTTTCACTTCCAGACGCGACTCCCACGAGAGGAGTTTGCGGGAGCTTTCTGCCGAGAGCGCAACAGCCAAAGCCTGCGAGTCGCCTTTTTCGCGTGCTCGTGCGAGATCTGCGGCTTCCTGGGCCAGCCGACTGTCAGCGGCGAGAATATCGGGCAGCTCGGGCATGCGCACGCCGATATGTCTTATCTGCGAAAGCGTTTCGGAGAGTTTGCTTTGCAGGACTTTTATTTTTCGCTTGAGCTCGCTGCGAAGCACTGCTGGCGAAAGCTCCTCAGGCGTTCCGGCGTTCGGAAGTGAGGGGCTGGCGGCGGCTGGCGGTGTTCCCTTGGCGGCAAGCGTTTGTACGGCTTCTTCCAGAGGCAGTGTGAGGCGATCCTCCACTTGGTTGAGTCTTGCCGTCCATCCTGCGATCTTAAGTGCGGCGCTGACGGCGCTTTGGCCGGCATCGTCGAGTACTTTGGAAGAAAGTTCGAACGGCAGCTCCGCTGCGGCCTCCTCTGCTGCGGGCGGCATCAATTTTTCACGTGCAGTCTTCAGCAGCGCCAGCGCTTGCCGGGCTTCTTCGGCGATCTGATTCGTTTCGGTTTCTGCGAGCGTACGCCGAGCGAGCCGTGCGCGCTGACGTGAGCGAACGGCGGCCAGTACGGGGTTCGCCTTGGCAGAGGCTTCATCGGGAATCAGTTTGGCGTCCGGAGCACTCGGCAGCAGTGTTTTGATTCGATCGGTACGCCCGATCAGTCGATCAATGCGTTCAATCGTGCCTTCCAAGGCCGTTTCAACGGCCAGCGGCATTTCTTCGGGCCGAGGGCGAAGCACTGCTGCGAGTGCGAGTATCTGGTGTTTGAGGTCAGGATTGATCAGTCGGGCTGCAGAGGATTCAAGTTCTGCAGCGGCAATGAGTGAAGGGGTTCGGATCGGCTCAGGTTTTTCAACTTCATTCAGTGTGGAGCGGCGTCCGCGGTTACGGAAGTCAACCGCAACAACAGGGACGCCTGCCGTAATGAGATTTTCAAGAATTCGTTTAGAAAGATTTCTTAACCGACTTTGCTGAGCAGCGCTGTCGGTAATGAAGGTAATGGTGCCTTGAGTGTTTATCCGGACACCGCGTCCGGATGAAAAATCGAGCGGTAGCCGCAGCTGGTCAATAAGCGGCATGATGGCTTTGCCGGCGCGGCAGGCCAGTTCGTATTCGGCAAGAAGCTTTCCGCTGGCACTCGATTCGGCGAGTGACTTTTCCGGAGAGCGGAAGCCGCGGTTTCTGAGCGTAAAGCCGGCAGGTAGCGAGCGAAGCCTAGGCACGAAAAGGGTCTCCGGACAATCTGCAGCGGAAAGCATTATTCCGCAATGAATTCGGGCTCAGTGGCGGCATTGCAGGATCGCAAAAATGCGATAATCCTTCAATTGTGCTCGGCTCTCTGGGGAATATGGCCGTCTTGGACGGTTTTTCCATCAGCATGCCGGAGCGCCTAGCCCTTCTTGGAGAAGTCTACTCGAGATGGTGCCCGATGCTTTATGGGTTGAGGCGCATGGATGCGTTTTCTACCTTAAGCAGGATGTAATGCAGCAGTCTTATTGATAAGACTTCCGCTTTTTTTGACGGCTCTATTGTCCAGGCAGACCTAAAACCCAAGCAGACGCCTGCCGTGACAGCAGACGCCGCGACGCAGAATTCCAGCGAAAACATGTTTGACGAACTTTTAACCAAGATTTTTGGCAGCCGCAACGAGCGGCTCATTAAGCAGTACCGCCGCCAAGTGGCTGCGATCAACAAGCTCGAACCCGCCATGGAGGCGCTTTCGGACGCCGAACTGCAGGCCAAGACTCAGGAATTCCGCGACCGTATTGCCAAGGGTGCGACCACGGACGAATTGCTGACGGAAGCCTTCGCGGTTGTGCGCGAAGCCTCTAAGCGCGTGCTCGGTATGCGCCACTTCGATGTGCAGCTGATTGGCGGCATGGTGCTCAATGACGGCAAGATCGCTGAAATGCGCACTGGTGAAGGCAAAACCCTTACCGCTACGCTTGCCGTCTATTTAAATGCTTTGGCCGGCAAAGGCGTGCATGTCGTAACTGTAAACGACTATCTGGCTTCGCGAGATGCGGATTGGATGGGGCGGCTTTACCACTGGCTCGGACTTTCTGTCGGCAAGATTCTTTCGCAGCAGGACACTGCGGCTAAGAAAGAAGCCTATGCGGCCGATATTACGTACGGTACGAATAATGAGTTCGGCTTTGACTATCTGCGCGACAACATGGTAATTTACAAAAAGAACATGGTTCAGCGCGGCCACGCCTTCGCCATCGTGGACGAGGTGGACTCCATTTTGATCGACGAGGCGAGAACTCCCCTTATTATAAGCGGACGGGGTGCCGAGTCAAGCTCTCTTTACACCGCGGCGGACAGATTTGCAAAGTCCCTTCGCGCGCTTGTCATCAAAGAGGCGGACGATAAAGAGGAAGAGTCCGAGACCGTGGACGCGGACTATATCGTTGAGGAGCGCACCAAGAGCGTGACGCTCACCGCGCGCGGAATCAAGAAGGCGGAAGCCGCTTTCGGTGTCGAGAATTTGTCCGACCCCGAGAATATGGAGCTTTCGCACCACATAAACCAGGCCATCAAGGCAAACTCCGTCATGAAGAAGGACGTTGACTATGTCGTGAAGGACGGGGAGATCATCATCGTTGACGAGTTCACCGGCCGTCTTATGTACGGCAGGCGCTATAACGAGGGTCTTCACCAGGCTATCGAGGCAAAAGAGGGCGTTAAGGTCGCAAACGAGTCGCGCACTCTCGCGACGATCACTTTCCAGAACTATTTCAGGCTTTACAAAAAGCTTTCCGGTATGACGGGAACGGCGCTCACCGAGGAGGAGGAGTTCCGCGAGATATATTCCTTAGACGTTGTCGTGATCCCGACAAACAAGCCCATGATAAGGGTCGACCACCACGACAGAGTCTATAAAAACGAGAACGGCAAGTTCTCCGCAGTCTTAGCTCAGGTTGAAGAGTGCCACGCGAAGGGGCAGCCCATCTTGGTCGGCACGATCTCGATCGAAAAGTCGGAAAGGCTTTCCGCACTTCTTAAAAGGAAGGGCATTCCCCACCAGGTGTTAAACGCTAAACAGCACGACAAGGAGGCGCACATCGTTGCGCAGGCCGGAAGAAAGGGCGCTGTCACGATCTCCACAAACATGGCCGGCCGAGGAACGGATATTCTTCTGGGCGGTAACCCGGAGATCATGGCGCTTGACCGTATGAGAAAGGACGGTGTCGAGGAGCGTCTCGTTTTGGAGGCAAACCTTCACAATCACACGGAGGATCCCGAGATCATCGCGGCAAGAGCGCGCTTTGATGAGCTCTATAAGGAATATAAAAAGGAAACGGATTCAGAGCACGAAGAGGTCGTTAAAGCAGGCGGGCTCTTCATATTGGGCACGGAGCGCCACGAGTCGCGCCGAATTGACAATCAGCTGCGCGGCCGTTCCGGCCGTCAGGGCGACCCCGGCGAGTCGCGCTTCTGCATCGCGCTGGACGACGATCTGATGCGCCGCTTCGGGTCGGACAGGGTTGAGTCCATCATGACCGCGACCGGTATCCCCGAGGATGAGCCGATCGAGTCCAAGCTTTTGACAAACCTCATCGAGAATGCGCAAAAGAGAGTGGAGAGCAACCATTTCGCTGTCCGCCGCAACGTTCTGCGCTACGACGACGTTATGAACAAGCAGCGTGAGGTCATCTATGCTCAGCGTAACCTCGTTTTGGACAATAAGGATTTAAGGTCGAACATCACGACCATGGCAAAGCACGTGTTCGGCCGCATTCTCTCGGTATATGCGGCGGATCACTATGCCGATAACTGGGAGTGGGAGGCTCTTTCCGACGCGGTGAACGACATTATGCCGCTCGATGCGCCCATATCCTATCCTCACGACGAATACGACAGACTGACGACCGACTTTGTATTAGACGACCTGATGACGATGTTCGAGGAACACTACAAGGCGCAGGAGGAGATCTTCGGCGATATGATGCGCGAGGTTGAGCGCGTTATCATGCTCCAGGTCGTTGACCGCCACTGGATGGCGCACATTGACGATATGGCGCAGCTGCGCGACGGTATTTCCCTTCGTGCATACGCTCAGCACGACCCCGTTGTCGAGTATCAGACGGTCGGCGCGGAGATGTTCGATTCGATGGTATTCGCGATTCAGGAGGAGACCGTCAAGGGCATCATGCATGTGAGAAAGAGAACCGATTCTGCGGAGCGCAAGCAGGTCGCAAAGGCCGTTTCGTCCGGCGAGTCGGAGGAGCTTAGGAAGCCCAGAGTCAACACGGACAAAAAGGTTGGCAGAAACGACCCGTGCCCCTGCGGCAGCGGCAAAAAATACAAATACTGCTGCGGAGCAAAGGAAAATTAAGGAGGAGCATTAATGCTTGAATTTGACGAATTTAGATTAGGTCTTGCGAAGAGAAAAGAACCGCTCGATCAGCTCTCGCAGTCTATGGATATTGAAGGAATAACCAAAAAGATCTCCGAGAAGGAGGCGCTCACCTTAGCGCCCGGATTTTACGACAATATGGCCGAGTCGTCCAAGATCTTAAAAGAGATCAACATGATGAAGAGCAAAAAGGAAAAGTTCGATTCGGTCTATAAAAAGTGGGAGGATATGACCGCGCTCTGCGAGCTTGGCGACGAGATGGAGGATTTGAGCGTTATCGACGAGCTTAAAGCCGGCATTGATGATCTTGACTCTCACATGGAAACACTTAAGCTTGAGGCGCTTTTGTCAGGTCCTTACGATAAGAACAACGCGATTATGACACTTCACGCCGGCGCCGGCGGAACGGAGGCTCACGACTGGGCGGAAATGCTCCTTCGTATGTATGAGCACTGGGCCGAAAAGCGCGGCTTTGCGATTAAGCTCATCGACTGCCTGGACGGTGAAGAAGCCGGCGTCAAGAGCGCAACGCTCCTGATTGAGGGCGAAAACGCATACGGATACGCGAAAGCGGAGAACGGCGTTCACCGTCTCGTGCGCATCTCGCCGTTTGACTCGGCGTCGCGCCGTCACACGTCGTTCGCGTCGTGCGAGGTCATTCCCGAGATTGACGAGGACTTAAATGTTGAGATAAATCCCGAGGACTTGAGGGTCGACACGTACCGTTCGAGCGGTGCGGGCGGCCAGCATGTCAATAAGACCGAGTCGGCGATAAGAATCACCCATTTGCCGACGGGTATCGTCGTTTCCTGTCAGAACGAGCGCTCGCAGATCCAGAACCGCGAGACCGCGATGAAAATGCTTAAGTCCAAGCTTGTCGAGATTGCGGAGCGCGAGCATCTTGAAAAGATTTCGGACATCAAGGGCGTTCAGAAGGATAACGCCTGGGGAAGCCAGATAAGGTCATACGTTTTCTGTCCGTATACGATGGTGAAAGATCACCGCACCGGCTACGAGGTCGGCAATATCGAAGCTGTCATGAACGGCGATATCGACGGGTTCATCAACGAATATTTAAAACAGCAGAGCCTCGGCAAACTGCAAAATAATTAAAGAAGCAATTCAAAGCCTCCCTTGCCTAAAGGGAGGCGGCTCGAAGAGCCGAAGGGATATTTCTCACAAACAAACCGAAAGGAGGCAACCGAATGGAAAAATGGGATATACTGACCTCGGGCGGAGAGCCGACCGGCGAAACCGTCACCCGAAGCCGCGGAGCATTAAAAAGCGGGCAGTATCACCTCGTTGTCCACATCTGGATAACGGACGATAAGGGCCGCGTGCTGATCCAGCAACGAAGCTTCGAGCTCAACATTCTGCCCGGCAAATGGGCGATCACCGGCGGAAGCGCGGTTGCCGGAGAGGACGCGATCACAGCGGCAGTGCGCGAGCTTTATGAAGAGGTCGGCGTCACGGCAAGGCCCGACGAGCTTGAGCTGTTAAAAACCTACAAGGGCAGGAACGACTTCGTCTATGTCTACATTCTGCACCGGAACGTCCCCCTTTCGGAAATTACGATGCAATATTCCGAGGTTCAGGCGGTCAAATGGGTCAGCATCGACGAGCTTAAGAAAATGACCGAGCAGAAAAAATTTCATAACTACGCATATCTTCCCGAGCTGTACGATTACATCGGGGAGCGTGCGCCAAAATAATTTTAAAAAAAGTCTTGACAAGCATTGGTTTTTTTGATATAATAATTAAGTCGTACGAGATAATTTAATATAAGCGGGTGTAGTTCAATGGTAGAATCTCAGCCTTCCAAGCTGATCGCGTGGGTTCGATTCCCATCACCCGCTCCATTTTGTGCCTGTAGCTCAGTTGGATAGAGCAACTGCCTTCTAAGCAGTAGGTCCTGGGTTCGAATCCCCGCAGGCACGCCATTTTTATTTTCAGGTTGCTGTACGGTGGGTATGGCGCAGTTGGCTAGCGCGCCAGATTGTGGCTCTGGAGGCCGTGGGTTCGAATCCCACTATCCACCCCATAAAACCTTTTGCCCGAGCATACTGGGCTGTCGCCAAGTGGTAAGGCACCAGACTTTGACTCTGGCATTCGTAGGTTCGAGTCCTGCCATCCCAGCCATCGTCGGAGCAAAGTCACTTTGCTCCGAATTTTTTGCTTTATGACCCGCTAGCTCAGTTGGCAGAGCAATTGCCTTTTAAGCAATGGGTCTGGAGTTCGAATCTCCAGCGGGTCACCACGACCGGCAAACGCCTGATGACGTTTGCCGGTTTTTTGACCTTTTGATGACCCTGAAACGGGGGAATCATTGAATTAACACATTACGAATACGATAACTCACTGTTTTTGCTTGCAATTTGCCGAATCCTGTGATATGCTGCCTGTGGTGCTACCAGTACCCCGGTAGGCGGTTCCCCTCGATTTTTTCGGGGGTGATGCTTCTTTGCCCCCAATCGTAAAAGAGTGGGGCGGTGCGTCGCGCAGCGAATAAAAATAAAGCGATTGCCGGTGGCAATCGCTCCTTAATTCATGGCAGCTATGGTTACATGGGAAGAATTATTTGCTTTCTGTATGGTCATTGTCGCTATTGTCTCTCTGGTTATCCAGATACGCGATGATAAGAAGTAACCGCCCACTCTCCA
>ERZ824480.3113-NODE-3113-length-11633-cov-16.944032_pt1 | contig 11633 bp, 11 predicted proteins | sample MGYA00519861_ERZ824480 | MGnify/ENA primary metagenome ERZ824480 (study PRJEB31778, sample SAMEA3449152) | human gut metagenome | biome: human gut; feature: human-associated habitat; material: faeces | place: United Kingdom | collected 2010/2012 ... | reverse complement strand
GTGCGCTGATCCAGGCGCTGTTCTTTGAGGAAAAGACAGAACGGCAATATGCAGATGAGCTTGGCGTATTCCGCAATGCTGTTCATGTTCGGAAAATGAAGGTCCTTAAAAAGCTCAGGGCTTTGTTGGAAGGCTCCATAGAGAAACCCTGATTATCCCAAAGAACCCATAAGTACGGGAAAATCCCTGACCCGGCCACCCCTGCCGGGCCGGGGATTTTGCTTGTTGGGGCATATCCCCAAACCCCTGTTTTTATCCAGCAAGTTTACAATCTCCCTTTTCAAGATAGGTAGTGACGGTCTGAACTCCGTCGCTTTCACCAAATAGCGTGTCCTAACTTGAGAACAGCCGGACTGGATACCACAGAGGGTATAAAACAGCGTAAATTTTTAGCCAGAGGTGACTCTGGTTACTTGTCATGCCATGCCTTGCGGAAAACATTTTTGTATTTTATAATGATAGAAAATAATGATATTGATTGTGATGCAACAGCAGAAACAGAAGCTGAATTACCGACGGGTGGCTAAAAAGCACCGTTCTTGTAGCCACATTTCGGCTTTGTGTTCCCGGTTGCAAACTATGAATAGCATTTGGAGGTATGTATGAGGAAGTGTCTTCGTTGTAATTGTAATATGATTGAAAATTATGATGCAAAGGTTGAGGGAGGTGCATACGGTTTAAAGATAACAAAGCAAGGAATTTTCAAAGATAATCTTGGCAAGGTTCATGCCGCTGTATGTCCTGAATGTGGGTATCTTGAATTCTATCTTGAAGATACCAAAAAGATAAAGGAATAGGTAGGTATGGATAAGGAGGAGATGTTATGAGAAAATGGAAGGGGTTAGTGCTATCTGTTTGCATCATTTTATATCTTTCCGCATGTGGTAACAACGACACAGTAAATGATGAAATACCTGAAAACTTTACTGTAGGAATAATTTGTACCAGCGGTTCAGAGAATAACAGCAGTATCCTATACTTTGACGAAAACTTAAATCAAACAGGTGTAACCTATTATCCATATGCGACAATGGGAGAAAGTTTTTACAGTCCCGTAGTTTATGAGCAGTCTCTGTATGTTGTACCTCAAGGACAAGCAAATAAAAAAGACGAGAAGGTTATTCTTCAACAAGATTTAGAAACATTCGAAATTCAGAATTATTCTTTGGAGCAGATTGCTATATACGGCCTAAGTGTAGATTCATCAGCTATTTATGCGGTCAATAATATGAACGGGCAATCTTTTGTGAGCAGAATTGACAGAACAGATAGGACCGTAAAAACCGCCGCATACGATGACCTATACATTTCCATTGTATATTCATATCAAGATAGATTATATGCTTTTTCAAGCCAAAGCACGCCGTCTGGAATGAAAGGAACTTTGCACTGTCTTGACCCTATCACACTGGAAGAACTCCACAGGATCGATATTTCTGAATTTGGATGCGATGTTTATTCCGTGACAGGTGTTGGCGATATTTTGTATTTTGTGCCAATGGTAACGGCACAAGACACATTCAACCAAGTTGTATGCGCCTACGATATTTCTACCGAAGAAATTAGCGCAATAAAGTTTTCGGACGATGTCTTTCACATTTTAAATGTTGATGATAAGCTATATGTTACGCATGGGAATTTAGTGACTGGTGAGGGGACGGACTTGTCTACCTATGAAATTGCCACTGAAAAAGTTAGCACATATGATTTGGGTATGTGGCCCCAACAAATCCTAATTTACGGAAATGACCTTTATGTTTTGGGAGCAGGCAACGTTGTAAAGTTCAATATACAGACGATGGAGAAACAAGCTGAGGTAAGTATCCCGTTGGGAGATGGCTATTATCTGTCAGGAATATTTTCTCATTGAGACTTTCAGCAGACATATAAAGATGGGCTGTTTCAATTTTGAGGCAGCCCATCTTTTATACCTTTGATGTGTAAATATACAATGGTTTCTGGATTTTAGTCTCCGGGAACACAAAAGGGAATTGGGGGATAATTTTAAGAAGACTTCCCAAATTTTGAGGCGGAACCTTTCTTTGTCTATATTCACCAATAGATTTCAATTTCCCTTGAGATCACTACCTTCCTTGAAAAGGGACTTTACAATTCAGCTATTCCAAAATGGGGCCAATTATAGTATAATAAAATTAAGAGAAAATCAGGATTTTACGAAACACCCGTTCTAAGAAAGGAGCCTGATTATGAGCATATTTGAAATAGTTCTTACTCTTATAATTTCTTTGGGAGCAGTAATATGGGGCGTGAACATTTATAACCAAAAAGGCACTTGGTTTCTTGCTGGCTGGAATACCATGAGAAAAGAAGAAAAGGAAACCTACAATGAAGAAGCGATGTGCCATTTGTTTGGAAGATGTGTTGTTTTTTGCGGAATAGGTGCGTTCCTATTGTTGTACGGCAGCTTTAATTATAATGATGTTATTTTATGTATTGGACTCGGAATAGTGGCGGTAATGGTCATTTTATCAATTATAATACCGAAGATAAATCCCAAAAAATATCGGAAATAACATTTAATGAAAACTATTCTTAGGCCATCTTTTGACCAACACAACACGAACTTTCAAAACTAAATATCAGCCGCCCACCGGCGGCACCACCGAGCAGGAAATCTTTGAAAGGTTTCCCGCTTTTCTTATGCCATTTTTAGAAAGGAGGGCTGCCGATGGCAAGTCTTAGGAACATGGTATCGGAATATCAAGATGACCTGTGGAACGGCATTGCATGGCTGGTACTCTAACGTGTACAGCAATGCCGTTCCTGTTCGGAAAATGAAGGTCCTCAAAAAACTTAAAAAAATTTTGGAATAATCGTTGTGCAACCTCTCACCCTCAACGGCAAATAGGGTGAGAGGTTCTTTTTATGGCCTCACGGCACCTTGAAAACTGCATACCCATTCATCAAGCACATTCCCGCTGCTTTGGCGAAAGCCAAAGCCCAGGTAGCGGCTGCGCGGTGATCTGCCGGGAGAAAACAACGAGACACCACCGAAAAAAGAAATTGTAGGTCTTTGGTTTGTTCTTCCCAGCAAGGAGCGAGAAACAGCAGGCTTCCAGTACCGGGCGGCTCCCGGTACGGCCATGACCAGCAGCGGAGCGATACTCCCGTCCAGCCTAACGTCCGAGCGTTGAAGCGGTTTGCCGCCGTGATCCGTCGCAGGCAATGGGGGCGGTTGCGTGAGAACCACGCGAGGGGTGAGATTCCCCGTGGAGCTGGTGAGCTGCCAGCCGTTTGATGACTTCCCACCACGGTGCTTCGGGGTGTCGAGGACAAATAGGAGCATCTTTGAAATATGGGCCGTACAGCAGGACGGGCCAATGAAAACAAGAGGATTGTTTTATCTCTCCCCGGCCTTCATTCGTTCTGCTGTCCGGCTCTACATAGGCGGCATCAGCCGCCTGCATTTCAAAGGGAGGTCATAAAGCATGAACAGAACATATCATCGCGGCGATATGTACTATGCCGATTTGGGCCGGGGAATCGGCTCCGAACAGGAAGGTTATCGCCCTGTCCTTATTATTCAGAATGATACTGGAAACAAGCACAGCCCCACGGTCATTGTGGCGGCCATATCCAGCAAAGTGGACGCCAAGGCCAAGCTGCCCACCCATTACCTTCTCAAAGCAGAGAACGGCCTGGAGCTGCCTTCTCTGGTGCTGATGGAGCAACTCCGTACCATTGATAAAAGGCGGCTGGAAACGTACATCGGACATCTGGAGGAACAGCATATCCGCCGACTCAACCGCGCCCTGGCTGTCAGCGTGGGATTGATCGAAGAAACACCGAAAAACTTAATCATGTGCCTTTGTCCGGCCTGTGCCAATAACTTCTACGGCACAGGCTCTTATTATTTGCGCAGGGTTCACCCTGGCCGGGTGGAAAAGGACATCTGCACCTACTGCGGCCAGCGGCCTGGTTTTGATTATGAAGTAGTAAAAAAGAAGGAAAGGAAGTGAAGATTGAATATGGAAAAGCTGATTACTCGTAAGGAGGCGGCAAAACTGTTGGGAATCAGCCTTGCCACCTTGGATGAAGCCAGAAACAGCGGTTTGATTTCCTATATTCAGTATGTGCCGAACGGGTGCGTATATTTCACTTCTGCCTACCTTCAAGAATATGTTGCTAAATGCACCTATCGGGCAAAACCTGTGGAAAAGAAAGCAACCTACCGAAATGTGCGAGGAAACAAATCGCACATTTGAGCAGATCGTGTGGTTTTGGTAAAACAAAGATACAACACTGATTGCATTTGGAGGTAGAAAAATGGCAGTAAAAAGAAAACGAATTCCCAGGTACAGCAAGGTCCAGGTAAATGGGCATGAGTATTACAAAACAGATATTGAGGACGCAGATGGCAAACGGGTGATTCTTTACGGAAAAACCCGCGAGGAAGTTTACGATAAGGAAATGGCAGCTCTTGAGCAAATCGACAACGCCACATTCCGGCGTAAATCCCCCACGGTTGCCGAGTATTGTGAAAAGTGGCTGCTGATGCAGTCCGTCCATATCCGCGCCACCACATTGATTGATTATACATCCAAGGTGCGGCGGCATATTATCAAGGAACTTGGTGAGAAACGAATGGCTGATGTAACCCTGGACGACATCCAGGTTGCCCTTGTGCCAGTTTCTAAAAAGTCAGCTTCGGTCTATAAGTCTGTGGTAATCCTCTACAAGTCTATTTTTCGGGCGGCCAAGGAAAGCCATGTGATTGATACAAACCCGACGATATACCTTGAGGCAAAAGGCGGAGGCGTTCCGCAGGAGGAGCGGCAGGCTTTGACGGATGAACAGGTAGAACGGCTTTTGGACGCCATTCGTGGGTTGCCGCCTTATGTATTTGTGATGATTGGCCTGTATGCCGGGCTGCGGCGGGAAGAAATCCTTGCACTGCAATGGGATTCGGTATATCTGGATACAGATGCGCCGTATTTGACGGTCCGGCGGGCGTGGCACACGGAACATAACAGGCCGGTCATTCTCACAGAGTTAAAAACGAAGGCCGCGGAGCGGAATATCCCTCTCCCGGATCGTTTGGCAGAGTGCTTGAAAGAGGCAAAGAAAAAATCGACATCAGACTATGTAATTGCCAACCAAGATGGAGAGCCGCTGTCTTATACACAGTTTAAGCGTCTTTGGCAGTATATTGTGACACGGACAGCAAAACCGAGGATAGCCCGCAAACTTGTGGACGGGAAATATGTGAAGTATATGCTTTACCCGAAGCTGGGTGAAAAAGCACGGAACAATGGTCATGTGGTATATAGCTTGGATTTTGACGTTACGCCACACATGCTTCGTCATACCTACATCACAAATTTGATTCACGCTTCCGTAGACCCGAAAACAGTTCAATACTTGGCGGGCCATGAGAGCAGTAAGATCACGATGGACATTTATGCGAAGGTAAAGTACAACAAGCCGGAGCAACTGGCAGGGGTTTTAAGCGGAGCCTTTGCAGAATGGGATGGCGGTGAATACGAAGCGGCACAATAATTTGACGGAAAACGTACAAAGGGCGGGGAGTGTTCCCCGCCCTTTGCGTTTTCCAGAATCGCACCTTTGATAGAGCCATGGTTTTTCAGTATAAAGAAGGTATCGGCGCTGAAATACATATTAAATAGAAAGGAACTGAAATCATGGCGAAAAAACAAGAAAATGTTCTCCGGTATGGCACTACCATGCGGAGGGGGATTCAATATTACAGGACTCGGATCACCGATGCCGATGGAAAGAGGGTGGATTTGTATGCTGAAACCTGCGAGGAACTCCAGTTAAAGGAGATGGAGGCCCGACGCCAGGTAGAGGAGGCGGTTTTCCGCAGAAAACATCCAACGGTGGCAGAGTATTGCGAGAAGTGGTTGCTCATGCAGTCGGCAAAGGTATCTTCCGGCACGTTGAGAGGATATACCCAGACCATGAACAACTATATTGTCAAGCCTTTGGGAGAAATGTATCTGTCAGATGTAACAGCAGACGATATTCGGCTTGCGATGATTCCATTGGCTTCAAAATCTGCTGGATTGTATAGTACGGTCAATATGCTCCTGAAATGTGTCTTTTATTCGGCAGAGCGAAGCCAACTACTTGACTATAATCCCTGTGAGGGACTTTCAGCCAAAGGAGGAAAACCGGGAAAAAAGAAAAATGCTTTGACGGATGAGCAAGTGAAGCTGCTTTTGGATACTGTCAAAGGACTTCCGCCCTACACATTTATAATGATCGCTTTATATTCCGGCCTGCGTCGTGAAGAAATTCTGGGACTGCAATGGGACTGCGTATTTCTGGATGTTCCTACGCCGTACATCTCTGTACGGAGGGCATGGCGCTCAGAACATAACAGGCCGGTGATTTCCACAACGCTGAAAACGAAGGCGGCTCGGAGAGATGTTCCCATTCCCAAATGCTTGGTTGCTTGTCTGCGCGAAGTCAAGGAAACAGCCGTATCTGAATATGTGATTGCAGACCGTACTGGGCAGCCACTTTCGTATTCGCAGTTCCAGCGAGTTTGGAAGTATGTAACCGTTCGCTCTACGAAACCCCATAACTATTATAAGTATGTAAATGGCCAGTGCATCAAATGCACCGTAACACCCACCCCTGGGGAACACCAGAAAAACAATCCTAAGTTGGTGTATGCCATTGACTTTGATGTGACCCCACATCAACTTCGCCACACCTATATTACTAACCTGCTGTACGCTGGCGTTGATCCAAAAACTGTCCAATATCTTGCTGGGCATGAAAACAGCAAGACAACGATGGACATTTACGCGCAGGTAAAGTATAATAAACCTGAAGAACTTGTAGGTGTGGTAAATGGCGCCTTTCGACAATAGAATCAAAGTATCCTGTGTCCCCATTTTATGATTAAATAGTGGGGCAACATCTGAGGGCAGGGGCCAAAAAGCCCGGAATATCAAGGAAAATCGGACGAAAGAACGGTTAAGTACGGCCTCAAGGCCGCCCGTCGCGCTCCGCAGTTCTCCAAGCGCTGATCGAGATTTCAAAATGCCCAAAAACCCTGGAAACTCAACGGTTTCCGGGGTTTTTCTTTTTTGATTCTGCTGTTTCCTTTTGAGGAAATTTGATGCTCTCTATCCCGTTTTTAATGGGTTAACCATAGGGGAAAACCGAGTTTGGAGCGATGAATGGGTTAAAAAATAGGGGAAAATCCCCCTCCATTCCGAGCCCTGCGAGGCACATCTATAGAGGCAATTTATCCCTCCCGGCATCTTTGTTTTGCTTTGAATTCTTTTGGCGAAGTTTATTCCCGTTTATACCATATACGGATGGTTGAGGCCCAGTTACCCATTGCGGTAGCTGGGCCTTTTTTGTTTTCAGATATTCCAATGATGAATGCTCGAAGGAGGAGCCCGTGAAAAATTTTTTTAGAAATTTCTCCGGAGGCTTAATTTTTGCCCTTTCCCGTGATCTACCACTTGAGGGGCAAAAACCTCTCACCTGTTCCTTGACAATCGAATACACATTCAACAGGTACATTCCTGATCGGGGGCGAAGGCCCCAGCCGGATGAAGGTGCGCCACGAACTTCCTGCCCGCAAGGGTTATCACGGAAAGCAAGGTTGGTAGCGATTCCGAACCATTCTGAAATATCCGCTTGCTACGGATAAGGCGATGAAACGATTCAGGGACAATGATACTTCCCTATGGGGCTGGCGGAGTACCCGGCAGAGGTGAGATTCCTATGAGTTCGGTCAGCAGCCGAACGCCTGTTGACTTCCTTTTCTGCATTTTGGGTTCGAGGAAAAATGAAATGCAGCGACGAAAGCCCCAAAGGATGCTTTGAGGCTTTCGTGGATCAGAAATGATTCAAATTCAGAGAAAGGAGGAAAAACCCATGGAAAACTGTAAGGTGATCGCCATCACGAATCAGAAGGGCGGCGTTGGCAAAACGACGACCACAGTCAATCTCGGTGTGGGACTTGCAAGCTCCGGGAAACGGGTCCTGCTGGTGGATGCTGACCCGCAGGGCAGCTTAACGGTGAGCCTCGGCGTAAAGAACCCCGACGAGCTGGATGTATCGCTGTCGTCCCTTATGCAGTCGGTCATTGATGATGAGCCGCTTGCGGAGGGTGCGATTATCCGACACCAGGAAGGTGTGGATTTGCTTCCCTCGAACATTGAGCTCTCCGGTATGGAAACAGGTCTGTTCAATGTCATGAGCCGTGAGTATGTTCTGAAGAACGCCATCGACGGCATGAGAAAGAGCTACGACTACATTCTGATTGACTGTATGCCCTCGCTGGGTATGATGACAGTCAATGCGCTGGTTACGGCAGACAGTGTGATTATCCCGTCTCAGCCGAACTTCCTGTCAACCAAAGGTCTTAACCTGCTTCTGCGCTCCATTTCAAAGATCAAGCGGCAGATCAACCCGAGATTAAAGATTGACGGCATTTTGCTGACGATGGTGGATAACCGCACCAACAACGCCAAGGCGATTATTTCCTCGCTTCGTTCCACCGTGGGAGAGAACATCCGCGTGTTCCGTTCCGAAATTCCTTTTTCGGTAAGAGCTGCGGAGTGCAGTCTTTCCGGAGAAAGCATCTTCTCCCATGACAGGAACGGCAAGGTCGCAGCAGCGTATGAGGCACTCACAAAGGAGGTGACAGATCTTGAAGAGCGTTCAAAAAATCGATCTGGGCCTGACCGGGTACGATGAGCTTTTCATGAATGACGCGGAGCGAAAGGAAAACAAGCTCCCGCGCATTTATGACATTCCCCTCTCGGAGATTGACGATTTTCCCGAGCACCCCTTTAAGGTGAAACTGGACGAGGACATGGATCAGCTTGTCCAGAGCATCAAGGAGCGTGGGATCATCACCCCTGTCACCCTCCGACCAAAGGAGGACGGGCGGTACGAAATCGTATCGGGGCATCGCAGAAAGAAAGCCTGTGAGCTTGCCGGCTTTGATACCGTGAAGGCCGAGGTGCGGGAGATGACCCGTGATGAGGCCATCATCCTGATGGTGGAATCGAACCTGCAGCGTTCTGTGATCCTGCCGAGTGAAAAGGCTTTTTCCTACAAGATGCGCTTGGAGGCCATGAAGAGACAAGCAGGCAGACCAGCTCAAGATAATTATTCCCCATTGGGGAACAATTCTTTTGGAACAAAATCCTCAGACGAAATGGCTGCGGAAGTGGGAGAAAGCAAAAATACTATCTTCCGCTATATCCGTCTCACCGAGCTTATTCCGGAGCTTCTGGATTTGGTTGATGAAGGGCGCATTGCGTTCAGACCGGCGGTGGAACTCTCTTACCTGCAAAAAGAGGAACAGAGTGCCTTGCTGGAGCAAATCGCCTACGCGGATGCCACGCCGTCTCTTGCCCAGGCCATTAAGCTGAAGCGGTTCTCTCAGGACGGAAAGCTGAACAACGAGGTCATCGAGTCGATTATGAGCGAGGAAAAGCCGAACCAGAGGGAGAAGATCAACATCAAGTACGCCGAGGCCAGAAGGTTTATCCCTGCCAGCGTTCCTTACGAAAAAACCGGTGAGTATATTCTAAAAGCGCTGGAATATTATCACCGGTATCAGGAAAGACAGAAAAGTCGGAATGACGCAAGATAGGTTCTTCGCCAAGGGGGCAGTCTACCCTTTTGACGCTGCGTCAGCGCCGTTCCCCCTCTCACACTCTCCCCCTCATTTACCGGCAATACCAGCTCAAAAGGAAAATATACAGGCGGCACAATTGAAGAAAACCAAGTGCATTCGTACAATATGAGAAAAAACAGTCATTGGAGGTCATCCCATGAAAAAGAATCTCATGTTGTGCGCGCTCCTGCTTTCCGTATTGCTTTCCGGATGCGCCGCAGAACCCCTGCAAGGGCAAACGGCAGGAAACACACCGAAAGCTCCAACGCCACAGGAAGGAACGCCTGCTTCCTTTGAGCCGGTATCCACAGAACCAAACGCTCCCACAGAAGCCGTCGATCCCGCAGATTCCATGCCAAATGAGGACAAGCACGAAAGCGGCCCTGCTATTTCTTCTGAGCCGGTAAGCGCACCCACGGAATTGAATGCGCCTTCATCAGAAGAAAACGAACAGCCCCCCGTGATTCCGGAGAAGCCGGAGAAAACAGAATGTCCAAAAGAGGAACCGTCCGTTCCTGTGATAACCGAGCCGGAGCCGACTCCGGAGCCCGAGCCCGCATTTGATATCGAACACTGGATTTCTTACGCAAAAAGCACGGCGGTGAGCTTGGGACTGACCTTGGAGAACTCGGCAACAGAATGCTGGGACAATCCGATAATCGCAGATCAGGGCTGCATCTATCTGGAGCGAGACATTAACTCGCGCTTGAAGCGATATGCCGAGGACGAGAGTATCACGGATATCTGTATTTGGTACGAATGCATCGGCACAGGCAGTTACCTGATTTATATCGGGTACGCATAAAACTTTATACCACATTGAGAAGCGTCGTAGAAATACGGCGCTTTTTCATGCCAAAATTCAATTTCAGGAGGAATGAAACCAACATGAAAAAGAACATTTTCAGACGGGGAATGTCGGGACTTCTTGCGGTTCTGATGACATTCACCGCACTCATGAGCATCGGCACGACTACGGCCTTTGCTGCCTCGACTGCCGGAGAAACCGCTGAGTCCTATTCCGTAGGCTTCCCCAGAGACGGGGACGCCAATCTGGACTACAGCGGCACATGGGGCCATGATGAGCTTCACTACATGAACGGCTGGACCTCCGGCGAGGCAACCTGGATGACCACGCTGCACACCATCGGCTCCTTCGATGGACAGGCCTGCTACTGCATTGAGCCGGGTGTGCCCCGTCTGCTGGGCAAGACATATTCCCGCCATGGCGAGGATTATTGGAAGAACTACCCATCCGACTGCAACAGCACCATCGACGCTGACACCATCAAAACCCTGCTGGGACGGATCATGCAGTACGGTTATCAGGGCAATCTTTCCACCTCATGGAGATCGCAGAATGCTGCGGATGCCGACAAAATGGCCCACATGATGGCCACCCAGGCGTTGGTGTGGGAAACGGTCGTTGGAGAGCGGGATGCAAACTTTAACCATGTTGACCCCGGCAGCGCCGACGCAGTGAAATCCGTTTACCGCACCACCCACCCGCTGTACAGTCGATTTTCCGCTTATTATGACAGCATTGAGGCCAGCGTGCAGAAGCATACCATTGTCCCGAGCTTCATGGCCAAAAGTACCGGCAAAGCACAGACCGTCGAGCTGAACTGGGACGGAAGCAGCTATTCGGCCACGCTGACCGATACCAATGGCGTCCTGGGCAATTACCGTTTCTCTGCTAACCAGACAGGTGTTTCCTTCTCTGTTCAGGGAAATGTGCTGACGATTTCAACCCAGAATGCCCCTAATGCTACGCTCCGTGTCACTGCCGAAAAGGAGGCTCTGCGTAAGGGCGTCGTGGTGTGGAGCGATGGCCACTATGGTCCGGACGGCACCATGCAGGATGTTGTTACCTACAGCGCTACGGTCAGCGACCCGGTCACAGCCTTTCTGAATCTGAAGGTCAGTTACGGCAGTACCAAAATCATCAAGACCAGCGAGGACGGCAGGGTGGACGGCATTACCTTCACCATCA
>ERZ824480.3111-NODE-3111-length-11643-cov-3.583276_pt1 | contig 11643 bp, 7 predicted proteins | sample MGYA00519861_ERZ824480 | MGnify/ENA primary metagenome ERZ824480 (study PRJEB31778, sample SAMEA3449152) | human gut metagenome | biome: human gut; feature: human-associated habitat; material: faeces | place: United Kingdom | collected 2010/2012 ... | reverse complement strand
CGACCGTGATGCGGCTCTGTCCCTGGCGGCTGACGCTCGACAGCGAGCGGATGCCCGGGATGCCGTTTATGTTCTGTTCGAGCGGCTCGGTGATCTGGTTCTCGATCACATCGGCATTGGCTCCCGGATAGGAGCACGTCACCGAGATGATGGGATTGTCGACACTCGGGTATTCGCGTACGCCGAGGTAGCTGTACCCGATGAACCCGAATAGCAGGATGATGATCGTCAGCACCGATGCCATTACCGGCCGCCGGATGCTCAGTTCGGAAATATTCATGCGGCGGCGGTTTTATTCGACGGTGTCGAGTTTTACGGGGAGACCTTCACGCAGCTGGAGCGTGCCGGAGACGATCAGCGTGTCGCCCGGGGACAGCCCCTCGACGACCTGTATCCGCGATTCTGTCCTCAGCCCGGTTTTTATGGCTACGGCGTGGGCCTTGCCGCCCTTATAGAGGAATACCTTGTCCACGCCCATTTCGGGGACGACGGCCTGCGTCGGGATGGCAATGGCGTCGGGGATGTCGTGCATGCGGATCTTTACGCTTACGAAGCGTCCGGGTAGCAGCCTGCCCCGCGTGTTGGGGTAGTGCGCACGTACCGAGAAGTAGTGGGTATTGGGGTCGATCTTCGATTCGGTGGCGTATACCTCGGCGTGAAACGTCTCGTTGTACCCCTCGACCGTGAACGTGAGGCGCGTCCCGGGTTTTATCTGGCTGGCGTAGCGCTCCGGGACGGAGAGGTCGATCTTCAGCGGCTTGATTTTGGTCAGCTTGGCCACCACGACGCTCGGCGAGGCATAGGCGCCTTCGCTGACGTTGCGCAGGCCGATCACGCCGTCGAACGGGGCGTGCAGCTCCGTGAGCGCGATGTTCGAACGCACGATGTCGATATCGGCGTTGAGCATCGCCAGTTCGGTGCGTGCCTGTTCGTAGGCTTCCAGGCTGACGGCGTCCTTTTCGAGCAGGGCACTCTGGCGGTAAACACGGTCTTCGGCCAGTTTGAGCTGCGCTTCGTAGCGCGACAGCTGTGCCAGCAGCGGTTTGTCGTTGACTTTGGCCAGCAATTCGCCCTTGCGGACGGTTGAGCCTTCCTGGAAGTTGATCGAGACGATCTTGCCCGAGGTCTCGAACGAGAGGTCTACCTCCTCGTCGGGGAGCAGGCTGCCCACCGAGGTGATGCCGTCCGTGAGGGTTTGCGGCCGCACGACGAGCCCGTTGACGTTCAGGACACTATTTTTCCGGGGTATGCTGATTTCCGCCGGGTCGGCGGCGGACGAACTGCCGCGGTAGTGGTTGTAAACGAACAGCCCTGCACAGAATACTACGAGGATGACGGACGTGATGATCCATTTCTTTTTTTTCATACCGGAGAGGTTGTCTTTAATGAGGGATGTGCAAAGATACGAAAAAACCCGCTATGCTTCCGCTGCCGGAAGGTATAATTGCACCCGTTTGTCGTAAAAACGGGGCCGGTTGCGGGTTCGTGTATGCCCGTTTCCGGCGAAACGGCAAAAAACGCCGGCGAAACGACCGGCACCCGCCGCATTCCCCTACCGTTGGGAGCAATACCTACATGTTATTATTCTGTCCCGAAAATTACCTAAAACAGGGAATTGTCCGGGCTTGGCGGGCACCTTAACTTTGCCACCGCAAACAAAATAAACGGAGAGCCTATGCGTCTTGGAATTTTACTGTTTACCCCTATTTTCTTACTGGCGGGTGTTACCCTGCATGCGCAGGAAGCCGTGAACGCCCCCGAACCTGCGGCCGCGGCCGATTCGGCTGCCAATGCCGAGCTGAAGGCACAGCTGAAAGCCGAACTCCTGTCGGAGATCCGGGCCGAGCTCTCTTCCGAAGTGAAGACCGCCGTCAGCAAAGAGGCCGACAAACCCTCACGGCTGACCGTGGGCGGGTACGGCGAGGCCGTCATGACGCGCAATTTCTTCAGCGACAACTACCTGCGTTATATCAGCCCTGACAAGTACAAGAATGACAAAAGCCACGGCCGCTTCGACCTCCCGCATGTGGTCATCTACCTGGGCTACGATTTCGGGCGCGGCTGGTCGATGGGCACCGAGATCGAATTCGAGCACGGCGGCACGGAGAGCGCCTTCGAAACCGAATTCGAGGAGGGCGGCGAGTATGAGTCGGAGATCGAACGCGGCGGCGAGGTCGCCCTCGAACAGTTCTGGCTCCAGAAAAGCTTCAGCCCGGCCTTCAACCTGCGCCTGGGGCATATGATCGTGCCTGTCGGCGGAACCAACCAGCACCACATGCCCACCGAGTTCTTCGGGGTCTACCGTCCCGAGGGCGAGAATACGATCCTGCCCTGCACATGGCACGAAACGGGCATCAGCCTCTGGGGACGTGCCGGTGACTGGCGTTACGAGGTGATGTTCCTGCCGGGACTGGATTCCGACCGGTTCGGCGACAACGGTTGGGTCAGCGGCGGTGCCGGAAGCCCCTACGAATTCAAGATCGCCAATGCCTATGCCGGGGCGTTCCGCATCGACAACTACTCCGTCCCGGGCTTGCGCCTGAGCCTGAGCGGTTATGCTGGCAACAGTTTCAGCAATACCCTGAGTGCCAACCGTACCGGTGCGGACAGATACAAGGACGTGAAGGGTACGGTGATGATCGGCGCCTTCGATTTCCTCTACGATGCCCATAACTGGATCGTTCGCGGTAACTTCGACTACGGGCACCTGACCAATTCGGACAAGATTTCCCAGTTCAACCGCGATATGCCCAACGCATCGCCCTCGCCCAAGCAATATGTGGGTTCGGACGCCATCGCCACGGGGGTGGAAGCCGGTTACGACATCTTCTCGCAGATACGCAAGCTCAAGGAGAGGGGACACCGCTTCTACGTCTTCGGCCGTTATGAGTTCTACGATTCGATGTTCGATACCGCCAAGTCGGTGATCCGCCAGGACTGGTGCGGCCGCCAGCGGGTAGCCGTCGGGTTCAATTATTATCCGATCAAGAACATTGTCATCAAGGCCGAGTACGGCATCGGCCTGCTCCGGTCGTACGACTATACCGACTCCGCCACCGGGGAGACCCGCACGGGGCGTTTCAACAACGAGCCCTCCCTTTCGCTGGGGATCGCCTATTCCGGCTTTTTCAGACGTTAACCAAATCATAATGAGAATATGAAAAATCTGTTCAAAAATTCCGTTTATGCAGCCGCGGCACTCGTCCTGGCGCTCGGGGCCGCATCGTGCAGCGACAGCGACGGCGATTACACGTTTGCCGACGAGCGTGAAGAGGCGCTCAAGGATGCTGCCGTAGATTTCGTCGACAATAACGTGATTCCGACCTATAAGGCCCTGGCCGACGGGAGCATCGCCTTGCAGGAGGATTGCGAGGCCATGCTGGAGGCTTTCGACGCGGGAACCCTTACGACCCCGCTGGTGCAGGCCGCCTGCAACGACTGGATCACCACGCGCAAGCACTGGGAGCTCAGCGAGGCCTACCTTTACGGCGCTGCGGCCGATTACGACATCGACCCGCATATCGACTCCTGGCCGCTGGACGGCACGGCGCTTCAGAACCTGCTGAACAACAACAGTATGATGGCCGAGATCGAGAGGAATCCCGATTATGTCAGCGCCAATCTGGGTTACGGCCTGCTCGGGTTCCATGCGTTGGAATACATGCTCTTCGAGAATGCGGGCCCCCGCGCCCTCGGCAAATACACCCGTCCCCAGTTGGTATACCTGGTCGGTGTGGCCAACGATCTGTGCAACATGTGCGTACGCCTCGAAGCTTCGTGGGCGGGGCTGGACAATGTCACCGAAGAGAAGCAGACGATCCTGGGCGATGCCGAACTGGAGCCGACCTACGGCGCTTCGATGCGCAATTCGGGGAAGGGCGGCAGCAAGTACCGCAACTATAAGGATGCCGCCGAGGAGATCATCCAGGGCTGCATCGACATCGCCACGGAGGTCGGCTCGCAGAAGATCGGCCGTCCGGCCAACGGAACCAGCTCCGAGGATATCAATTACATCGAGTCGCCTTACAGCCAGAATTCGAAGACCGATTTCATCGACAACATCATCAGCATCCGGAACACCTACCAGGGCATGACCTCCGGCGACGCTTCGGTGAGCGACTGGATCGAGGTGGTAGACCCCGTCCTCGATACGGAGGTTCGCAATGCGATTTCCACGGCGATCGAAAAGATCCAGGCCTGCCCGGCCCCGTTCGTCGACAACCGTACGGCACAGGCATGGAAGGATGCCGCCACCTATTGCAATAACGACCTTGTGAACGCGCTTACGAAGGCGCTGACGGCACTGTCGGTCGAAAAATAACCATTTTCAGCAATGAAAAAGCACTTGATTTACAGCCTGTGCATGTCGGCAGCCCTGATGGCTGCCGCGTGCGCTGATGACAAGGGGACGGATCCCGCCCCCGATCCGAATCCCGACCCCGTTCCCGAGGAGTATTACGCCGGCGGCAAGCTCGGCACGGCTTTCAACACCACGTCGGTGGCCTACGAGCAGCCTACGCCGGTCGTCGATGACGACGCCGCGATGACGCAGCGTTTCCTGAACGGCGAGGCGCTGTTCGAAAAACCCTTCACGGCCAACTCGTCGGGTGTGCGCTACGGCCTCGGGCCGCTCTATATCCGCACCTCGTGCCTGCACTGCCACCCGGGCTACGGCCACGGCAAGCGTATCGAAGGCGCGTTCAACACCAACCAGATCGGCAACGGCTATCTGCTGGTCATCACCGACGAGGACGACAATTACCTGACATCGCTCACCGGTATGCCGCAAACGCGGGCCGTGGCGCCGTTCAAAGCCCCGATCGACGAATCGAAGATCATGATCGGCTGGCAGGAGTATACCGACGAGTGGGGCAATAAGTTTCCCGACGGCGAGTCTTACAGCCTGATCTATCCCGAAGTGACGATCCCCGAGGACGCCTATTACGTGCCGCTGATCGGCGCCAAGGGCGAGGTGCCCTATGCCAAGGTGCGCGTGCGCCTCGAATCGACCATCGGCATCTACGGTACGGGCTTGCTGGATGCCATTTCGGACAGCGACCTGAAAGCCGAGTACGTTCGCCAGGAGCAGAACGGCGTGCCGCTCAATCCCGCGATCTTCAGGAACGGCGAGTGGGTCAAGACCTATGGGACGACCACCCATCCGCTGCGCTATACCTATGCCCTGAGTCGCGGCCCGTTGCAGGATGCGGCGGGTGCCAATGCCATCTGGAACATCACCAACGTGACCCGCTCTGACCGCCGTTACCACTACATGACCGCTGCTTATGCCGAAGTAGCGTCGAAGGACGCCGATGTGCAGCGGGATTTCTACACGCTTTTCCCGGCGTGGAACAAGACGGGCGACGTTGCGCAGGATATTTACAACTATCTGATGAACAAGGAACTGCCTGTCGAGATGAGCGATGAGGACTATGTCGACTTCATGGTCTGGCACCGCGGTCTGGCCGTACCGGCGGCGCGTAACCTCGACGATGCGGACGTTAAACGCGGCAAGACGCTCTTCACCGAGATCGGCTGTGCCACCTGCCACCGTCCGACCTGGACGACGGGCGACGATGTCTTTACCGACCCCAACGGTTTCTTTGCCGACGGCGACAGCCGCCTGCCGCGTTATCCTAACCAGAAGATCTGGCCCTACTCCGACATGGTGCAGCACCGGCTCTTCATGGTGAACGACATCCGCACGGGCTGGTGCCGTACGACGCCGCTCTGGGGCCGTGGCCTGAGCGAGAAGTGCACGGGCGCCAGCGACCGCCTGCACGATTGCCGTGCGCGGACGGTCATCGAGGCTATCATGTGGCATGGCGCGGCGCAGAGCGACGCCCGCTGGTCGGTCGAGAAGTTCCGCACGCTGAGCAAGGACGACCGCGACGCGGTGGTCGAATTCATCGAATCCATCTAACCCTTCCCGGATATGTGCGAAGCGCCGGTGCCCCGTGCATCGGCCTTTGCCGTGTCCGGACGATGCATTCACACACGAACGAACGGATGAAACTGTTGAAACTGTTGAAACGCCTTGCCTTCGGGCTGCTCGGAGCCGTGATGGCGGTGCTCGTTACGGCCACGGTACTTGAAAAGATATACGGTACGGATTTCGCCGCTGCGCATATCTACGGCGCGGGCTGGTTCGCCGCGCTTTGGGGTGCCCTCACCCTCGCGGCGCTGGCCTGCCTGTTCCGCCGGAAATTGTGGCGGAGGCCCGCCGTCCTGTTGCTGCACCTCTCTTTCGCGGTCATCCTCGCGGGGGCTTCCGTGACATGGCTCTTCGGCCGGCAGGGGACGTTGCACCTGCGCACGGGCGATCCCGGGGCGACCGCATTCGCCGGCCGTGACGGTTCGGAGCAAATACTGCCCTTCCGGGCCCGGCTGGACGATTTCCGCATCGAGTATTATGCCGGCACCCGTGCGCCGATGGATTTCGTCAGCCTTCTCACCCTGACGGCCGACGACGGGTCGCTGCACGGTGAAGTCGGCATGAACCGCATCCTGGTTTTCCGGAATTATCGGTTCTACCAGTCCGCCTATGACGAGGACGGACGGGGTACGACCCTTTCCGTTTCGTATGATCCGTGGGGCATCGGCATCACCTATGCCGGGTACGGGCTGCTGCTCGTTTCCATGCTGGCGTTCCTGTGCGACAGGCGCGGGGGTTTCAGGCGGTTGCTGCGCAGCCCTGCGCTCCGCAAGGCGGCGCTGTGTCTTGTCCTCTGTACGGCGGCCGTACAGGGTGCCCGGGCGGCTGACACCTTGCCGCAGACGCTTCCGCGCGAGGTCGCCGCGGAATTGGGCGACCTGTATGTCTACTACAACGACCGTATCTGTCCGTTGCAGACCCTGGCTAAGGATTTTACGGTGAAACTCTGCGGGAAGAGCCGCTACCGGGGACTTACGCCCGAGCAGGTGCTTTCCGGCTGGCTGTTCTATTACGACGACTGGAAACGCGAACCGATGATCCGCATCAGGAGTGCCGGGGCACGCCGCCTGCTGGAGGTCGGCGGGCGTTATGCGCGGCTGTCGGATTTCCGCAACCGGGTCAACGAATACCGGCTCGAAGGGGCTGCCGGGCGTCCGGCGGGCGAGGCCGATGAGAAATTCAACATCATCGGGATGGTCTGCACGGGCAGTATGCTGCGGATTTTTCCCTATACCGACCCTTCGGACAGCCTGCTGCGCTGGGCGTCGCAGGTCGACGGCCTGCCGCGGGAGCTGCCTCACGGGCAGGCGCTCTTTATCGGCCGGGCGATGAACTACGTCAGCGAACTGGTCGTAAAACGGGATTGGGCGGGGGTCGCAGGGGTGTTGCGCAAGATCCGCAGCTACCAGCAGAAGGAGGGCGGGGCGCATATGCCTTCCGGGCTGCGTTTCCGTGCCGAAAAACTTTATAACCGGCTCGATTGGTCGCTGCCGCTCGCCGCGGCATTCATCCTGACCGGGATCGGAGGATTCCTCGATGCCTGCCGCCGGATGGTGCGCGGGCGGGCTTTCGGGGCGAAAACCCGGGGCTGGCTCCTTGCGGGCGTTGCCGCCGGAGGACTGTATCTTACGCTGATGCTGGCGCTGCGGGGCTATGTCAGCGGCCACTGGCCTGTTTCGAACGGCTATGAAACGATGCGCTTCATGGCATGGTGTACGCTGCTGCTCACGCTGCTCTTCGCCCGCCGCTTCCTGTTCCTGCTGCCTTTCGGTTACCTGATCGCCGGGCTGTCGCTGATAGTTTCGATGATGGGGGAGTCGAACCCTCAGATCACGCAGCTGATGCCGGTTCTCGACTCGCCGCTGCTCTGCATCCATGTGATGCTGGTCATGGTGGCCTATGCGTTGCTGGCGTTCGTTATGTTCGGCGGCGTGGCAGGGGTCGTCCTGCACCGCCGCGCCCGCGGGGCGGCCGCGCAGCTGCAGGCCGTCAGCCGGCTGATGCTCTATCCGGCCGTCTTCTGCCTCGCCGCCGGTATCTTCGTCGGCGCCGTCTGGGCCAATGTGTCGTGGGGACGCTATTGGGGCTGGGATCCCAAGGAGGTGTGGGCGCTCGTTACGCTGCTGGTTTATGCGCTGCCCCTGCATGCCGGATCCCTGCCGTGGTTCCGCCGGCCGTTGTTCTTCCATTGGTTCTGCATCGCGGCGTTCCTCTCGGTGCTGGTCACCTATTTCGGGGTCAATTTCCTGTTGGGCGGCATGCACAGCTATGCCGGATAGGGGAGCGGCGATCCGGGGCGGGATGCCCATTCCGTGCGTCCCGGTCGTCCCTATCGTATGGCGGGGCCGTCATTGCGCAGCCGAGCGGTAAACCGTTCCGGCAGCCGGGGCATGGCGCCGTGCTGCGAGCAGACGTGGGCCGCGACATCCACGGCCAGCCTGTGTGCTTCCCCGATGCCGAGCCCCGAGAGCAGGGCGGCCAGGAACGATGCCGTGAACGAGTCCCCTGCACCGACCGTGTCGGCTACTTCGACGCGCGGCGTGGGGATATATGACCGGGTGTCGGGGGCGAATACCGAACTCCCGGCGGCGCCGCAGGTGAGGATCACGATCCGCAACCCGTACCTGTCGAGCAGCGTGCGGCACTGCTCCCCGGGCTGCATCCCCTCCAAGCCGAACATGCTGCCGACCACGGCCAGTTCTTCGTCGTTTATCTTCAAGATGTTGCACTTCCGCAGCGACTCTTCGACCACCTGCTGCGTGTAGAAGTGCTGCCGCAGGTTGATGTCGAAGACCTTGTATTGTCCCTCGCCGTCGGGCATCGTTTCCAGGAAACGCCCGATCGTGCGGTGCGATACGGGGCTGCGCTGTGCCAGCGACCCGAAGCAGGCTGCACGGGTGTGCCGGGCGAGCTCCTCGATCTGCGGGGTGAACGGTATGTTGTCCCAGGCTACGCCCTGCCGGATCTCGTAGCTGGGGATGCCCGCCCCGTCGAGCGTGACTTCGACCGTCCCGGTCGGGAACGGCACCGTTTCCAGCATATGTCCCACCCCTTTTTCGCGGAGCTGGTTGCGGAGTTCGCGTCCCGCCTCGTCGTCGCCGACGGCGCTGACCGCGCAGCTGCGCAGCCCGAACTGCGACATGTGGTAGGCGAAGTTCGCGGGAGCGCCGCCGATCTTCCGCCCTTCGGGCAGTATGTCCCAGAGTGCTTCGCCGATCCCGACGACCCACTCTGTCTTTCGGTTTGCTTCGGTATTCATTGTCGTTTGCGTTTGCTGCGAAGTTAACGGTTTTGCTCGATATTTTTCCGCTTGCGCGGTGTTTTTCAACATGGCGTGAGGCATTTGGCCGTAATTTTCGCGGCATTCGGTTTGTCCTGCCGGGACGGTTTCCGACGACAGGGCGGACGAATTATGCCCGGAAAGTTTGTATTGAACGGCTTTTGTCTTATTTTTGTCTGACACAAAACCCGAAACCATGATGCTGCGAACCCTTCCCGCCCGATCCGGCTTCCTGTGGGTGCTTCTGGCGTGCATTTCCCTCGCAGGATGTACGCGGCACCCAAAATACTCGCTTCAGACCGAAGCGGCGCTGGAACGGCTGGATGCGGAACTTTCCCGCAAGGATCGTTACCAGCAGTGGCGGCAGGCGCAGAACGACAGCCTGCGCCGGGAGGTGGCGCGTGCCCGCAACGCCGGCGACCGGGCGTGGCGCCTGTTCGCCGTGTCGCAGAATTACGTGACCTACCAGCTGGATTCGGCGGCTTATTACGTCGACCGCCTTTACCGGCTGGCCGCCTCTGCCGGGTCGGAGGATATCCGCCGCATCGCCCTGCTTGCCGACATCGACGTCTGGCTGGGCCGCGGGCAGCTGGGGCTTGCCGAAGAACTTTTCCGCAGGATAGATACGGCCGGCATGTCCTCTGCGGAGTATGCCGCATGGCATTCGCGCTACTCCTCGATCGCCGCCCGGCGTGCGGCCGAAGCCGAGGACGGAGCCGTGCGGTCGGCATGGCGCGATACGGTGGTGCGAGTCAGGCACATATCCGTGCCCGGGCAGTCGGAGTGGACGCAGGCGCGGATCGCCGCTGCCGCTCTGCGCGACAGCGGCCGCTTCGCTGAGGCCGTACAGTTACTCGAGCCCTATACGGCCCGGAATCCCGACTACCAGGAGCTGGCGCTTCTCTATTACGGCCTCGCAGGCATCGCGCGGGCGTGGGGCGACGACGACCTGCGGCTTTATTACCTGGCCGAATCGTCCGTCGCCGACCTGCGTGCCGGCACCCGTTCCTATGCCTCGCTGTACGACCTTGCGCTGCTGCTGTTCGACCGCAAGGATTACGACCGTGCGGCAGCCTATATGGGCAGCGCGTCCGATGACGCCATGCACTGCCGGTCGATGGTGCGCATACCGGTCTCCTCTTCCGCGGCCGTCAAGATCAGCGAGGCCATCTCCTCGAACATCGCCCAAAGGCAGGCCATGATGACCACGACGATCTGGTTGGCCGGTGTCTTCCTGGTCGTCCTCATCGGTATCCTCTGGTACGTGCTGTGGCAGCACCGCCGCCTGCGCGGCAACCACCGGCAGCTGATTGACATGAGCGCCCAGTTACAGGCGAAGAACGACGAGATGCAGGCCAAGAACGACCATATCCGCGAGATCAACGGCGCGCTGGTCGACTCCAACCGGATCAAAGACCGTTACGTCTGCCACTATATCGACCTTTCCGTCCATTACATCAAGCAGATTGACACTTTCCGCCGCGAGGTCTGCCGCGTCGCCCGCAACAAGGGCGTCGACGAACTGGTGCGCTGGCTGAACACCTCGCAGGCCGTCAGCGGCGAATATGCGAAGTTCTACCAGTCGTTCGATTCCTCGTTCCTCGACATCTTCCCGCAATTCATCGAACAGGTCAATGCCCTCCTGCAGCCCGAGTCGCATTTTGCGCCCCGCGCCGACGCATCGCTGACCACCGAGCTGCGGATTCTGGCGGCCATCCGGCTCGGGATTACCGACAGCGGACACATCGCTTCGCTGCTCAACTGTGCCTCGGCGACGGTCTATACCTACCGCACCAAACTCCGCAATGCGGCGCTGGATCGGGACAATTTCGAGCAGCAGGTGTCGCGGATCGGTCTCTGATCTTTCGGATAGTCTATATAATCCGGGGTGTGGATTCGGTTTTTAAAACCCTGATATGTAATGCTATATAGATTGTCAAACCTCTATATAGTTCTATACGTGCGCTGGAATAATCATAAATAATAGGTATTTTTGTCCTAACCCCGGCCACGGAACCATTTAACCAATCATAAATTATGCTGACTAAAACTTATTTTCGCAGAAAGCTCGCGCAAGCGTGCGGGCTGGGACTCGTGCTCTGCGCTGCCGCTGCATGTGCGCCACAACAGAATGTGCTGACCAAAGAGGAGATTGCCGACGGCTGGCAGCTGTTGTTCGACGGCAAGACGCTCGACCAGTGGAAGGACTACAACGGCGAAGAGCTGACCATGCCGTGGCATGTCGTCGACGGCTGCATCCAGGCCAAGGGTGACGGCAGCGACCTGGCAGGCTACATCGTTACGAAGAAACAGTACGAAAACTTCATCCTCGACTGGGACTGGAAACTCTCCCACGGAGGGAACAGCGGTATGATCTACCACGTGGTCGAAGACCCCTATTTCAAGGTACCCTACGTAACCGGCCCCG
>ERZ824480.3110-NODE-3110-length-11649-cov-2.746248_pt1 | contig 11649 bp, 20 predicted proteins | sample MGYA00519861_ERZ824480 | MGnify/ENA primary metagenome ERZ824480 (study PRJEB31778, sample SAMEA3449152) | human gut metagenome | biome: human gut; feature: human-associated habitat; material: faeces | place: United Kingdom | collected 2010/2012 ... | reverse complement strand
TATAGAGACTTTGGATTCTTGTTTATAATGAGATTCTGCCGTGAGTGATTTCAAGAACAACCAAAAAGATTCTTCTTGAGTGTCTTCATTGCCCCTCAGGTATTTCAAATGCGTGAAATTGTCTCTCTTCATATTGGTCAAGCTGGTATTCAGCTAGGAAGTGATTGCTGGGAACTGTTCTGTCTGGAACACGGAATTAATCCTGATGGTTACAGAGAGAATCAGGAAGACCAGAGTGAGAACTATCGTACTTTCTTCAGTGAGTCTGATTCTGGTAAGTTGGTTCCCCGTGCCGTATTCGTGGATCTGGAGCCTACTGTCATTAATCAGATTCGTAATGGTCCCTCTCGTAACCTCTATCATCCTGATCAGCTGATTTCTGGCAAGGAAGATGCTGCTAACAATTATGCTCGTGGCCATTACACTATTGGTAAGGAGTATGTGGATGTAGTGATGGATCGTCTGCGTCGTATCGCTGATGCTTGTGACTCCATTCAGGGTTTCCTCATTTTCAACTCTGTCGGTGGAGGTACCGGATCTCTCTTGCTGGAGAGATTGACTGTGGACTATGGTAAGAAATCGAAGCTCGGTTTCTCGATCTATCCTTCTCCTCTTCTGGGAACCTCCGTAGTGGAACCCTATAACGCTGTTCTGAGCACTCACAACCTCCTTGAGAACACTGAACTCACTGTGGTTCTGGATAATGAGGCTATTTACGACATCTGCCGCAACAACCTCAGCATCGAGAGACCTACTTACACAAATCTCAACAGATTGATTGCTCAGGTCATTTCTTCAATGACTGCTTCTCTCCGTTTCAGCGGTGCTTTGAATATGGATATCAATGAGTTCCAGACCAATCTGGTCCCTTATCCTCGTATTCACTTTATGCTCTCTTCGTATGCTCCTGTGATCACACCTCGTAGAGCTCTGATGGAGAACATGTCTGTGGCTGAGATCACAAGTCAGGTGTTTGACAGCAACAGCATGATGTGCAAGTGTGATCCTCGTCGTGGCAAGTTCATGGCTTGTTGTCTTATGTATCGTGGTGCAGTGACTCCCAAGGATGTTACAGCTGCTGTGACCTCGATCAAGAACAAAAAGACTGTACAGTTCGTGGATTGGTGTCCTACTGGATTTAAGTGTGGAATCAATAGCCAGCCTCCGATGCAGATCAAGGAAAGTGAAATGGGCAAGGTTCCTCGTGCTGTGTGCATGCTGTCTAACAACACAGCTATCTCGGACGTCTTCGGTCGTATGAACCAGAAGTTCGATCTCATGTACGCTAAGCGTGCTTTCGTCCATTACTATGTGAGTGAAGGTATGGAAGAGGGAGAGTTCGCTGAAGCTAGAGAGGATCTTGCTTCTCTGGAGAAGGATTATGAGGAGGTTGCTCTGGAGGAAGAGTACATGGAACAGGAGCTGTAGACTGTTTGTTAGAAATAATCCTAGATTCATTTCCTCGATATGGCAATCTATACACAGGATGAATGGAGACCTCTTTTTATCATTGTTCAGATCATAGCAAATCAGGTCGAACTTAGAATCATGTAATCATGTGTAGTGTTGGTTCTACGCCATCTGGATGACGATTCATTATATGGCTGCTCTTCTACTTCGAATGCCAACTACCTTTTCTATATCGTTCTTCTTCACAGACTATGTACCTAGTATCCATTTATTTGAACTGTAGGAATTCAATATTGTTGATATGCATTTCTATCTTATTATTCTGGAACTAACAATCACTTGTTTCATCATGTACGAGTAGAATGGATTTGTTCCTTTTAGGGTTCCCATTGTTGTTTATATTGCTGAGAGAGCGAAGAAGTGCTTTGATTTCTGTTCAACCATCTTCATAATTCATCTCTTCATCTGCATCTGTTTTTATGTAAGTATGTGGATTTTGATTGATCAGAAGGGAATTCCGTTGAATTTTTACTGGTGGGGAACAATGCTATGTTGTATGATTGGACTAACTCTTCTTAGTAATTGAGTGTGAGTGGTCTTAGTTGTAGCGGAGCGAGTATCAGCAAGACGGGAATTGCAGGACATCTTAGTTGAAGACATTTTGGAAACTGTATAATAGAGTCTTGTTTGTTGAAAAAGTTCAAATGAGAAACAGTTCCATTGATTTGTTAACCTATGAAGGAACGTGCTTCAAAGAAACGACGACGATCCAAGAAGTATGTTGAAGATGAATTAGAGTTCCGATGGAAAGATGCGGGTATTGAACGGAATGGTGAGGGTTAGATTGGTGTATAATGTGTTAGAGATTACCTTTCATGAATGTTTAGCACATGGCGATATGATATTCCATATTGGGGATGCTGTTGAACTACTGTCTTCAACGAAACAAGTATCAACCGAAGGAGATTACAAGGTATGAATGAAATAAAACAAAATAGCAATTAGAAGAGTTGGATTGCCGAGATTGAAACAATGTGGGAAGCAACGGATGGAAGCAAATGGATGGAATGTAGATGGTACTATGCGATCAATGACATTGCTCAATCGTCTAGACCACCATATCGTAAGAGGTATGTTTCTCTATGTGGGAATAAGGGTTAGAGAGCTTTTTGAAACGGATCATGTTAGCAATAATCCAGTCGAGTCAATTGTGGATATAGTCAATGTAGTATCCCCCAGTGAGTGGGAATCTCTTTCTGAAGAGGAGAAGAATCGCCAGTTTTTCTGTGAATTCATCTATTCCGTCAAAACCACCTATATTCATCCAATCTATGGTAAGAGAGATTAAAACACTCATATCTAGATTTCTCTTTGGAGAAAAAGAAAGAACGAATCCGGCTATACTCTCTAATGTCGTCAAAACCTGTTGCCAAATCTAGACGTCGTTCACCTGCCCCTACATCTCCTGTTGATCAATTGGAGAACGCTAAAACTCATCTCCAACTGTCTTGGGTTCCTTCTCACATTCCTTGTCGAGAAGAGGAACATCGCCAAATTGAGACTTATTTGCGGAATAGCATCAAACAGAAGGGAAATGGTTCTCCACTGTATGTATCAGGAATGCCAGGAACAGGAAAAACAGCCACAGTGCGTGAAGTGATTCTCGGTTTGCAAGATGAACTGAATTTTGATGTAGGTTCTGGAAATAGTGATAATCGAAGTATATGGAGCTGAATGGAATGAAAGTGACCTCGGCAGCTTCGGTGTTTTCGATGATGTACCACCACTTGACAAGGAAGTATGTGATGGCCTCTAGAGCTTCAGATGTTTGGATTTGATTGGTTTTTGACTCCTAGCTATTGAATGACTATTTCATGAAACCAAAGAGTAGGTATGAATGAAAGAATTCAGAGAAAGAGCGAGAAAGAGTATTAGTTGTGTTAGCAGATGAGTTGGACTATCTGTTCACGAAGAACCAACAAGTTATTTACAAATTATTTGATTGGCCGAATGAACCAAATTCTCAATTGATAGTGATTGTCGTAATCGACTTTATTGATTACTTATAGGGTATTTCCAACACTATAGACTTGCCAGAACGAATCATGTCATTGAGGAACATTAGTCGATTATCCATGAATCGAATCTCCTTTAAACCCTATTCACGACAGCAGATTGCAACCATCATTAATGTGAGTCCTCTTGATTGATATTAGAGGTAGGATCGTCTACAGGAATGCTCTGTATTTACTCCAGAGGCTATTGATTTGTGCAGTCGCAAGGTGAGTGCCGTAAGTGGCGATGTCCGACGGGCTCTAGCTATTGCTCGGTATCAATGATCATCACAGGTGATTTCATAGAAGAGGAATTGAAATTGCTTTAGAGAGAGGAGAAACAAAGTATTAATATGTGGGAGGGTTGATGGTAGAGTAACAATTGGAATCATTTCAGAAGCAGCTAAAGAACATGTAGAAAGTTATAAAATGAGTGTAGGATATTGGAAAGACGGAAATTCATAGTTGCTTCAACATTGTTCAAAATATCAAGTCTTGTTGTTAATTTCTATTGTTTTACATATGAATGCAATTGGCGTTGATTTTGTTCTTATTTCTGATGTATTTCATTTACTAGTGATTCCAATCTAGATATATTCTCGAATGAGTGCACTTGCTTCCAGGTACTGTAACAAAGAGTTACTCTATCCTGAGTTGCAGGAGATTGCTGCTTCATTGGCCTCTGTAGGCATTATATCTATAGTTCCTCCGTCAACAAAAGTAGTGAAAGGTGGTGGAATTCACAGTAGTTTGATACGCTATTCAAGCTAAACATTCAAGCGGATGATGTGTGTTATGCACTAAAAGATGACGAAATTGCAAAGAAAGAGTTGAGCATTCTAGGTTTCTTACATTTTTGTTTCTAAAACTACTTTCTGTTCTCAGGGCAGAGATTCGACTCTTCTAGTTCTCTGCTAGTTACCTGTTTTAAGTGATTGTGTGATCTTACTTTCTAACCTCACGAATAGATTTTTGTTTGCATAACCAGATTGTACCAGGGACTGTAATAAAGTTACTACATTCTTAGACCGAGTATCAATGGTTCTTGAAACTTCCAATAGTAACAGTAACTCCCATGAAAAGGTAGTTTGCTAAGGTATACAAGTCAGTTTTAGGGGTATTCAGGCTCTCATGAGCCTTCAAATTCAACTTCGTCGTTGAATTCGATAGGTAATATATGTAATTACCAGGAAGATTGTTTGTCTCCATCCTTTTGGGACTATGTATGGATTATCTGGTTTGACCATTTGTAGGAAGGCATTCCGTATGATGCAATAAGTCAGATCATGAATGCCGATGAATACGACAAGTCTTGTGTTTCTGTCAAGCTTGAAAATGATAAGAAGCAACGCTCTTTGTATTCCTCTTCACTGTTGGAAATTTGTTACTATCTGATAGATAGAATGCGGGATGGTTTGATAGACGACGAAAATGGCAATCTTCTCCTGTATTGTGGTTCTGTAATATATACTAAAAACAATTGTTATCGTGTTATTAACTTTATTGATGGAGGTACATTTGGCCAAACCTATAAATGTCGCCACGTGGATAGTGGACAATTGGTGGCGATCAAGGTAGTCAGATCACTTCCTAAGTTCTATGAGCAAGGAAATAACGAGTATTTGGCGCTTAAATGGATTTCAGAACAACCTCGTAACAATACAAATTTCCTAATCTATCTTCTTGATTACACTATCTTACATTTTCATCATGTGTTTGTATTTCCTCTGTATGCTTTCTCTCTGTATCATGTAATATATTTGACTTCTCAAGGATTATCATTGCATGTTATTCGAAATATTGCTTATGAAGTGAGTTATATGTTGTTCATTCAATATAGACATTACAAGCTCTCACCTTTCTTCACCAACATGGCATTATCCATACAGATGTGAAACCAGAGAATATTATGTTTTCAAGGAATTCACTCGAGTTACTCCTCATCCTCTAATTCACATATAGTCTTCGGAATAATCCTATTCGTTTGATCGATTTAGGATCCTGTGCAAACGATACACCGAGACCTACTGCTTTGTGTCAAAGTCTCTATTACCGAGCACCTGAAGTAACATTATGTCTAGGATATGATACCTCCATTGACATCTGGTCGTTAGGATGTGTTTTGGTGGAACTGTTTTTAGGAAGACCCCTCTTCAAAGGTAATTCGGATCTCGAAGTACTTAGTCTAATTGAGTCTTGTGTGGTTGGTGAGAGTTGGCGAATTGATGGTTAGGGACCGATTCCCGCAGAGTTAGTTATACGGAGTCAAATGCGTTCTGATTTCTTTGTGAGTGATAGTAACGACATTTTTCATGTAAAACCGCTCTCTTCAGAACGAGAATCGAAGATTAGGCCATATCGTTTTTAGTACAGAATAACCGTGGAAATAAGATCTAGTTATGAAGATATGATTCGTTATCGGTTCCAGATTGATATATTGGAGGGGAAAGAACAAGAACCTGAAGCAAGTCAATTTCTTCAGTTTTTGAAGTTCTTGTTGTGTCCGAATCCCTGCAACCGACATCCTGCACACTGTCTTTTGCAGCATCCGTTTATTACTGTATTTATAAGAAGGCAGATTGATGAGTAGGGATCTTCGAGTCCATATTCTCCTATTTTTGCTTTTCATTGTTCATTATAGTTCGATGTACTATTGAGGTCTGAAGTCTAGTGATGCTCAGAATCATTATGGTTGTTATGTTGGTGTCCCTCTGGTTTCACCAACCATACCTCCTATGCCAGTTACAATTACGGCTCTACCTTATGGAACTATGTTATGTGATCCCTTGAGGGGAACGATAAGTATCGACTCTTTCTATCGTTCTCCAGGATATTGTTCAAGAGTTTATGACAAACAAAACCGAAATCAGAAACAAATGGGCGGTTGGAGTTCTGATATTAGTCAAGTATCGATGCATCAGTGGAATATAACGAGAAAACGCAAATAATGTTGATGTCCATTAGTTTCATTCTCTTCATATTTCCAGGTGTTTCTTGATGAACTCAAACTTACAGAAACGTTCCTTAGATCCAGATACAACAAAGTCAAAACATCGTCGAGAGGATAGTGGATGTGGGCAAGGGGTCTGATTTCTGTAGAGCCAGCAAACTTCTTTCATGGGAATGAAGATACAACCTTTTTTAATCGGAAATTGTGTTACATTTGCCAGACTCCCAACAAAGCGACTTGTATTCATGTGCATATTTATAATAGACGATAGGTACCTGTGTATCTTGCAAAAAACAGTTCTGCGAAGACTGTATCCGAACTTGTAGTAGTTGTCGCCATCCTGTTTGTACACTATGTTCGAATTTAAAGTGAAGTTGACTGTTTCATATGAGGCATAGTTTTGATACTGGAAGTGAATGTGTGATATGTATCGACTGTTCATGTTCTCTTTAGGATTCTTGTTTGTTCTGCACTGTTTGATACAAACAGAATTTCACGCTGTTCTTGCCTTTTCGTATTGAAAAAGGCGATTCCACAAATCTTCCACGCTACTATTCATATCTAAAACAGGTTCATGAACTGTCTCCTCAGTTATACTAAGTCCTCCCAACCAAGAGAAGAAACTATGATTATCGTCTTGTTCACGGAATTTGTCCACTTCTTTCAGAATACACACTCGTTGTTCATCCTGTGACAGATTCTACACTTCCAGTCAATTTCTATTCCTACCAGTTTCTCCATCAAGGTCTTTAGTGCAGCACCTCCTCGTGTTGATGTAAGATAGGTGATAAGCAGTTGTCGAAGTTGTCTTTGTTCGAGAGTATTTTTCTCATTCTCCTGCTTTGCTTCTTGCTGTGCATCGCGTGTGAGGATTCGTAGCTTCCGCAGTTCATGATCCATAATCTCCACACGAGATTGCAGATCTGTTACTTCCTTCTGCAACATCTCACAGGAAGAACAAGACTCGTGGGACTCTTTTGGAGATGCAGGAGATTCAAATTCCTTCCCTTTAGTTGGAGAAAGAACCTGTTCAGATTTCGTCTCTCTAGCCTCATTCTTCATCTGCCCCTCTGCTGACATCTCAGTCGATCCTGCTGGTGCTTCATTGGACCCTGCTGACATTCCACTGGATGCCGCTGTGTAAACAGCGAGCGAGGCCTGTAGATTCCCCACACACAGCTGAGCAAAGTTCAGATCATCCTGTGCATTCTTCAGTTGAACTTCCTGCTGCTTTAGCTTAGCCTCCAACTCACTATGCTGTTCAACGACTCTCTCATAAGCAGCCTTCATCGCATCTCTCTCCTTCAAACATTCATTCAATTGGCTCTTCAAACTCTCCACCTCCTCCAGCTCCTTCTTATGCAACAACCGCTCCTCCAGTAACTCATCATTCTCACTCTTAAAGGCTGCCAACTGGAAGTTCAGAGACTCGATCTCATTCACCTTCTTATTCATTTCTTTCCTCAACGTCTCTGTATCTCCAGCCTCTTCATACTCACGAATAATTGATTCCAACTTGTGTTTGTCGTTGCGCAATCCAGTGAGTTGATCTTCATACTCCTGTTCTTTCCTCAGACACTCTCGCATTTCATTTCGCAGGGATTCGTAACGTCGTTCTGCTGTGTTGACACTCATCACACTTCGCTCCTTCTCCTTAGCTAAGGTTGCTGTCATATCACTCAATTCCGAGGTCATCTTTTCATTCTCCTCTTGGAGCTGTTTAGCTCGATCTAGAGACTGTGTAAAGGAGGCTTCATTTACTGAAACATCCTCTTTCAGAAGTGCGCTCATTAATGTCGTTAGTTGCATCTGCTGCTGGTCATACTGCTCTCGAACCTTCTGAAGCTCTGCAACAGAGGTTTGAAGGGCCTGCTGAACAGTGGTCACACCAGTGAAGACTCCATCAAGACAGATGTACATTTCCCCTGAAATAGAAGAAGGGGGCGGAGACAGTGTGAGTTTCAGGGCTTGAGGAAGAGAATCCAATTGCTCGCGTACCTGTTGCAGCCAGGACTAGAATGAACGAGCATGAAATTGACATACTGTAATGTCCTCTTTGTTTGGAATAGGAGATATATCAGTTTGTTGCAGACTACTTTCCACCCGAATCACTTTCTCCTTCAATATGTTCATTTCTCGCTACAGATGAGAGACTACATTCAACTGCTACAGAACTCTGGTCCTGTTGCTTCTTCATCTGTTCATCCTTCTCTTGAATCTGGCTTTGAAGTGCATCAATTTGTTTTTGATACGAACTTACTGCTTCTACACTATGATTTTCACAATCCATTATCACCCTTGACCTTAGAAGCAACGATAGAATCTATATCTGCAGGTTCCTTCTTGGTCTAAAATAGAGTAAAGAACAATTTCAAACCTCCTCCAACTCCTTTCGCAATGCGGTCAACTCATTTTCGCGTTCTTGGATCAGTCGACTGTACTCATGACTGAGATCTTGTGACCGCGTTTCTGATTCTCGGAGTTCTTCCCTCAACTTCAGAGCCCGATCCTTGTACCTGGTAATGAAAGAAACAATTTGAAAACAACTTTTCCAGTTCCTGTTTCACTAAATCCAATTCCTCTCCCCGAGAAGCACCGTGATCCTCACCATGTAACGGTATATCACTTTCATAGTCATCTTCATCCTCATAATTGAGGTCATCAACCAGAGAAACGATTCTTGACCACATGGTTGAGGAAACAATGAAAACAGTTCTGTTTTTGGAATCTGTTTAAACACTTCAATCGTTTTGACTTTCTTCTCAGATCGATTCATGGATAGCAAAGCAACGCTTGCTCAACTTGTTCGAGAAGATTGCATTATACCAGTGTATCATGTTCCATTCGTATGTGGACGGCACTCCGAAAAGAGTCCTAAAGATTTTATGGATATTTGTATTGATGGTGTTGATAAAACGGTTAGTCGAGAGTATGCTATTATTTCCTACTCCAATGAAAAGGTGATGAACTTGAACGTTCAATTATCTTTAGAAATCCTATGTGATGGAAGTCAAAGGGAAACAAGGTGCATATGTAAATAGTGAGTGTAGTATCTTAGAGTAACAAGTAGAGAAGATGGTTATTCGAAATGAGAAGTGTTGCTTGTACAATGGAGATGCAGTGTCCTTATTGAAATGTAAATTCTATTTCATGCTTCCAGAAGAAGCGATAGAGATGAGAGAATCAGTTAAACGGCCAGAAAGCGAACCGAGTGAAAGTGATTCTAAGCGTCAAGCAATGTTCTATGTTTGTTACAATCAAGAATACCAGATTTACTAACAATACTCTCTTTTTCTGTACAGTAGAAATCCACAAATCTCGATAGAACCGCGGTTCTCTCGATTTCCTCATATTTGCGATAAGAGACTGTAACCATGCCTATGCAAATTGTGTTTCCCATCGTGATGGTGGGAGTTGGTGTTTCGGCAGCTGCTGGCCTTGTAATGGTCTGTAATAAGCTTCAGTACAAGAAGGTACGTTGAGACCTTTTGAATATGATTTTTGTAGATGCGCAGACCTGTAATGGCCGATGAGTTCGATGACGGTTTGTGGGAACGCGATAAGTGGGTTCGTCAACAGAACAAAATAAATCGAGAACTACGTTCTCAACTTGGATAGGAAGGAAGAGATTCATTCCTTCTAGCTAATCGAAATGTGTGATACTTGGATGTTTGTTGTATTTGTTAACAAAGCCGTTTGAGCCCAATATTTGTTGCAAAGGAATCATAAAATAACCAATACACAATTGTAGAAATATAATAGTCACTACTTATGTACATCGAGTGTACCAAATAGATTTCCATCATAAGCTGACTCTTCTTTATCGGCGTAATATTGATCTCTTATTTTGAAGAATGTCTCTGCTGTCAGCCTACTATCACTTCCAGATTGATGCATGACACCTCTGCGCTGAATCTACATGATAATTAAGACAGAAAACGATTACATTCAATTGATCTGCGAGTTTGTTCAATCCACAATTCACGAAATTGAAATCCTTCAACATAAACTTGACATCAAATACATGAGGAAAGAAGATTCGGAGAATTTGATTAAAGTCTTCTTTGCGATCTGGAAGTTTCTGACCTGTCAAGAGCTTTATCAGATACGCAAAGTCGTAGTCACCATGAAAAGAGATCCATCGAATCTTGTTGTTCAGAACCAGACCTGACATTGTCAAAAGTTCACTGAAACGAATGGGATCGATACCTCGCGAACTGTGAGCAGCAAAATCAAATCCAGAACTGACGAGTAATTGCATTGAACCCTTGTTAGACTCGTCATTCCTTCGTTTCAACTATTCAACCACACACCTACTCAGGATCAAATTGGAAATTGAATTGCCATGTTGGATAGTCCTCAACAATCCTACCATCGGCAGTACATAAGGTGATACCAAGCTGGATGATTTTTAGCTTATCAACGTTATTCTTAAGGATACTATATTCGAAAATATTGGCGGATTCATCTGAACCAGGATAGCAAACCCCAGGAAACTCAGTATCCTGTAATATAACGGATTTCAACAATATCATACCATAGCAATGTATGGATACATCTCAGAAGCCTTCATAAGGCGATCCATCTCCTCTTCTAGGTTTGAATCCCACACATTCTGTAAGTCTAAGTGCTCTCCATTTTTAGGCACATAGTCAACTCCTAGTTCGCTGTTTCGAAAAGAACGAGATGCTGGTAGCATTAATCTATCAGTAACATACAGAAGCTCATTCTTACCAATATCAATATGTACAGCACAAATTACAACGCTTTATAAACAAATCAGGATCGTCTCCCACCAAATGACAGTTTTTGGAGTGAAAAAAGAGATCGGGAATTCCAGAACAATAACAAATTTCTACGTCAAGAGTTCATCACAACGAAGATCCTTTGTAACCAACAAACATAAGAAAACACACATCACTTTAGCAGCAGCCCTTCTTTGACCGTGTCTCCGTAGAAGGAGTTACTGCATCATCTACCTAGGATTTTCATTCCTATATATCTACCTGTCATTTCTACCTCCCAAATATCGTCAAACACAATCACAGAGTCCAAGAGACGTGTCATACACTCAGTGATGTTCTCTCCAGTCTTAGCCGAAGTCTACAATTACAATATCACAAATAATCCCACTCTAAACCAAGTTGTAATTCCACACTCTTTACAAACAGTAGTAATAGCTTCCTCACTAAGCGGATTCTCCGTAATATCACACTTATTCACAAGCAAAATCAC
>ERZ824480.3101-NODE-3101-length-11688-cov-7.877418_pt1 | contig 11688 bp, 10 predicted proteins | sample MGYA00519861_ERZ824480 | MGnify/ENA primary metagenome ERZ824480 (study PRJEB31778, sample SAMEA3449152) | human gut metagenome | biome: human gut; feature: human-associated habitat; material: faeces | place: United Kingdom | collected 2010/2012 ... | reverse complement strand
AAGCTATGTCTTCTTTTATGCGATTTTCAATTTGCGCAACTTATTTTACCTTATCGAATTCATTGACAAGATTTCATAGATGAATCGAGCAACATAATCTGCACAAACTGCGCCCCTCTGAATCCTTGCAACGTAAGGATTCAGAGGGGCGTAAATTTGTGCAGCGTCGTATCAAATCGTTCCTGACTGCAAAAAATGAAGGGCATTAGAGGTACGGCACTTTTGTTGTGCAGATATTGACGCTTATATTTCAAGACATTTGGCGTCTAAAAGGAAGTCATAGACATTCACAGTCAGAATGCCGTATTCATCATAGTAGGGAGAAACAATATCTTTGGTGATGATGATTTTTTTGAAAGAGTCATCAATTTTCCGAAACGGTCGGATCTCCTGTGTCCGCTTTGCTTCATCCGGTAGCGAAAAGGCAGATTGAATATAATAGCGCAGGGAACCCATGTTGCACACGAAATCAACTTCTAACTGCTTGCGAATCACTTTGCCTTCTGCGTCTTTTTCAGCAATCGGCACGACACCTACATCGACACTGTACCCTCTCATGCGAAGTTCGTTGTAAATCACATTTTCCATAGAATGAGTTTGCTCAAACTGGCGAAAATTGATACGGGCGTTACGCAGTCCCAAATCGGAGAAATAGTATTTTTTCGGCGTTTCGATGTAGGCTTTTCCCTTGATGTCATACCGCTGCGCCGACTCAATCAGGAACGAGTCTTCAAAGTAGCCCAAATACTTTCGGATGGTGTTAGAGGTAATTCGGGATTTTTTGGCAGTCCGAAAGGTATTTTTCAGTTTTTCCGGGTTGGTCAGAGATCCAATGGCGGAAGATAGAATATTGAGCAAATCCTCCAGTTCTCCAATATTCTTCACCCTGTTATGTTTACAGATGTCTCGCAGATAGATCTCACTGAAAAGGTTTTGTAAGGCTGCAGCCTTGTCACCTGCCCCATCTCGCAGAACGACCAGCGGGATACCGCCATAGAGCATATATTCTGAAAGCCCCATGTATTTGTCCCCCTTGTAAACAGACATGAACTCTGCAAAACTCAGGGGATACATATGGACCTCATCTCCGCGCCCAGCGAACTCGGTGGCAATATCTTTGGATAAAAGTCGGGCGTTGCTTCCAGTCACGAACACGTCCATATTCTCTTTGCGCAAATAGCCGTTCAAAACCGCTTCAAAGCAATCGAGCATCTGCACCTCATCCAGTAGCAGATAGTAAACGCTGTTGTCTACAACTTTGGAGCGAATATATGCCATAAACTTTTCGGGGTCAACACCCCGTTTTTCTTTTTCAATTTGAATGAGACTTTCTCCAATCAGATACAGGTCGTCGGCTGAGTCAAAGGCAAAACGAATAATGTGCTCAGCATCAACACCAGACTCCAGCAGGTGATGATAGAAAAGATTGTTGAGCAGGTACGATTTCCCGCATCTGCGAATACCGGTGATGACCTTGATCAGGCCATTTCCCTTTCGCTGAATCAGTTTTTCCAAATAGAAGTCTCTTCGAATGACCATGAGGTCGCCTCCTTAGAAAAGATTTTTGCAACCAGAAGCATTTTTCTTCTCTATTATATCCGGAACAAAGCTCAAAAATCAAGTAGTCGCATCAATGTTTAGAAAAGATTTTTGCAACTAAACGCACTTTTCGCTCTACATAGGCGCTGTTTTGACTGAGCCTGATTGTGAAATAACGGAGCACCCTGCAGATACAGTTCTTCTCCGTGCCTATTATCTATATAGACTATCAAATCACTATGGAAAACTTCCAACTATGCAGGAAAAGTATAAGGCAGTAGAATTGAGTTGCATTTCAGGGCGAAGTAAGTCAGGGCGGAGTAAGTTAGGGAGGAACGGCGACGGAAAGGGGGGCATTGCGCCCTCCGTCAGAGACTCAAACGAACTGGAATCAAAATAAGGACAAGAAGAGAACCGTAATTGCTCATAGAGCGATTGCGGCCTTTTTTTGCCCCAAGATTGAAAGGAGGATGCGAATGAATGTCAGAGAGCAAGCTGATCGAGCTGGGCTATTATGATCCGTCGGCGAAGATCCGACTGTCGGCCTACGCAGATACAGTCGTGCTTGACCCAGACAAAAAAGGAAGCGTGATCTGTGCAATCCGCTTCGGTGGATATCCCGAGATGGTGCGGGCTATGGCAGACGCTATTTACGGCGGGGCTACCATAGAGGCCACCCAAAATGATATGGTGCGAAAGCTGCAAAGCAAGCTGAAAGGGTATCAGCGTCAGATTACTCATGACGGCGTATACGCTGTGGCAACGCTCATGGCAGCAGACGACGCACAGGAAGAAATATCGCCGCAGGATGAAGACGGGCCGGAGGATGACAGACAAAAAGGAGCTGAAGAAGTCGCTCCGCAAAAACCGGCACAGCCACGCAAATGCTACATTTTCTGCCCTGAAGGCGATCGTGTGCGCCTGTTTGAGGAACTGGATCACAAAACAGCAGCACCGCTCATCCCTGCGTTTCAGGACTATGTGCTCACTTCGCTCCAAAACCGCGGAGATCTCCGACAGCTGGAGGTCATCTCGCAAAAAGAGCGGATCGATGCATGGGTGCTGACGCTGAAGCCAGAGGATAAAAATGTTGTGGAGGTGCTGGAGGAAGGCTTGAAAACCGGTGACATCCAGATCCCCGGCACGGTTCCGGGCTTTTCGGACGGGTTCGAGAAGGTCAACAATGTCACGGAGTATCTCAATACCTTTGGCGTTACCGTTGCAGCCCGCATCCGCAATCAGTTCATGCCCCTCTTTGACCCTGCCAGTGAGCCCCTCTCTGATGAAGTGTTGGCCATCAACGACTTTGTCACGCAGCACGCGGGCTATTCTCTTTATGACGCGCAGCTCGCGGTGGCGGAGGCTGTCAAACGCCAGCTTGAACGAAAGCGGGCTGCCCTCATCATCGCGGAATGCGGTTCTGGAAAAACCAAGATCGGATCGACTGCTCTCGGCGCGCTGCACGGACTATGGGCTTCGCAGAAGAAAAAAGGCACAGAAAAGTCTTTCAACATCATTATGTGCCCCTCCCACGTTACGAAAAAATGGGTGCGCGAGATCGGCGAAACGCTCCCGGATACCTACGCTATGGTGGTAAGCAATATTACAGACTTAAACCGCCTCTATGCCATGTACGAGCGGGGCGACAAGAGTGTGTACGCGGTCTTTTCCAAGGAACGCGCCAGAGACGGCTATATGCGCGGCCCCGCCGTACGGTGGAACAGACGCCGGCGTGCATTTCTTTGCCCGGACTGCGATGCGGTCATCGAAATGGATATCAACGAGGATGGAATCAGCTATACCGTGCCGGCGGACCAGTTTTTCTTTCTCAAAGAGAACAAGCTAAATCATAAATGTCTCCACTGCGGTGCGCCGTTATGGTCTGCTGTCAATCCGAGTAAGCGGACCGAGTGGGTCAAGATTGGCGAGTATGGCTGGGTACACCGCTACGGAGCGGCCGCACATCTCAAACGGACGAAAAATGAGAAGGTCATTGACCAGCTTATGAAGATCGCTGAGGACCCGGATGGCTACTATCCCATCCGCGGCGCACAGCGTCGCTATCCGCTCAGTACCTATATCAAGAAGAAACTGCGCGGAAAAATCAACGGTTTCCTCTGCGATGAGCTCCACGAATACAACAACGCCAGTGGCCAGGGCGATGCCATGGCCGAGCTCTACGGTACAGCGAAGTTGTTCGTTGGAATGACCGCGACGCTCATCAATGGGTACTCCTCGGGTATCTTTCATTTGCTTTACCGCATCGTCCCTGGGCTCATGCTCAAAGATGATAAGAGGTATCGCAAGCCTGGCGACTTTAACGCGGAGTATGGTGTCGTAGAAAACACCTATGAGATCGAGGACACCGAGTACAATTCCAACCGGCGCGCCAACAAGCGGAAAACAAAGTCGCGGCTGCTCCCCGGTGTCTCACCGCTGGTGTTTTCCCGCTTCCTGCTGGAGTATGCGGCCTTTTTGTCCCTTACGGATATGAACAAGGATCTGCCGAGCTATGAGGAAATCCCGATAGCGCTGGAGATGCCTGAGAATGTCCGCAAAGCCTATGAGAAAGCGGAGAACATACTGCAAAAGATACTCCGTTCGGGTACAGGAATCGCGCAGAAGATCCTCTCTGCTTATCTCAATCTGCTCACGGTCTACCCGGATCAACCCTACGACCAGCCGGAGATTGTCCATCCCATTGATGGCTCGACCCTCGTAGAGCCAGAAAACTGCGGTGACTTTTCAACGCTTCTGCCAAAAGAAGAAGCAATATTGAATCTGGTGCAGCAAAAGGTGGAAGATGGCGAACGGGTATTGATCTACACCAGCTGGACGCGGACGGACTCTCAGCAAAAGCTGCTGAAGCTGCTGCGGGAGAATGGATACCGCACGGAGATCCTGACAAAGCAGATCCCCACAGAAAAGCGGGAGGAATGGGTGGACAAGCGGGTCAAAAGCGGCCTGCAGGTCCTGATCACAAATCCGCGCTGTGTGGAGACGGGCCTTGACCTCAATGCTTTTACCACCATCATCTACTACTCCATGGGCTATAACCTCTTTACGCTGCGTCAGGCCTCCCGCAGAAGCTGGCGCATCAATCAGACGGCGCCCAAGGTGGAGGTGTATATGTTCTACTACGCAAACACCATGCAGGCCAAGGCCATGAAGCTGATGGCCTCCAAGCTGGCGGTTGCGGGCATCATTGAGGGCACATTCAGTGAAGAGGGCCTTGCCGCCATGAGCGATGTAAAGGACCTGACCTCACAGATGGCAAAGGAGCTGGCGGCCGGCATCCGGGACAATGTAGAGGATATTGCCGCAGCCTTTAAGAAAATGGCAATCATCAACCCCAATCGTAAAAAGAACGTGCAGGAAGAGACAAACGTGGAAAGCTCGTCTGCCCCGGAGGTCGTGTCCGAGCCCCGCGAGAGCAGTGTCCGCACAGCACAGGCTGCCGCGATCTGGGAACGCTATGAGGGGTTACTTGCAAGGACAAACGAAGAAAAGAAAAAGCGGAAGTCGAAGGTGGCAGAGGTGGATGAAAACCAACTGTCGATCTTCGATTTTGCTGCATAAAGGAGAAGATTATTTGCTTATTACTGTAAATCGCGCCGAGCTTCTCGCTACGGTCAAACGCGCAACGACCATTGCCCCGCCTGACTCTCCGCTGGACGTCCTGAAAGGCGTGCTCTTGGAATCGGACAGCGCTAGAAAAATGCTCACCGTGACCTCTACCAATCTGGAGGTTGCCCTCGTAGAGAAAATTCCATGCTCCGCACAGGAGGACGGTGCTCTCGTCTACTCTGCCAGAACCCTCGCAGAAATGCTCCAGCGGCTCCCGGAGGATACGGTGGAGATCAGCCGCAAGGAAAACCGCGGACGTATGACGCTCACCAGCGGCAGCGTCAGCTATGAGGTCGATGTGTGGGACCGAGGCGCATTCCCCAAACCTGACCTTCCCTTCCCTGAGGATACTGTCAAGGTCAGCGGCATTCCTGCCGTGGCTCAGCATACCGTTTTTGCCACGGCTCAGGATAAGGATAAGCCGCTGCTGCGCTGCGTCAACCTGATGTTCACCGATGCAGGCCTGCGCGCCGCGGGAAGTAACGGTATGTGCATCGTAACGGCCAAAGGAGACGACCAGAGCACCGGAGATATCAGCCTCTTAGTCCCTGCTCTCTCGCTGGGAAAACTCGCGGGGATGTGTAAAGACGAAGATGAATTCCGCGTCGGCACAACAGGAAAAAGCATCGTCTTTTTCAAGGAAAACTTTCTTTTCAGCGCCCGCCTCATGGAGGGTGGCTATATCGACACGAACTCTCTGCTCAAGACCATTACCAACAGCTTTACCGTGCTGACGGACACCAAAGAAATGCGGGAGGCACTCTCCTCTGTGCTGTCCGTTGCGCCGGATGGCCGGGTGAATCTGGCCTTTGAAGATCAAAAGCTCGTCTTTCGTTGCTCCAGCGACTGGGGGAATGCTTCGGTAGGTATTGATGTGATCGCGCTGACAGGCGCTCCTACCGGCAGCTACTGGTATAGTGCAAAGCAGCTGGCGACCTGCTTGAAGGCGCTCGGTGGGACGATCACCCTCGGCATCGCCCAGGGCGGTATGCTGACGATCAGCACACAGGACGCCTATTACCTGCAAAATGTCATGCGTGCGCCGACAGCTAAGAAAAAATCCAAGAAAGCCATTGAGCCGCCTGCGGCCAAGGCGGCGTAAAGGGGGGAATGCGTTTGGAAATTCCTAAGATCTGCCGCTACTGCGGCGGTGTTGTCCGTTTGGTTCCCGCGGCAGAGGTCTACGGAATGGCCGCGGCAAAGCGGCTTGGCATTGAACAGGAGAGATTCTATCAATGCCAGAACTGCAATGCCCGTGTTGGCTGCCATAAGGGTACCACGCGGCCGCTTGGCAATCTGGCCAATGAAACTCTTCGCATGAAGCGAAAAGAGACGCACCAGATATTTGACAGCTTTTGGCGGGAGCGCGGCATGACGCGGACGCAGGGCTACCATTGGATGGCGAAGAAGCTGCGCCTTTCCGTGCAGCTGGCACACATCGGGGGCTTTGAAATGGATCGGTGCCAAAGGCTCATCGACTTATGTGAAAAAGAACGGAATAAGGAGGCGGCATAGTATGTGTGAAAAGAATCACTGTTCGCGCACGCCGGAGGATATCTGTACCTGCATGGATTGGCAGAACGACGATCTGATCCGGACGGTGACACATCTTGCGGAGAATATCACAGATATCGACTGGGAGCTTGATTATAAGGACCTTGCGGATGTGCAGGGACACCGGCTGTGTTTGATCGGACGGTGTAAAAAATGCGGCGGACGCCTTTGCATCAGCCAGACACCAAAGATCAAGGTCTCGCCGGAGCAGATTCTCTCCGCGTTGGATGACAGTATCGGTCAGGCGTACAGCGCTCTCAAGGTGAATCTTCAGCCCGAGGAGTATTACGACAAGTTTGCAGAGATGTTCCACGAGGAGGACCGTCCCGTTGTCGATAAGTGGGTGATGCATCAGCGGTGCTATTCTCCTTATCTGAAAGGCTACAAACACTCAAGGCCAGCCTACATGATCGTCCATACCTCGGCGGATGCAGATAAAGGAAATTTCCCTGATCCCGAGGGGCTTGAGACGTTCCTGTGTAAAGACCGGGCAATCCTGCGGCTTCGTGAATTAGTGGAGATGGAAAAGGAAGAAATGACCTTCCCCTATGATGAAGAGCTCTATCGCGAGGAATACGGTGATGATTTCTGGGAGGCCTGTTGCGATAACTATGCCGCAGGCTGGTTTACCCGCTATGAGATCATCGAGAGTCCGCTTTTCCTGGCACCCGAGGATGAACTAAGAACGCCGAATCCAAGCTATAGCCGTTTTACCAACACCCGCACCGACCTGAACGACTGCCTCACTTCCATCCGCGAAGATACGCATTTGAGCGATGCAGAGGCCGGCGCAGGTAAGGGACTGTTCAAAGCGGTCCTGTCGCTCTGTCAGGACTATGGCATGATTAAGGGCTTTGACTGCGATAAGGTGGACAGTGTGTTTGACCACCTGGAAAACCGCAGCGAAGCGCTCACCGAGTAAGGAGGTAGAAATGCAGTTACGAAAAGAAACTTGTATCGGATGTGAATGTGAACTCCAATATACGAAAAGTATCCCCACAAAGCAGATGGGTGTCATGATGCACATGGGGGAGCGTTTTTGCACCGGTGGAAAGCGGGCGCGTAAATTCAAACGCAGTGACCCCAAGATCTATGTGCCGGACTGGTGCCCAAAACGGAAAAAGCCCTGTGAACTGCGAGTCTACTGCTTCAAAAATAAAAATGAGTGGAGACTGCACGAGATGCTCTGTCATGACCTCGGCATGGATATTTCTCCGGACGGTTGGCGGTATGCACCACTCTATGAGTTGCACACCGACCTTACACCGCGGGAATTTGCCAAGATCTGCAACGATGCGCCTGACGCCGAAACGCTCCATGTGGCCGTTCACCGACACTATGTGGTAGAGATCGACGACGGGCTCAGGCCTGCCTTCTTCTATAAAACGGAGTGCGGCTATGAACTGGCTCCGTCGTTTGATGCAGCGGAGGCAAGAAAAAATAAACGGGAGGACACCGATTGAACAATACGGAAAGAAACTGTGATACTTGCAACGATTCTTACTACATGACCGAGAAAAATCCCAGCGGCGGAAAGAAACTGGTTCAGCTGCAGCACTGCCGCAACACCGTCTACAATTCCCCCGCCTACACCCATCAGATGTTACTGGAGGACTGGGGCAAGGGCTTCTGCCGCCTTTGGACCCCTATCACAGAGAAAGGAAATGAACATGAACAACAACTATACCATCGCCCAGCGCAATGCCCTTGTGGAGAAGTATCTTTGGTGCATCGATACCGTGATCCGGAAGAACCGCCCTCTCATGAGGGCGGCCCAGCTGGAGTATGACGACGTGTACCAGCAGCTTGCGCTTCGGCTCATCCGGGCCGTGGCCGGTTTTGATCCCCAGAAGGGCACACTTCAGCAGCATATCTTCGCACAGCTCAAATATGAACTACTCAACTGCAAGTCGGCTTACCGCCTGTGCGGCCTGACCGGCGCTCCCAAGGAATACCGCAAGAGCGACATGGTTTCTCTTGATCATATCTCGGAGGGCAGCTCTCTATATGAGCAGGTCATGGCGGCATAAGGGGGCAGAAAGAGATGATCTTACAGGAAAACGGCACGCGTTTTTGCACAGAAGGCAAGGTATTCACCATCGGCGGGATCATCTGTGCCAACGATGAAAGTGAGTATGCCGGCCTTTGCGGCACGGTCATGGAGATCCGCAGCGGTGATGACTGTGAAACGGAAAACAATACACCGGATATCTATTGTGCCTTTGATCCTCCCACCTCGGAGAATATGGTGCTCGAACTGGAAGGCCGGTTCTCAGCGCTGTACGGGGAGCCTAAGACCATGGCCGATATCGCCCTTGACAACGTAATCATGGCTCCGGAGATGCTGGAGCCATCTGCTGAGCCGCTTGCGGAAGGTGTAGACCTTTCCGGGAAAATGGAGGCGGTGGCTGATATTTTTGCCAAGGTGCTCCAGACGCCGGACGGTGCTCTGCGCGCTCTGCGTGCCTTTCCGTGTGCTCCGGCAGACGAAGAAGCCGCGGCATGGGAGGTCGTGACAGAGGTTTGCAGTCTTGGCGGCTGTGACATGAGCGTTTACTCCTTTGCGGATGAACGAAGCGCCCGGCTTTTTGCCGCGTTGCTCAAGCGGACAGGCTGCCGCCTCCGCTATGGTGCGGCCTGTCCCAGATGCTATGCCGAGTACCAGAGAGGGATATTAAAAGAAAGCGAGGATATGTAAATGAGCCTGCGAGATAAAATGCTGGCCGTGATCGACGATGTGAACGGCAGCGTTGCCGAGCGGGAAGAACTGGTGGAGATGATTGCGATTGCCCTGCTGACCCGCAAGAACCTGTTCGTTCTGGGTGATCCGGGCCAGGCCAAGAGCTATGCCATCAACCTCTTCCGCCAGCACATCACCGGCGCGAGGCAGTTTGAGCGCCTGCTCTCCAAGCAGACCGATGAAGAACAGCTTTTCGGCCGCGTTGACCTTTCAAGCCTTATCCCCGGGAGCATTCCGGACTCTGTGCTGGAGGGCGATGGTGTATATCAAACCCTGCACTTTGATCTAAAGTGTGCGGTAGATGACCTGGGGCAGATGAAAAATACCCAGGACACCTTTGCCATGCTTGATCGGGCCTCGGACAAGCTGGCAGCCTACCGCAAAGCGGTAGCGCTGCTGCGTCCAAGCGAACCAGTTGTCCAGACAGTAGGCAAGATCCCCGAGGCGGACATTGTGCTGCTGGATGAGATATTCAAGTGCAACGACGGTGTCCTGAACTCGCTTCTCACGGCGCTCAATGAGCGTAAGTACACCAACGAGGGCCATAAAGGACGGTACTGTTCATATATCTTTGTAAAAATTTCCTTATCTTCATTGCTCTCTAAAGTAGATAGAAGGAATGCTAACATAGTTTGATCCACCCTTGCGTATTTGAGATTCTGTATTTATGGCCGTGTTGGGTATAAAGGTTTATATATTAGATGCTGTTAGGCCTTAGAAATGGAGTCATAAATTATAGGCAGGACTTTTAGTGCCATAATACTTTTGAAAACGGATAACCTTAGCATTCAGTTCGTATGCTACTCCAATTGCTTTAGGAGTGTGCCACAGCTTTTATTTCATAGTATTACTATATGGGACGATTGAACAAGTTGCAAGAGCTTCTTTGAATTTGAATATATGAATAGGGACGCAGATTGATATTATTTTGAGCCGTCCATGTAAGAAAGAAAAACTGAAAAGTGAACTTCTTTGCTAAGTTTTATTTATATAGGAACTGCTACGGGCCAGAGTCCCGCAGCAGTTCCCGCTTGGTTAAGAATATCTCATTAGTTGATATTAGAGGTCAGTGCAAAGAGATCCGTGAGATCTTCAATCGCTTTTTTCTTGGCAATCTGAGCCGTCTTAGCACTAATGTTGAGTTCCTCTGCAGCATCTTCAATGGTCCGCCCGTCAAAAAAGCAGAGCCGAATCACATTGGCCTTTCTGCTGTCCAACATCCCAACATAGTATTCAATTCGGCCCTTTTTACGCTCCAATTCCAGTAGCTTTGCGGAAATCTCCTCTGAAATTTCAGAATTAGCGGCGGCGGCCTTCTGACGGTAATTCATTGCAATATAAAAGGTCTTATCTGAAACATGTCCTGGAGAGGAGCCGGTGCGATCTCCGCAGGCGTATGTCATTGCATCCAGCATCTCTTGCGCAGAGACGTGAGCGGGATGCTCCATTTCATAACGAAGCACCGAAATTTGCCGCAGAATACGAGGATATGCTTCGAGCTCCTGAATAACGTAGTTTTTGATATTTATAGTCATGTCGGAATTCCTTTCATTGAGAATTTATAAAGCCTCAGCGAAAGGTATAATGGCGGCGAGCGACAATGGATAAAGCAGCTTGCTCGCTGATGGAAACCAGTTTTTTTCCAAGGACTGTTGGTAGGGCGGGTATCCTATTATCCACCACTGAATAACACTTTGCACCTCAAGTAATAGAACAATTGGGGGAATGCTGATATTCTACCTCCTGATTATCAAAGATTTACGAATTCATGTCGGAAATTGCGCTGCAGATATAACTCGAAAATACCGATAGGAATAGCCGTTCCGCTGAATGCAAGAAGTTAGTGCGCTGCATATAAACCTCTATATATGATATGTATCGACATTGCCGTTTCGTTTCATTGAATTGGAAATTATTATGCACTGTTCGGGCCGGGCGGAGATAGCCAATTGGCTGTGCGCTCCCGGCGCTAACAGCACATTGCATATGACCATATTTGATCTGTATGATACGCGACTGGCCATGGTAAAAGATATTGTTTAACTTGAAAATGGTCGGACAGAATGGGTGTGCCATAGTGCATAGCGTAACTCTAATAGGTAGACGAAAAAACCGATGCAGTACTCACTATGATCAGTACTGCATCGGTTTTTGTTACAAAAATAAGATTTGCCTATTCTGGACTTTGCAACGATGATGGAGCTGTTTCAAGAGTACGATGTGGAGTT
>ERZ824480.3096-NODE-3096-length-11702-cov-2.811196_pt1 | contig 11702 bp, 14 predicted proteins | sample MGYA00519861_ERZ824480 | MGnify/ENA primary metagenome ERZ824480 (study PRJEB31778, sample SAMEA3449152) | human gut metagenome | biome: human gut; feature: human-associated habitat; material: faeces | place: United Kingdom | collected 2010/2012 ... | reverse complement strand
AAACTAGACTCAAAATAACAATTAACTGACCTAGTTATTATTTGTATCGTGAATAACAGATGTAATATCACCGACTAAACGAACAGTCAATCGTATATACGGTTATTAAATGACATTGTTATGAGCTAACTTGCTATAATATATTTTCATCACTACAATCGGAAAATAAACGAATAGATTTCAATAATCAAAAGGAGAGATTAGATCATGCTTTTGGAATACAGAAATAGACTTGTTTTCCGTATTCCTTGTCTTCATGTTTTCTCCTTAGTTTTAGATCATTTGTGCAACCTGATTTCCCTAGAATGAAGTACACAAATTGGGTCGAGTTTAAGATTGCTGCTATGACATTATTCCTTCATAATCCTGAGATCGTTGATGGTTCCTTGTATGGATTAGTATTTAGTTCCGTTACAATGTAAAGTATGCTGAGCACAAAAAGGATGTTACTGTGAGTTGTACTGATAATGATATAGTAATCGAGATGTTTTGATATGATTTATAGCACATTGAGTTTCATACATCGCAACATAATGATCTACGAAAAATTGACCAGTTAGTTCAGTGGGTCATTGCAAAAACTGCTTCTGATTTGAGTTATGAAGAATGTAACAGTACATGAAGATTATTATGCCCTAGTAACAAAAGTAGTACGTAGTGAAATTGAAGATGAGAAGCAGAAGCGTAGTAATGCCAATTAACAATTGTTTGTAACAAATCATGAGAAATCACTGTAAACAAATACATATAATTATTCCTCCTCCATCTTTGAGTTCTCTTCAGGCTTCTCCTCCTCTTCCATCTTACCACTATCCTTTTCTCCAGACTTCTCTTTCTCTTCTGGTTTCTTTCCTTCATCTTCTTCCTTCTTCTCTTCACTCTTCTTCTCCTCTGGTTTCTTCTCTTCTTCCTTTGGCTTTGGCTTTGGCTTGCTCATTACCTTGTTGTATAGATTATCCACATTACGGATACGATCAGAACAATCCGAACACTTCAAAACAGGATCCTCTGTTAGGGCCAGTTCTGCTTGTGCACTGAGCATCTTTTCTAACCATGCCTTGCTCTCAGCAATCAAATCACGTATAGGTTTCCGTTCTTCAGGAGTGATGTGATCATACTTCTCATTCGGAGTATCTAACAGACGAGTCAACGACTCCAAACGCTGCGACAACTGTGTAACAGCTTCTGGACGATTCTGACTCTCGGTATAACGGTTCACCACAGGATCTCCAACCGTCTTCAACTCCTGTAAACGAGCCACAAAGGTATCACGAGAGGCGTTGTAGCCTTCGTCATCATACAACCAGCTCTCGGCAGCATCAAGTTTCGTCAGGAAGGATTGTCGTATCTCTTCAGCAATGTAAGCTTTGTACATGCTGTTCACACGATCACGCATATTGTATACATATCCCTCCAGATCATTCTTTGCCTCATTCCGAAGACGAATATCAGCATCTTTCTGAAGCATCTGCTTCTCTGTTTGTTCAGCTGCACGAATCTGGTCCACACTCAGACCTGTGAAAACACTTTGTGACTGAAGACTGTCTGTCGAATACTTTACCTCAGGCTTCTTAGGAGCCTCTTCTTTCTTAGCCTCTTCCTTGGGTGTCTCCTTCTTAGTTTCATCTCCCTTCTCCTCCTCTTTTGGAGCCTCTTTAGGAGATTCTTTAGGAGCCTCTTCCTTCTTCTCTTCTCCCTCCACTTCCATTGACTCCTCCTTCTTTTCAGGTTCAGGAGGCAGTGCAATCTTCACAGAAGCATTATATAAATAACACAAGCCATGAGCATCAAAGCAGAAATTCACAAATACCACTGGATCCTCCGCCGTTTTCATTTTCTCCGTTGCCTTCACCACAGTCTCAGCAATGAGAGGACGGGAACCAGGCATCATAATATCTAAACTCTCGGGACTATACTCCAAACGAAGTTTAATATCCTCCTTTGTGTGATACGTGATACGACGATAAGATGGGAATGTATCACCCTTCTTATATAACTCCAGATCCTGTGTCTGACCATTTACTTCTGAGTGGCAACGAATCCAATATGGAACCACATCCACAATCTCATAAGCCTTCACACGAATACGGGGAGAAAGAATAGCACACTGCATAGCACAACCACGAGCTACAGTCTCATCCATATTCAACGTTGTCGACAATCCATCAAGATTCCGTCCAAGAGCCTGAGCTAAAGCAGACTTCATCTGAGGTACACGCATACCTCCTCCAATAATCTCACAGATAAAGTTATCATTCACGGTTAATCCAGCCTCCTTCAGAGCTCGCAAAGCGACTTCCTGAAGTCGATCAGGAAGTTTCTTCTCGCTACACATATCTTGGAAATCATGCAATGTTAACTCAGATTGATAATCCCGATCATCATGCAGACACTCAATATAAATAGGAGTTTTGTTCACACCAGCAGGTGAAAGAGTTTTCTTTACCTTCTCAGCAGCTACCATCAACTTTGCCATTGAACGAGGAGAAGAACGAGGATCACTCTTGTACTTGGCAATAAAACCCTTTGCAATGAAATCGGCAATAGCCTCATCGCAGCAGCGAGAACCCAAATGACGATCATAGGCACAAGATAGAATCTGAACCTTGCCTGTCGTAAAAGCAGCTACAGTTGCATGTGTGGCTGTGTAACCCATGTCCACAAAAAGAACGTGAACAGGCTTATCACTGAACTCACCCTTCAGATTACGGAATATACCATAGTCCAGAGCACTAGCTACATTCTCGTTAATCAGACGAAGACACTTCACTCCTGCAATCTGTGAAGCATGATACATGGCACGTCGTTGCGTGTCATTCCAGAAAGGAGGGACCTATACAATTACTACTGCTCATGAAAGTTTACCGAAATTACAACCTCAGCTTTTCCAGAAGTTTTACTTCCCTTCTGAGCAAGAACAGCACAATGATTCAACAGAATGGCAGTAATCTGCTCGGGAGTAAAGGTACGCTGCTGTCCGTCATAGTACACTTCAATACCAATATGGTCATCTTCCAAAGGAACCAACTTGAAAGGAAGTTTCTTCATCTCTTCTTGAACCTCGGGATCGTGGAAATTCTTACCGAGGAGACTCTTCATCATGTATGGAGTATTCTTAGCATTCGAGCGGAGCTATCCCTCAAACATAATCAAATCAACTTACCAGAGGTTCAGCATGCTCACCAATGAAACGCTCTTGATCTTGGAAAGAAACAATGGAACTACGATATCAAATGGATTGAAAACAATTACGGTGTTCGTCTCTTTGAATTGTCGTTCAAAATAATATCAATACCACCACGTCCAGGAGCGGCTCCCATTCCTCCTGCCTGTCCGATAACACAAGCGTCACTTCCGAAGTCAATACCCAGAACAGACATTTTAACAGTTTTGTACGCCTTAAAGATAAGAAATTATGCAAATAAAAGTGGGACAACTTTGGAACATTCTCGAAATCCCCCTATTTCGCACTCTATTAATCTGTTAACAGCACCTCTCTATGAAACATCCCTCAAAGGAGTTTCGCACATACTATGATTCCAAACAGAGAATTGTGCTTAAAGAAACAGAATACTATTTTACAGATTACGAGGACTTCATGGAAACAAGAAACTCAAGGACATAGTCTAGAGCATCAGCAGTCATGACATCACTTGAGATAGTATAGTTCAAATCATCATTCTACGAATTCAAGTGTTTTAAACTGGTCCAAACAAGAATTAGGCATTCTGGACACACAGTCTGCAGAATGTTAAAAACACAGTCTTTAACTTCGGCGGAAGAATTAGTAATCTCTCGTAGTAGCTGGTCAATTCGACTTTCTGTTTTCCTAGAAATCACAGCTCTTGTTCAATCAGTACACAGTGGCCAATTTGAAAGCAAAATCTACCCATTAGGCATTACAGTGATTCAGCTACCAAACAAATTACGTTCTTTTACCAATGCCTCAAATTCCTCCATAAACTTCTTTCCTGTATCATAAAGTGGTGTAGCTTCCTATAGTGACACAAAAATCTCACTAAGTACTAGATTATATGTCATACAGTTCCGATATACGAGTCTCATATCAATAATATATTCTGCTGGTGTTTTATAGTACTCTTTCTTCAGTTTCCTCTACTCTGAAGTACAAACAACAGGAATACATCAATTGTACCCAAATCCATTGGTTGTTTGATCACTGTTGGATAATCGAGGAGACCCAGCTCTTTCCAATTTACTGGAGAACGGAAATCGACTAGAATAGAAGATCTCAAAACAACCCCATACCATAGTCAGGATTCTCTAGAAACAACTGGTGAATCTCTTTACATAGAGAAAACTTGTCTTCCATTCGTATTTGTTGAGATAAAGTGATTGTTGAAAACAAACCCAAATTAGGTTGTAGAATATCAAGCAATTCTGGATGGCAGAATATTAATCTATTTGTTGATGACAGAAATCCAAGGGAATTTGTTCAAAACCACAAATCGCTTGTATTGAGTAGATACACATCCTATCATGCCTCCAAAGAAGAGAGAGATGTCAAAGAACGAAATGAAAAAGGTCGAGAAGTTCGTGGAAGATAAGACCTTTGGCTTGAAGAACAAGAATAAAAGTAGTCTTCATAACATTGTGATACTATCATAGGTAAGAAAGTCCAGGAATATGTGCAGAACGTAAAGAAGGTGTACACAGGAAAGGTTCGTTTCTGTATTATCTCTCACGATTAGGATGCAAAGTCCGAAGAACTGAGACGTCGAGAGGTGAGAGTTTAGGCAAGTTGATGATTTGTAGGCCAAAAAGATGCGTGATGCCAAGAAAGAGCAAGAGAAGGAGCTTAGCGATCTGTTCAAAGCTGTTATTACGGCCCCTAAGGTACTGGTTTGCGACCTCCGTAACTCCTAGCTTGCTTTCGGTGAAGATCCTAAATCAGTTCTCTGTCCTTTCTTCAAAGCAGGACGTTGTGATAAGGGTGACAGATGTAAATACAGTCATGATCTGAATCTCAACACGCGAAAATCAGCAAAGAAGGATATTCATACGGATCATCGCGATGAAAAGGCACAAGAAACGAATGCCGATTGGGATCGAGACAAATTGGAAGAAGTGTTGCGTCAGAAGGAAGGAAAACGTCCTCAGACGACAACCAAAATTGTCTGCAAATACTTCTTGGATGCTATTGAGAAGGAGTGTTATGGCTGGTTCTGGCAATGTCCGAATGGTCCTGAGTACAAGAAAGTGTCCTCTCTCATCACTAGTTGCAAATATCGTCATGCTCTTCCTGAGGGATATGTGTACAAGAGTCGTGCTGAACGTGAGGCAGAAGCGGCAATGCGTGAAGCAGATCGAGCTCAAGATAAGAACATGATGCGATTGGAGAACATTGAATATCTGGTATCACTGAGAAGGAGATATGAATAGTAGAGATCACAGTTGCCTCATACCAATCTGACTCCTGTTACTCCCGAGACTTTTGCTAAGTGGAAACAAGAACGGATGGAGCGTAAGAAGGTACAGAGATACGAAAAGAACTAATTCATAGAAAGAGAAGGAAGAAATTGAGAAGGCGAGCGAGAAAAAGAAGGTTAGTTCCAAGGAAGCTCGTCTTCTCAGTGGTCGTGCCTTGTTCATTTTCAATCCAAATCTGTTCGTTGATGATGAAGGAGCTGCTGAGAACAAGGAGTATGAAGTTGTGGATCCCAGTAAGTGTAGCTGGATGGAATCACAAGTAGTGGAGGAAGAGGAGAATGCAAAGGAAGGAAAAGAAGAAGTTGTCAATATTGCAGAGGCTGCTGAAGCCGCTGCTGCTGCAGCTGAAGCTGCTGGAGAAGGTGAAGCAGAAGAGGAGGAAGTGAAGATTTCATTGACAGTGTTTGCAGATGAAGATTTGGAGGATTTGCCTTCGGATGATGAGGATGAAGGAGAAACACAGAAGGAGAAAGAACCTCCTTCGCAATTAACTACTCAACCATCATAGTCAAATGATACTAGTGTTTGTTATGAGATGTATGAGTAGTGAAGATTAAATTGTGAAAGAAATACGTAGGAATACAGAAGGTGGATGGAATTCTTGGATTTGTTCCGTTGGCAGTGATGACAGAGATAACCATGAAGTGAGCGCCTTGATGGCAGCACCTAATGACGGTTATACTTGATCTCTGAGCCTGGTTATGGATCATTCTTTGCTTATCTAACGTTGTTACATTCAGCATGAAATAACGATGGAATAGATTATAGGTAGTTTTCTGCTATACATTCTTCATCTACTTTGGTTTTGTGTTTAGAAATGAATAGTTCATATGTGGATATCCAAATGACCATGAGCCGGATACAAGAACTTGAAGCCACTGTACAAAGAGGTTGGATGACTTAATTCGCAGCTTGATGTGCTCCATGAACAGAAGAATAAAAGCTTAATTGCTTTACGGAGGCTAAGGAACCAACAAGAGAAGGGGGTCTATTTCTGCGGAGGATCTTTTTTTCAAAAGATGGACAGAAAGTCTGTGCTAAAATCGATCGAAGAGTGTTGGAAATGATGGTAAGTCTTACATGTAGTAATGGAGAAGATTGACCACAATATCACTGTTAACCGTGAAGAATATGACTCACTGGTGAAGAAATTGCAAATAACGGGAATCTATGGAATGTACATTGTTGCTTCCAAACAAGTCAATAGACCTGACAATTGTTCCGTCGATTCCTCTTTGTATCCACAAGACACTGATAACTCTTGATATACTTCATATGTTCTTCGATACGACCACAAGGGAAATGATAGCACTCTCCACAGTTCTGAATCCGCTGAGTGTATTCCTTAGGAAAGATCAATTTGAACTCAGTACTCGTCCAAATATCGTAGTAAATCTGGTTGTGCTCACGCCACACCTGGAAACGAGGATCATTATCTATCTGAAAGAAATGATCACGCATTTGATCATTTGATAAAACCTATCAATGAACCTTCTCAAGGATTCCAACCATGGTGTTATGCGAAGACGACATTGCTGCATACATCCAATACCAATCATCATTATTCCCCTTCACTACTTTATACGCAAGTCCTTTTTCCAACCACGACTAGTTGTCATTCATCTTCTACAACCCACCTCAGGAAGAGTCGTATAATCCTTTCCAAAATGGTGTTCATGAAGAACAATTAGAATTTTGTATCCTTGGGAGATCAAATAGGTAGCCAGCATATCAATTTGGTTGTAGTCAAAACTACCTCCTTCAAAATTCTGTTTGTAATGAGCAATATTGGCTCCATCTAGCAGAATATCATAAGGTCCTTTCTTTTTCAAAAACTCCTTAAACTCGAGAAAATTCTTCAATCGATCTGGACCACTCTCCTTTGATCCTATAGATTGCAATTTCATCGATTTTCTACTTGATTCAATAAGTCTCTCCACTTTCTGGGCAATGTCCCGTTTGTCAGTAACGGATAAGGTTAGCTTACTCATTGTACTACCGCAGACACTACAAACTCCAGAGCTAAGAATCTGACATTCACGTAACACCCAACGAGGATTCCTAGACATTACTGTGAATATGAACAATGACAAAAATGAAAATCGTTGCAATACCTCAATGGATTCCTCTGTTTGCAACACTTCCACCTCTTTCAGCATTTCATTCAATGAACGAATGAACTGATCTGGATTGGAACCATTGATACATGCATTTAATATGTAGCAGTAGACACTCTCATCAAATTCAATCCCATGGCTACGCATATGATCACACAACTCTGTTAGTAATGTTAAATCTCCTCTCTTTGAAACACTCTTCAGTAGTGGCAGATAATCACGACAACTACTCGTTACAATTCCACCCAAGTGTTACCGGATCTGCAAACCCTTTTCAAGAATCAAATTCACATACTTCAGTGCTTCTTTCTCCTCGCATATGCCAGCAAAGAACTGAATAATGCCTATACGTCGATTCATCCCAAAATTCGTACACACATATGCATTCTCAGGAATTTCAATGTTCCGACTAGAAAGTAAAGAGAGCCATTTATCCAAATATAAAACATCCTCCTTCTTTGATAGCGAGCGGAACAAAGGAGCAAGAACATCTGGCTTGATCCCATCAACCGCCTTTAAATACTCTGAGAATGCATTATCTGTTTCTACTGCATCTCTTCTCTTCATGGCTTCCACAACCTTTCCATAGGCCATATTTGCTTTCCTTCGCTGCAGTTTCTACCCCATTACAGCTCTTCAAATAATATAATTACTTGTTGTTTCCGCTGCTCCATTGATTCCTGGACTCTATCAAGTTCGTCAGCTGAGCGCTTCACTTGTTTTGACCTATCCGTAGTTTCTTCCATGAACCAAACACTAAGAAGAAATGGCAGTTTTGTTTTTGTTGGAGTATGGCAACCACTGTTATTCCTCTCGGTAAACAAAAATACCTTAGAATCATTATAATATAGAACTTGTGGATAAAAGCATCGGCTCACGCATTACAATCGTTACAAAGGGTGATATCGAATTTTCTGGTATTTTGAGGGGATTTGATGACTATTTAACTATGGTTCTTGAAGATGTAACCGAATTGTTCATTTCTTCTTGTCTTTGTTTATTGTGTAGAAGATATACTGCTGATGGTATGAAGAGTACAAAGATTAGTCAAGCTCTTGTCAATGGCAAGAACGTGTGTATGGTAGATAGTGTTTGAAATATTTCACAGTAGCTCATCCCTGGTGGAATTTAATCATTTCCTTAGTACAAAGTCCTGTTATGATATGTGACATGGAATCAGTTTTCTTTGATGTTTCTTTCGTTAGAAATCAATCACTCGTACACTTTTTATATCCTATATAATTATTAATTTGTCTAATGCCATATTATCAGTACACTTCAGATTATTGTAGATTCTGCCGTGATTAACTGTGTAAAGCAAAAAAGCATTCGTTCATGTCTATCTACGATATTGAAGAGACTATTGCACTGGATTTGGGAACAAGCAATTCTTGTTGCTACTACTCTAAGGAAGGACACATTCACATTTTGCAATCTGAGAATGGAGAATATACTATACCTTCTGTTTTGAGATTTATGGATGATGGGATTCTAATCGGAAGACTTGCAAAGCAGCATATTGGAAAACCGGATACAGCCTTCGAACTCAAACGAATATTGGGAAGAAAGTATGATGATCCTGTTGTTCAAGAGTGTATCAAGTCATGGTCCTTCACAGTTGAACCAAACGAGAAAGGACTTCCAGTAGCCGTTCTCAAATCAAAGAACGAGACATTCAAATTGAAACCTGTGGACTTCTACACTTATCTCATCAACTATTTTAAAGAACAGGTTGAAAAGAAGATCGAACGAAAAGTCAAGAGCATCATTCTTACTGTTCCTGCATACTTTGGAGAACATCAAAGAAAAGCTACCACTTTTGCTGCGAAAACAGCTGATCTCGATGTAGTCTATCTCATGAATGAACCTACTGCTGCTGCTATTGCTTATGCCTGTGAAAATGATCTTAGAAACAAAACTATTCTCATTTATGATCTTGGAGGTGGAACTTTCGATGTTAGTATTCTGAGAGTTACAAACAGTTTTGATGTAATTGCAACATCAGGAGATGCTCATTTGGGTGGAATTGACTTCACTAATCGTCTTTATGAATGGCTTCTAGATTCTATCAAAGAAGAAGTTGGTGAAATTGAATTGACTGAGAAGATGAAAGGGAAACTTCAAGTCCTAGCTGAAGAAGCTAAATTGGGTCTCTCTGCTAATGAATTTTGTGATATCGATTTGGAAGATTTGGATATTGAATTGTCCACTATTGGAGTCACAAGAGAAGTATTTGATCGGATTACTAGAGATCTCATCGAACGCTCCAAGTCGGCAGTACTTGACTGTTTATCCCAAGCAGGAATGATTCCAAAGGATATTGATGAAGTGATTATGATAGGAGGTAGTTCTCGAATTCCTGCTGTTCGTGATGCAATGACTTCATTCTTTGGTGGTCGAGAAGTGAAGGCTACTATCAATCCAGATGAAGCAGTAGCTCGAGGTGCAATGTGTTTTGTATGTCAGAAAGCTGGTCACAACATGGTTTGTGGAATGAATGATATTACTTATGGTGTTATCAGTGCAGTGGATCCTTCAACCATACAAACGGATATCATTCCATTGTCTGAACGATCTTCTTATCCGTTCAATAGTGTTGTTGTTCCTGATTATGCCAATGAGATTACTGTTGATATTCACGACATTTCGCCCATGCAGTATGTTGTGAAGCTTCCTAATGATGAAGTGGATATTGTTGTTCCTAAAGGAGCCAGACTTCCATTCAAGAAGATCACTCGATATCAGACAATAGTTGATTATCAAGAGATGATCACACTTGATATTGCTCAAGGTAATTCAATGAAATACTCTGAGAATGATGAATATCAACAGCTTGTATTTGATACTATTCCTCGAAAGCCAAAAGGAGAAGTGAAAGTGGATTTAACAGTGACAGTAGATCCTTTCTGTCAAGTATCCTTCAAAGCCTTCTGTAACAATGTTCCAGCTAGACCTACAATATTAAAGAATCGAGGATCGACAGCCAAAGAACGCAAGGAAACACAAGCGATGATGAAGAACAATGATCGCTTACAGAGCCGGAACCTTTGTTCACAAAAGATAAATGAGTTGAAAGAACGTCTCGATGAATTGATGAGCACGGATCCAAATATTGGTCAGTACTACCAAAGTGTAGTTGACTGGTTTAACAATACTCCTGATGCTCCAATAGAAGATTATCTGAGTACAATAAATTATATTGATATTGCGTTACATCCTCTTTTGAATGTTTGTAAGAAACACATTATAGTCTTAAGTCTTAGCTGCAACAACGTATGCATCACCATTCTCCAGACCCAAGTAGACGAAATGTTCTTCGGGAGATACACGAAGAGTACGTACACTCAGATGAAGGTTCGGTGTCTAATCATTATCTCTATTCACTACACTTACCTGAAGGAACGAAGCAGGACGACCTTCACCTCCATAATGCTCTTCAGTCACACCAGCAACCACAGTAAAGTCTACCAATCGCATCAAGAAGAATGTGATCTTATCTCCTGCAGCCAACACATATTCACGATCATTGCTCAAACATATTGTATTCAACTGACTGTTCATCTCTTTCTCAAACAACTTCTCTCCTAGTAACGAATACAAATGGAACTTGAAGTCCAATTGAGAATACCAAATCAAATTACCTTCATTCGTAATATCACACCAACTCACCGCGGGAATCGAAGAAAACTTCTTATCATATTCAGCATCATAGATCGTTCTTAAATACTGCAAATTGGCAAGAGAATACAGAATCAAGGTACCATCCTGACTACCAGAACACAATAGTCCCATCTCCTTATTCACAGCTACACAAGTCACAGCACCGTCATGTCCAAACAACACTTTCCTATCTACCAAACGAGGACTACCAGAAGCGTAATCCAGATGGTACACAACCACAGAATTATCAAACGATCCTGTGATCACAAGGGAATCATCAGCAGATACGCATACACAAGTCACAACGTCTTGACCACTCGCTACACTCAATACTACAGCTCCTGTTGTCACATTCACAATCTTCAAAGCATTGTCCCAACTACCAGCTAAACACACATATGGCCGATTGTGCATCATTGCCACCAACTGATCACCAGCAAGCGATCCTTGATCCAATGTCAACTGCGGACTGAA
>ERZ824480.3094-NODE-3094-length-11713-cov-3.308801_pt1 | contig 11713 bp, 9 predicted proteins | sample MGYA00519861_ERZ824480 | MGnify/ENA primary metagenome ERZ824480 (study PRJEB31778, sample SAMEA3449152) | human gut metagenome | biome: human gut; feature: human-associated habitat; material: faeces | place: United Kingdom | collected 2010/2012 ... | reverse complement strand
AGAGACGAAAGCACGTGTTGCGATGAATCAGACCAAAGAGCAGATGTGCGTACTCAATTATGAAGATGAGCGTTTGCAGCAGGTTGCAAAAAATATGTCGGCAGATGTATTTTGGTTTAGCAGTGCCAGAGAATTAGAACGAGGCATTTTCCTGCGTGGTGAAGAGATCGTATGCCGCGACGGCGAAGAGATCACGCTTTGCAACATACATGATCTGAAACTGTTAGGTATGCATAACTACGAGAATGTAATGGCAGCGGCAGCAATCGCACATGGTATGAACGTGCCGTGGGATGTGATCCGTAAAGTGGTTTGTGAGTTCCAGGCTGTGCCACATCGTATCGAGTTTGTAAAAGAAGTGAACGGTGTAAAATATTACAATGACTCTAAGGGAACGAACCCGGATGCAGCGATCAAGGCTGTTGAAGCAATGGTTCGTCCAACGATCGTGATCGGCGGCGGTTATGACAAAGAGTCCGTTTATGATGAATGGATCGCATCGTTCGGAACGAAAGTAAAAAGTCTGGTATTGCTTGGGCAGACAGCAGATAAAATCGCAGAGGCAGCCGCTAAGGCGGGCTTTACTGCAGTGACGAAAGTGGATTCTTTAGAAGAGGCAGTAGCTGAATGTGCCCGTCAGGCACAGGATGGTGATGCTGTGCTGTTATCTCCGGCGTGCGCAAGCTGGGGAATGTTCAAAAATTTTGAAGAGAGAGGCGACCTTTTTAAGGAATATGTCAAAAAGTTATAAAATTCATAATTACGATTATGTATTACTTTTTATGACAATTGGGATCGCTGTTTTTGGCGTTTTCATGATCTACAGTGCCGGATACTATACCGCAGTGCTGACAGGGTCACAGTGGCGTTATGTGACGCAGCAGGTGCTTGGCCTTGGGATCGGCGTTGTCGGAATGATTCTTGTATCCGGGATAGATTATCGCCTGTTTATCAAACCGATCTTTGGAAAAAAGATCAATTTTGTATATTTGGTCTATCTGGCAGCAATTATTATGCAGGTTGCCGTTTTGTTTGTCGGTGTTGAAAAAAATGGCGCAAAACGCTGGCTGAATCTTGGGTTTGTACAGTTTCAGCCGTCTGAAATCTCTAAGATCGCAGCAATATTGTTTGTAGCATATGCAATCTATCGGAGCAGACAGTCGTTAGATCATTTTGCCGGTTTTTTGCGGGTAATGCTTTTTATGGGACCGAGTATTGTGCTGATCTTAGTGGAAAATATGAGTTCTGCGATTATTGTTTCCGGTATCGTTGTCGGGATGTGCTTTGTGGGAAGCCGCAAGAAACTGTATTTCGCAGTATGTCTTGTGCTGTTGATCTGCGGCGGAGCCTGCTATATCTTTTTGGGAGAGGGATTTCGTGCAGAGCGCATTGATATTTGGCTGCATGTAGAAACGAATGAGAATGCACATCAGATCAAGCAGGGATTATATGCAATTGCAACCGGCGGTGTTTTTGGCAAAGGGCTGGGAAATAGTATGCAAAAGCTCGGCTATATTCCGGAGGCATATAACGATATGATATTTGCTGTGATCTGTGAAGAGCTTGGAATTGTTGGAGCTGCAGGACTTATCATCGCTTTTTTGGTAATGTTTTGGAGGATCACGTGGATTGCGATCAAGGCAACGGATTTGTTTGGAACAATGATCTGTGTCGGAGTATTGATCCAATTGGCAATACAGGTTGTGATCAATGTGGCTGTAGTGACCAATTCGATTCCGTCGACCGGGATTCCATTGCCGTTGATCAGTTATGGTGGAACTTCTGCGACGATCATGATGGCGGAAATGGGACTGGTGTTGTCGGTGTCAGCCGGAAGTAAATAAAGAAATGGGGATAATTATGCGTGTACTAAAGAGACTGTTCGCAGTGGCGGCAGTAATCGCATTATTGTTGGTGGGAGTATATTTTATCTTTCATATCGATAATGTGACAGTGGAAGGAACGGAGTATTACTCGGATTCTGAGATTAAAAATCTGGTTTTTCAAAAGAAACTGTCAGGCAATGAAGTAGTGCTTTGGCTTTATGAAAAAACAGTGGGGCTTGGTTCCCTTCCTTTTATTGAAACGATAGAGGTGGAATATCATGGGCCGCGTAGCGTAACACTGCACGTATATGACAAAACGATCAGTGGATGTATCAAATACTTAGGTCAATATGTATATTTTGATAAAGATGGTATTGTGCTGCAGACGCTTCCTAAAAAGAAAAAGGGGATTCCGGTCGTAACTGGTGGCAACTTTGGTAATTTTACGGTGGGAGAGGCATTCAAAACGGCAGATGAGGGTGTGTTTGAATCCATCATGAATGTTTCGCAGCTTATCTCACATTACAATATTTCCGCGAAACAGCTTCATATCGAATCCGGGGCGTTAATATTGTATTCCGGCAAGCTTAAGATCTATCTTGGCAAGAAAAAAAGATACGATGACGAAATGAACAATCTGGCACGTGTTTTTGAGACGGCAGTCAAGGAAAAATTGACGCTGGAAGGTACGATTCATATGGAAAATTACAAGGCTGGAGACAGTATTGTAGTGGATCCTCCCAAGAAAACAAACAAAAATGTCAAAAAAACGAAAAAGAAAGAGGAAAATTAGCAAAAAAGAACAAACATTCTCTTGATTATTGAGCCTTAAATGGTTATTATATAACTTAGGGGATTGTGAGAATGCAAGGTGAAGGAGGAGCAACGTTGTTAGAGATTAAGACAAATGAGTCAGACTTAGCTGCAAAAATAATTGTAATTGGTGTTGGCGGCGGTGGAAATAACGCAGTCAATCGAATGATAGATGAAGGAATTATGGGTGTTGAATTTGTTTGTGTAAATACAGACAAGCAGCATTTATCAAATTGTAAAGCCGGCAATTGTATTCAGATCGGCGAGAAACTTACCAAAGGATTGGGTGCGGGCGCAGATCCGGAGGTAGGCAAGGCAGCTGCAGAGGAGAATAGAGAAGAGCTTACAGAGCTGGTAAAGGGTGCCGATATGGTATTCGTAACTTGTGGTATGGGTGGCGGAACCGGAACCGGTGCAGCACCGGTCATTGCAGGTATTGCCAAGGAAATGGGCATTCTGACGGTTGGTATTGTGACCAAACCATTCCGTTTCGAGGCTAGAAGCCGTATGAACAATGCAACTTCCGGTATTGACGAGTTAAAGAAAAATGTTGATACATTGATCGTCATTCCAAACGACAAGCTGCTTGAGATCGTAGATCGACGCACTTCTATGCCGGATGCTTTGAAGAAAGCAGACGAAGTGTTGCAGCAGGGTGTGCAGGGTATCACTGACCTGATCAATGTACCTGGTCTTATCAACCTTGACTTTGCAGACGTACAGACGGTTATGAAAGATAAGGGGATCGCCCATATCGGAATTGGAACCGGCAGTGGGGACGATAAGTGCGTAGAAGCTGTAAAGGAAGCAATTTCCAGTCCATTGCTTGAGACGACGATCGAGGGTGCATCTCATGTTATTATAAATATTTCCGGTGATGTAGGATTACAGGAAGCAAATGATGCAGCTATGTACATAGAAGAGCTTACGGGTGAGAATACCAATATTATCTTCGGTGTTATGTTCCCGGAGGCAGAAGATGACAGCGTAAAGATTACCGTTATCGCTACAGGATTGGAAGATGATGGCATGCATCTTACAGAGGAGCACACACCGGCATTCTTAAAGAAGCCGGCAGCACCAAAGACGAATTTCCCAACCAAAGAGGGACAGCTTGCAAGCTCACGTCCGGTTGCACCATCCGCTTTGGGAAGCAGTCATACTGCCAGACCTCAGACACCTTCCTACAGCCGTCAGGCAGAGGATGGAATCAAGATTCCGGAATTTTTACAGCGTAAGCGTTAAGGACATTAAAACAAGAGAAAATAAGGATTTGGGCCGACTAGAGTTGTTTGTCCAAATCCTTTTCCGTTTGTAACAAAGAAATGAGGTAAGAATGAATCAACAAAACGTACAATGGACGAAAATTCAGGTGAGGCAGACAATTGGTGCGTTAGGTATCTTTTTGTCCGTGCTGATTCTGCAGATTTTTGCAGCGGTCATAACGCTTGCTCTGTCTAAGGTGACAGGAATTACACCGAAGTCACCGAATTATGTGATGTTTGTATCTATGTTAAGTGCTTTCATGGCGGCTGTGTGGTCCGGCTATTGGTATTGGCGTTCAGATTGGCGAAAACGAGATTTTTCATATCGCAATGCATTACAGCTTCGCCAGCTCATTGCGTTGATCTCGGTGGCAGTAGGCGGCTGTGTTTTTATTAGCATTACACTTACGATATGGCAGACAATCTTTCCGGGAGAGTTTCAGCAGTATTCAAATGTGATGTCCAACTTTTCGACCAGCAGTCCTTGGCTGACATATTGCTATGTGTTGTTGATCGGTCCGATATCCGAAGAGTTGATCTTTCGTGGGGCGATATTGGATCGCTTATATTTGGCATTTCCATTTTGGGCAGCTAATTTGCTGCAGGCACTATTGTTTGGCATATACCACATGAATCTCGTACAGGGGATTTATGCGTTTGTACTGGGAGCAGTTCTAGGCTTGGTGCGTGTCAGTGTCGGAACGATATTTGCATCGATAGGAACACATATTATCTTTAATGCAACCAGCTATGTATTACAACTTGCTTTTCCATCAGGGCAAAAGATCTCGATCGTAATATTTGCCGGTGTATACTTGCTTGCAACCCTTTTATTTGCAGATGGATTATGGTATACTAAAAATAAGTATGAGCAGAATAAAAAGAACGAGTAACAGATAATAAATTTGTGGTGTTGCAGTACACACGATAATACAAGAAAATACTGACATTTGTTGATGGTAATAAAGAGAGATGGAGAGGGATATGAACAAGATTATTGCGATTTGTGCAGCGCAGATATATCTGTGGGAACAGGAGCGTCAGATCCACGCGATCTGTGATTGTGCCAGGGAACGCGGATATGAGGTTATGATCTGCAATTTGTCTGTCAAGATGGATGTTGAGACGAGTCATAGCAGGGGTGAATTGAGTGTGTTTTCTGTCATCCAGTATGATCAGTTAGCTGCATTGGTGGTATTGGGCGAATCTATTCGGAATGATGCAGTTTGTGATGATCTGGTGGCAAAAGCGCACAAGAACAATGTTCCGGTAGTTATGCTCGATTGTTACAAAAAGGGATGCTATAATATTAAATTTGACTATGAGAAATCATTTGAACAGATCGTACGTCATGTTATCGAATACCATGGTTGTCAAGAAGTGAATTTTATTGCAGGATTTCGAGATAATGATTTTTCGGAACAAAGATTAGAGACTTATCGACGTGTCATGAAAGAAAATGGATGTACCGTCAAAGAAGAGTACATTGCTTATGGAGATTTTTGGGAATTTCCGTCTCGCGCTGCAATGGAAAAATGGGTGCAGGAATGGGAGGCTGGTACGTCCAGAAGACCGGAGGCTATCATATGCGCAAATGATATGATGGCAATTACGGCGAGTAATGTGTTGCAAAATCATGGGTTGAAAGTACCGGAAGATGTTATTGTGACCGGTTTTGACGGGCTGTTATTAGGTGAATGTTGCATGCCAAAGCTGACTTCTGCCAAGAATGATGCGGCACAGATTGGGTGGAATGTCATACAGATGATCGATGATCACCAAAATGGGAAATGTACAAATGTATATGACATTGTTGTTCCTTTTTATGTCGATTATAGTGAATCGTGTGGTTGTGAGCCGGTCCAACAGCGCAATTTAAGTGAGGAAGTGATGCACTGGTATGGTCAGAGAGAGATAGCCAGATATCAGTCATATGACTTTTTCATGATGACGAATAGCATGTCAGATGGTCATTCTCTGGTCAAGCTGGCAGAGTCGTTCCAACAATATAAAGATTGTTTTCCGGCGGATAATTTTATGATTATAGTAAATTATAATTTCTATCATGATTCTGACATTTGCTGTGCGAGTGACGTGACTGACTTGGTTAAGCTGGTCGAAATATGCGATGGAACATTTACGATGCCATTAGAACGGATACCACTGGAAAAGCAATTACAGTGTTTTGACAGGATCCGAGCCTGTACCACTCAGGTAATTGTCGTGCCAATTCATTGGCAATCGGAGATCTATGGCTATATGGTGGTCTCACATGATGCAGCCAAGATGGATTATGGAATGTTATATGAGTTTTCCATGAGTTTGGATCAGGTGTTTGGTACAGTACGTAAGCAGGCGCAGTTGTATAGCTTATATGTCAAAGATGCATTGACAGCGATTTATAATCGACACGGATTTTATGACGAATTACGCAATCGGATTGCAAAGCTCGCCGGCAAGCGCAAAATGTTGTTTATGGCGTCGGTAGATCTGGATCAGCTCAAATTGATCAATGATCATTATGGACATATAGAGGGAGATTTTGCCATTCGCAGCATAGCACAGGCGATATCCGATACTGCCGTTGAGGTAGATGGGATATGTGCACGCTTCGGTGGGGATGAATACGTTATGTGTCTGGTAGAAGAGTATGACAAGGCAAATCTTACGTTTTATGAGAAATATCGTCAAATGCTTCAGGAGCGGATCGCGCAGATTGACAGAGACAGTGGTAAGCCTTACCGGATTGGTGCCAGTTGTGGTGTGATCTGGGAAGAGATTCACGGAGCGTCCGATATAGAACGTATTATGAAGCAGGCAGATGACAAGATGTATGCGGATAAAGAAGAACATCACAAGCGTTTAACACAGAAGGAGACAAAAGAATGATGAAATGGTATGATCAGGCAGTTTTTTATCACATTTATCCACTGGGACTTTGTGGATGCGCCAAAGAAAATACAGGGATTGCTGAATCCCATTTTGATCAGTTAAAGGAGTGGGCAGAACATGCCGCTAAGTTAAATTGTACGGCAATTTATATCGGACCGTTGTTTGAGTCAGTGGGGCATGGATATGAGACGACAGATTATCGCAGAGTAGACTGTCGTTTGGGAACAAATGATGATTTCAGAGATTATGTAGCATATTGCCACAAGTTAGGGCTTCGCGTGATCGTAGACGGTGTCTTTAATCATGTCGGACGAGAGTTCTTTGCGTTTAAGGATGTGCAGCAAAATAGAGAGCAGTCTCCATATTGCAGTTGGTTTTGTAACCTGAATTTTGGTGGAAATAACGAGTATAATGACGGCTTTTCTTATGAAAACTGGGGCGGATATAATCTGTTAGTCAAGTTAAATCAGCAGAATCCGGAAGTGCAGAACTATATTTTTGACGCGATCCGTTTTTGGGTGGCTGAGTTTGATATTGATGGAATCCGTTTGGATGCGGCAGATGTACTGGATCATGGATTTATGCATGCGATGCGTCAGATGACAGATGCTATGAAACCGGATTTTTGGTTGATGGGTGAAGTAATCCATGGCGATTACAGTCGTTGGGTAAACGATGGCATGCTGCATTCGGTAACAAATTATGAGCTGCATAAAGGCTTGTATTCTGGACATAACGATCATAATTATTTTGAGATCGCTCATTCCGTAAAACGCTTACTTGGCATTTGCGGAGACTACCGCTTGTATACATTTATGGATAATCACGATGTAGAGCGCATTTATTCGAAATTGAACAATAAAGAGCATATGGGTTTGGTAACGCTGCTCGTTTATACATTATACGGAATCCCTTCCATGTACTATGGATCAGAATTTGGTATCGAAGGGAAAAAGGAACAAGGATCAGACTGGAACTTGCGTCCTCATCTGGAACTTGCAGATTATGTGGATGCATATACCAATAATCCGATTACAGCATTGTGCGTGAAATTGGGCGAATTAAAGAAACAGTATCCGGAGTTGAGTGAGGGACAATATCAGGAACTGTCATTGACTAATCGTCAATTTGCATATGCGAGAGCACTTTCAGAAACGGCAATGATCACGTTACTCAATTGCGATGACGAGCCGACAACAATTACCGTACAGGCGCCGGTTGGAGCAACAAGTGCTACAGATATGTTAGGACAGGCAGAACAAGTATATTATGAGAATGGACAACTGCAGGTTACTTTGCCGGCAAATTGTGGAACAGTGATCTATTTAGGGGAGAAAGTAGAACCCATAACCACAGAGAAGGTATCTTCGGATACAGAGGAGCCGATTACTGCAGAGAAGGTATCTGCAGAGACAGAGGAGCCGATTGCTGCAGGAAAAGTGTCTTCTGAGAAGAACGCAGAACCATCTTATGTGTTACTATTGAATGGATCGCCACATTGTAACGGTTCGACAGCAACAGCACTTGAGGAAGTCGCAGGTGCCTTAGAACGCAACGGCGTGCACACAGAAATTGTACAGGTCGGTCACCTGGCGGTACGCAGTTGTATGGCTTGTGGGGCTTGCGCAGAAACCGGTAAATGTGTTATTGATGATATTGTCAATGAAATTGCACCAAAGTTTGAAAAAGCGGATGGTCTGGTAGTTGGAAGCCCGGTATATTATGCCTCTGCCAATGCAACGCTTGTGGCGTGCCTGACCAGATTGTTTTACAGTACACACTTTGATAAACGTATGAAAGTTGGTGCTTCTGTAGTGTCTGCAAGACGAGGCGGATGTTCGGCATCGTTTGATGAGCTCAACAAATTTTTCACAATCTCCGGTATGCCGGTAGCATCCAGCCAATACTGGAACAGCATTCATGGCAATAACGCAAATGAGGCAAAGCAGGATGGAGAGGGCCTTCAGATTATGAGAACACTTGGAAATAATATGGCATTTTTGATCAAGAGTATTGCTATGGGTAAAGAAATGTTTGGTCTGCCGGAGCTGGAAGAACGTATCGGGACGAACTTCATTCGGTAGATCTTTAGCGGATGATTTTAGAGGATAAAAAAATGGCTGTTCCAACATAAGCGGAACAGCCACTTTTTTTACTTTATAGGAAACTTATCGTAGTGTGGTGTTATTCCTTAGGAAAACAATTTGACACCATCTTCCTGACCGTACACAGCGAATCCATCGTATCCGGCGGTTTCCAGGCGATTTAAGAATTTGCCCAGTTTCTTAGGACGGGCGATCGTTGAAACCAGATATTCGCTGCGGAGTTCTTCAGCATATTGCAATGCAGCTGCATAATCTGTTTTATAAGATGGTAGCACTGGGACTTGGTACCTGTTACATATTCCAGGTGTTCTTGACAATCGGAGGGGCAACGAAGTTCATTCCGTCAACAGGTGTAACACTTCCGCTTGTAAGTTATGGTGGAAGTTCGCTGATCAGTACACTGATCATGTTTGCAATTATCCAGGGACTGTATATTTTAAGAGAAGACGAGGAAGAGGATATTGAGAGAAGGAAGAAAGAAAGGTTACGAGCAAAGAGAAGCCGACAGGAGAATGCGGCAAGATATCGAGAGACAGAATATGACCCGCAAAGAGCGAAAAGAAGCCAAAAAGCGCGAAAAGAAGCGGCTCAAGGCAAAGCGCGCAAGAAACAAAGAATTCGCTAGAGTTACTTATGTGTTTGTGGGACTGTTTCTGGTGCTGCTTGGATATATCGGATATTTTCAGGTGAAAAAAAGTCAGGATATCATACGCAGTCCATATAATGCGAGACAGAATTCCAATGCAAAGCGCGTGACCAGAGGAACGATCGTAGACAAGAATGGAAATGTGCTTGCGAAGACAGATACAGCTGCAGATGGAAGTGAGACAAGAGAGTATCCATACGGAAACGCATTTGCACATGTAGTTGGTTACAATGTGCAGGGAAAATCAGGAATCGAATCGTTGGGAAATTATGATCTTCTGACATCGGATGAGAATTTTCTGATTAAGCTTAAGAATGAATTCCAGGATAAAAAGAATATGGGAAACACGGTTGTGACTACATTGGATGCGGATCTTCAGGAAGCAGCATATCAGGCACTGGGAGATAAAAAAGGTGCGGTCGTAGCTATGGAACCAAAGACAGGAAAGATCCTTGCCATGGTATCCAAGCCGGATTTCGATCCGAATACAGTGGAAGAGAACTGGAACAGCTTAAGTTCAGATACGAACAGTGTGCTGCTGAATCGTGCGACGCAGGGACAGTATGCACCGGGATCAACATTTAAAGTTGTAACACTTCTGGAATTTATGCGGGAGAATCCGGATTACAGCTCTTATTCTTATAACTGTACGGGTTCGATCGAGAACAGCGGAATTAAGATTCATTGTTATAATGGACATGTTCACGGACAGGTAAATCTGCAGGACAGTCTGGCATATTCGTGTAATACATCATTTTCTAATATTGGTCTTTCGTTAGACCCGTCGAAGTTTAAAAAGACGGCAGAGGAAGTTCTGTTTGATTCTAAACTGCCTTCAGATCTTCCATACAGTAAGAGTAGCTTCACACTGGATGGTTCAGCCGGGAATGGCACGAAGATGATGACGGCAATGGGACAGGGAGAGACGCAAGTGAGTCCGTATCATATGGCGTTGATTACATCTGCAATCGCAAATGGTGGAAAGCTGATGAAACCGTATCTGGTTGACAAGGTAACGAATGCATCGGGTGCAGTTATGAAAGAGACGGATCAGGAAGAGTATAAGCAGCTTATGACCGAAGAAGAAGCGTCTCAGATCAAAGAGTATATGAAGAGTGTAGTAGATTACGGTACGGCATCTGTATTAAGTGGACAGAGTTATACGGCGGCAGGAAAGACAGGTACCGCAGAATACAGTTCGGATAAAGAAAAAGATCACTCCTGGTTCATTGGAATGTCGAATGTAGAAGATCCGGAACTGGTTGTCAGCGTGATTATTGAATCTTCGGATGGAACTGCTAAAGCGGTAAATGTTGCAAAAGAGATTTTTGATTCGTATTATCGTTAGAGTTAGGATCTGGTATCGGTCAGATATCATGAGAGATATAGTTAAAAAGAAATGTATAGAAGGACGGAAAATATGCGATACTATAAGCATCTGTACCTGACAGAAGGGCTGGAAAAGAAAAAATCATCCGTAAGCTGGAAGCCGGTAAACTGCAGCCAGGTGTGCATGTGATCACACTGGCAGTCAGCGAGAGAAACCAACTCGAGATCTATCCGACAATTCAGTTTAAGCAGCCTGCATTCCCGGAGCAGGAACTGTTCGTGGTGGGGATCACGAAAGGATATGATGAAGCGGTGGAACTGGTAGAACAGATTGTACAGGAAGTATATGACCAGACAGGTACATGCGATATACGGTCTTATATATTAGAAAAAGAGCAGGGAAGATAAGATGGTGTTACATATTCTTTTGATCATTTTAAAAATAATAGGGATCATAATTGCGGTGCTTCTCGGACTGATACTTTTACTTCTGGTGATTCTTTTGTGTGTTCCGGTCAGATACCGCATGGAGGCGTCGATGCCCGGCGAGATAAAAGAAAGTACCGTACGCGGGCGCGTGACGTGGCTTTTGCGCCTGATACGGATAGATGCATCCTTTGAAGAACAGGAACTAAAATGGCGTGTAAGAATTGCATGGAAATCTTTTGGAAGTGAACCTACAACGTCAGCAAGACCCCCGGTCTTTATAAATGGTACACATTCTGATGAAGCGAACAAAATGTTTTTCATACTTAGATCCTCCACTTTCACTTGCCCTCTTTCGGCAATTACTTATAAAATATTATACCGCATTTTTATCATAATGCAAAGGATTTC
>ERZ824480.3093-NODE-3093-length-11719-cov-4.115998_pt1 | contig 11719 bp, 12 predicted proteins | sample MGYA00519861_ERZ824480 | MGnify/ENA primary metagenome ERZ824480 (study PRJEB31778, sample SAMEA3449152) | human gut metagenome | biome: human gut; feature: human-associated habitat; material: faeces | place: United Kingdom | collected 2010/2012 ... | reverse complement strand
TCATCTTAGTCATGGAGAGCTTCATGCTCAAGGAAGGTATCTACTCCCTGGACAACTTTACCCTCCACTACTGGATTGGCGAATCCAATCCCCAGATTATGGAGGGGCTGCCGGGCATCTTCAAGAATGACGAGTTCATCAACTCCCTGTTCAACTCCCTGCGCCTGACTCTCGTGAACGGCGTGTTCGGCACCATCTTCGGCCAGCTGCTTGGCTACATCACCGCCAAGGGCCGCGGCAGGCTCCACGGCAAGCTGGTGGAACAGCTGGTGTTCATCCCCTATCTGATCCCGTCCGTGGCGTTCGGCGGCATCTATCTGTCCATGTTCTCCCAGCCCCAGCAGATCTTCGGCGTGACCCTGGTGCCCGCCCTGTACGGCACCTTCGCTCTGCTGACGCTGGTGTCCGTGGTGAAGCATCTGCCCTTCGCGGCGCGGGCCGGCACCTCCAACATGCTGCAGATCAGCGGTGAGCTGGAAGAGGCGGCCACCATCGAGGGCGCCGGATTCTTCCGCCGGTTCGTGAAGATTGTGTTCCCCCTGTCCAAAGGCGGCTTCATCTCCGGCTTCATGCTGATCTTCGTTTCCATCATGAAGGAGCTGGATCTGATCATCCTGATCATGACCCCCACCACCTCCACGCTGCCGTACCTGGCGTTCCGGTACCAGAACGGCAACTCGCCGCAGGCATCTGACTGCGTGGCGATTGTGATGTTCTCTATTGTGTTCCTGGTGTATGCGATAGCGAATCTCTCCGGCAAGGCGGACCTGGCCAAGAGCATGGCCGGCTGACGCGGACAGAGAACTGAGAGGAGACGACGAACATGAGCAAGATTGAATTGAAACATATCGATAAATTCTATGGCAAGAACCACGTTCTGAAAGATCTGAACCTGACCATCGAGGACGGCGACTTCATGACGCTGCTGGGCCCCTCCGGCTGCGGCAAGACCACAACGCTGCGGGTGGTGTCCGGCCTGGAAAAGCCCCAGAACGGCTTCATCTACATGGACGGCAAGGAGATCGTCAACGCGGCGGAGGCGTACTACGCGCCCCCGTCCCAGCGGAACCTGAACCTGGTGTTCCAGTCCTACGCGCTGTGGCCCCACATGACCGTGTTCGACAACGTGGCCTTCGGCCTGCGTATCCGCAAGGAAAACAGCGAGACCATCGCCAAAAAGGTCGCCAGCGCTCTGGACCGTATGCAGATCGGTGAGTTTGCCAAGCGCTATCCCACCGAGCTGTCCGGCGGCCAGCAGCAGCGTGTGGCCATCGCCCGCGCCATTGTTTCCGAGCCCAGACTGCTTCTGCTGGACGAGCCTCTTTCCAATCTGGACGCCAAGCTCCGCGTGGATATGCGCGCCGAGCTGAAGCGGCTCCATCACGAGACCGGCACCACCATCATCTACGTCACCCACGATCAGGTGGAGGCGCTGACCATGTCCACCCGCATCGCCCTGTACCGCAAGGGCGAGCTGGTGCAGGTCGCACCGCCTCTGGAGCTGTATGACAACCCGGTGAACCTCTACACGGCCGACTTCATCGGCAACCCCAGCATCAACTTTGTCAAGGGCACCGCTCAGGTGGAGGCCGGCGGTATGCGGGTCGATAGTCCTCTCGGTCAGCTGGGCTTCGAGCGGGGCGATATGACCGAGGCCGCGCCCCAGTCCGGCAGCGTCGATGTGACCATCGGCGTCCGGCCCGAGCAGCTGTCCATCAGCCGTCAGGCGGATGACGCGCATTGGGTGGAAGGCCGCGTTTACTCCGGCATGCCCGCCGGTTCCGAAACGCTGGTCAGCGTCCGGGTGGGCGACACCATGCTGACGGTCAAGGAGCTTGGCTCCACCCACTACGCCAGCGACGAGCCGGTGTATCTGGGCTTCAATCCCAAGAAGGTCAACGTTTTCGAGACCAAGAGCGAGAATCTGATCAAATACTGCGTGTAAATTTGTACCACTGCGGCAGAGTCCGCGAAAATAAAAATCTGATTTGGAGGAAAAGAACATGTTGAAGCGCAAAAAGCTCCTGGCGGCACTGTTGGCTGGCACGATGATGCTGAGCTTGGCCGGCTGCGGAAAGAAAGCCGACACGTCCGGCGACACCACCGACACCACCGATCCCAACACTCCCCCTGCGGAAGCCCAGCTGACCCCCTGGGAAGAAGCTTCTCAGATCTACAACACCGAGGAAACCGATGAGGAGCTGTATCAGAAGGCCCTTGATGAGGGCGGCACCGTGACCCTGTACTCCATCTCTTCCAGATGCACCAAGGTGGAGGCTGCTTTCGAGGAAAAGTATCCCGGCATTGACTGCGTTCCCTTCGACATCTCCACCAACGAGCTGCTGGAGAAGGTCACCCGTGAGTACGATGCCGGCCAGCATGTAGCCGACGTTGTCCACATCAAGGACCAGGACGGCTCCATGTGGAACATGTATGTGGCCAACAAGACGTTCTACAACTATCAGCCTGCTGACATCTTCGCCCACATCGACCCCAGCTACACTGCGACCGCCACGCCCCTGTACATTGAGCTGACCCAGCTGTTCTACAACACGGAGGCTTATCCCGACGGTTCTCCCATCACCAACATCTGGCAGCTGACCGAGCCCCAGTGGAAGGGCAAGATCATGATGCAGAATCCTCTGGATAACCTGTCCTGGGGCTCCTGGATCACCGGCTTCTGCGTAGGCGAGGAGCCGAACCGTCTGGCCGAGGCTTATAAGGCCCTGTACGGCGAAGAGCTGAAGCTGTCCGACGGCTGCGAGAACGCCGGTTATGAGTTCCTGAAGCGTCTGCACGCCAACGAACCGATCTTCACCGCCTCCTCCGACGCGATCGCCGAGGCTGTCGGTACCCCCGGCCAGAAGGATCCCCCCGTTGGCTTCTGCGCTTCCTCCAAGCTCCGCAAGGCCGCCGATAACGGCTGGGTCTTCGCTCCCGTGAATCTGGAGCCTGACACCGGTATCCCCGCTGTCAACACCCTGTACGTTGTGGAAGGCTGCGAGCATCCTGCCGCCGCCAAGCTGCTGATCCGCTTCATGATGGGCGGCATCGATGGTGACACCTCTGGTTACAAGCCCTTCAACACTCTGGGCGGCTGGCCTGTCCGCGATGACATCGAACCCGCCGAGGGCTCCACTCCCTTCTCCGAGATCAACGTTGCTCCTTTTGACGCCAACGAGATCTTTGTGAATTACAACACCGTCCGCGATTTCTGGCAGATGTTGGGCTGATCGGTCCTTCCATCCGCTGACTGTATGTAAGCAAGAGCGGCGGACGATCGTCCGCCGCTCTCTTCGTCCCAAAAGCTTTTTGGGACGAAGAGAGCGCAGGCTCTCCGCTTCATTTTCAAAACTGCGAGGTATCTATGAGCTTCTTTATCGACAAGCATGGCCGCAGAAAAAGCCCCATTGCGCTGGCGGCGTGCGGTGCGGCCCTGTTGGATCTGGCCGTTTACTTCTGTACAGCCGCGCTTCTGGCGGGACCGCTGTACCGGACCGTCTCTTTCGGCGGCGAAACGGTTACCTCCATGCTCCACACCATCATCATCACGGTCATCAGCACGCTGCTCTGCTGCCTGTTGTTCCTGCTGAAGGACAAGCGGGTGGTGCCCTACGGCTTTGCTGGGCTGGCTGTGATCCTGCTGATGTTCTGCGCGGCGGCGTGGATGCTGCCGCAGGAGACGAGAGGCTCTATGCTGCGCCTGTTTCTGACGGTCGGCCTGCCGCCGGTGCTGCTTGGCAACGCCGTCAGCTGGCCCATCTACCGAAGGTTGCGGAAGGCGCATCCCGAGTATTTCGTCAGAAAGACCATCTCGGAGGAGCTGAAAGAGGCGGTGGAACAGGAGCAGAAAAAGAAGCCCGCTGCAAAGCCGGTATCCGATCCGGTCCAGACGCCGGAGCCGGATATCTCCCCCACAGAGGCCCTGTTTGGCCCGGAAAGCTCCGGAACGGCTCCCGGTGCGTTCCATAACGCCCAGGATGAGGCCATGCTGTTTTACGAAGACGATGACGATGAATCATAATAATGACCGGTAAGGAGGACCCACCAATGCTGAATACCGTTTTATTCGATATGGGCGGCACATTAGAGGACATCTGGAACAATCAGGAGACCCAGGCGAAGGCCATGGATGCGCTGCAGAAAACCCTGCGGGCGCACGGTCTGGAGCCGGGATGCAGCCCGGAGGAGTTTGACCGCCGGGTCATGGCCGGCCTGAAAGAATACAAGCGCTGGAGCGAGGGCCTGGAATTGGAGAAGAAGCCGGAGGAGATCTGGCCGGATTACTATCTGAAAGAATTTGGTTTCGATCGGGAAAAGCTGATCCCCATTACGGAGGAGCTGGCCAATCTCTGGGAGGTGACCTATTACCACCGGGAGCTGCGGGGCGACGTTCTGGAAACGCTGGAAGCGCTGAAGGCCCGCGGCTACCATATCGGCATCATTTCCAACAATGCCTCCCTTTACAACGTGTTCAACATGCTGGAGGAGTACGGCATCCGGGGCTGCATGGAGGATGTGACGGTTTCCAGCGTGACTGGCTACCGCAAGCCCCATCCGGAGATCTTTCGCATTTCTCTGCGGCAGATGCAGACCACAGCCGAAAACTGCGTGTATGTGGGCGATACGATCTCCCGCGACATCATCGGCGCCAAGCAGGCGGGCTTCGGCAAAGCCGTTCAGATCGTCTCCGCGCTCTCTGCCCAGAAGGACGCGGCAACGGCGGCGGATGCGGAAAAGCCAGACCTTGTGATCCAGAATCTTCTGGACATGATCCCCTGGCTGGATCAGATCAATCCCGATATGCACATCGACGAAGCCCAGCAGTCCTCCGGAATGTTCGTTCCGTTTTTCTGAATGAACGCAGCGTGACGTTAGGGCAAGAGCCATCAGCAGAACAGAGCATCATAGTTGTCCAACGGAGAGAAGCACAGTTGAATACTGAAAAAAGCGGATGCACGTCTCAGGCGTGCATCCGCTTTTGCATAGCAAAATAAGAAATGTGCCATTTCCTCGCCCCTGCGAGGCAACCGGAAATGATGCACGAAAGATTCATGCACTGGCATTTGTGCATGTTCGTGGTGCGCTGCTCTTGCATGAAGCTTTATACCGAAAACTACTCGCTGGGCGAGTCGTTCAATAGGAGCTTCTGCCGATGAGGAAAAATAAAACTTTCTCAGTTATGGTAGAAATACGGTCTGGCAAGGCTTCTTTGAACGCAAGCTATAGTATGCTGTTCTCCGTTACGCACAGAGTGAAATGTAATAACGCAGGTGTCTGCCATCTATTGCTATACGGCAGACACCTGCAAAAGTGCCGATTTCAAAAGTCCACGGGTCTTATCAAAGCGATCCCTAAAAATAGGATGATCGGTTTATTGATCCTTGTTTTCCTGAGGCAGGATCAGGTTCAGCAGAACTGCCATAATTGTGGCAATGACCACCGGCGTCTTACCGAAAATGATCGTAATGCTCTCCGGGAACTGGCTCAACGCAGACGAGGATTGAGAGATACCAACGCCCAACGCAGCCGACAGCCCTACAATGGTAGTATTGCGGGGGGAGATGGTTTCGGACGCGATCAGCTTCATGCCGGTCATAGCGATGGTGGAAAATACGGTGATGGTCGCTCCACCCAGCACGCATTGCGGAATCGTCGTTAAAATAGCTGAAAATTTAGGAATCAGACCCGCAAGCAGCAAAAATCCGCCGGCCAAAGCAAAAACCACCCGATTAACGACCTTATTTGTAGTAACAATACCTACATTTTGCGAATAGGTCGCTGTTGGCAGGCTGCCGAAAAATGCCGACAGCACATTGGTCAGGCCATAGGTAACAATACCGCCCTGCAGCTCTTGATCCGTGGGTTCCCGGTTCAACCCTCCCACCGTGGTGGCGGTCAAATCGCCAATCGCTTGAATCGCGTTGATGGCGAACAGAAGGGCGAGCGCGATGCAGGCCGAGAACTCAAACTTGATGCCGAAATGCATGAATCTGGGAAGGGAGAACCACGCCGCGTCTCTCACTTCAGAGAGATCCACCATGCCAAACACAGCGGCGACAATATACCCGGCGATCATGCCCAGCAGAATGGCGGCAAGCTTGCAGATGCCCTTGCCCTTGTTGGACATGACCATCACAACGATCAGAGTGAACGCCGCCACCGCCCAGTTTTGCCATGAGCCGTGAACCAGCGCGGAGGTCAAGCCCTTTCGCAGCACAACTACCTCGTAAGTATTCCCGGTGCCGCCGGCCATATAATTGATGGCGGTGGGATAGAGAGAAAGGCCGATCGTGAACACCACCGTGCCAGTGATGATGGGCGGGAAAAATCTGCGGATCTTCTTCACAAAAACACCCACAACAGCGGCAACGATACCGCCAACGACCATTGCACCCGCAATGGTGGCAATGTCTCCGCCGCCGCCAACGATGGCCTGCATACTGGGCAAGTAAGCAAAGCTGATGCCGAACATTACAGGAAGTCCGGAACCCAGCTTGCCGCCAATGGGGAATAACTCGATCAGGGTCGTCACTGCGGACATGACCAAGGATACCTGAATGAGCAGAACGCGTTCACTCTGCGGTAATCCAAGCGCGTTGGCAATAATGATCGCCGGGGTAACACAGCCGACGATCATAGCGACTAAGTGTTGCAGTGCCAAGGAGACCGACATTCCAAGGGGCGGAATACCATTGAGCTGAAATAGTGCTTCGCGGCTGTAGTTACATTGTTTCATAAATCGTTTCCCTCGCTATCATCTGACTGGTAACAGAGGCGTATTTATTAAAATTTCCCTCACCAAAGCCTGAATTTTTGACAAAGTATACAAACTATTATAACCAAAAACCGCAGAAAGTCAACGGCTTGCCCTATAAGGCGCTTTGCGTGAACATCTTATAATGCGAGAACGGCAGCCTTACGCTGGAACTGGCAATTTCCGTTAGTCCGTTTGAGCAATTCGATTCAGGCTTTGAACTTGGGGGTTGTGACTACCTGAGATCCAAAGGATTTGCGATAGATACGCAAGCTGCTCCGACTGAAAAAGGGCACTGACATGATTTGCATAGAAAAAAGGGGGAAGAGGGGGGAGAATCCCTACACGATTGACCAATTTTTAAAACTGTACTGATTTGAGCACTATCTGGGCTAAGCCCGGATAGTGCTCTTTGGTTGCGGGCGATTATTTGAGTATTCCGCGCGAGATTGCGCACCTCAACCGCTCAAATTGAGCATCCATTCCGGCGGGATTGAGCACCCTTGCCGCTGTCGTTGAGCACTGCGGTAAAATGTAGATATGCGTCAGATTTCTGGCGTAAATATCTACAAGGAGGTCACCTGTATGACCAATTACCGTGAGATCCTCAGGCTCCATAGCCTGGGACTCAACAAGACCGAGATCGCGTCAAGCTGCCGCTGCGCTCGGAACACTGTGGCAGCAACCCTGCAACGGGCGGCGAACTGCGGCCTGCAATGGCCGCTGCCGGAGGAAATGTCGGATAAGCAGCTCTCAGAGCGGCTGTTTCCGTCCAGCACCTCAAAGCCTGTCTACAAGATGCCGGACTACGCCTCTGTCCACAAGGAACTCCAGCGCAGCGGTGTTACTCTGAACCTGCTGTGGCTGGAATACTGCGACCAGTGCCGGGCGGCGGGCGAGATTCCATACCAATCAACCCAGTTCAACAAGTACTATGCCGACTATCTGGCAAAGGTCAACGCCACCATGCACCTGAACCACAAACCCGGTGAGGTTATGCAGGTGGACTGGGCCGGCGATACTGCCGCTGTTATTGACACAGACACCGGTGAAATTATCCCGGCCTATGTGTTCGTGGCAACCTTGCCGTACAGCGGCTACAGTTATGTAGAAGCCTTTTTCTCCATGAACCAGGAGTCGTGGACCACTGCCCATGTGAATGCCTACAAATACTTCGGCGGTGTCACCCGGATCATCCAGTGCGACAACCTGAAAACCGGCGTGCAAAAGCATGGGAAGGATGAGGTCGTTCTCAACAAATCGTACCAGGAGCTGGCAGAGCATTACGGCACGGCAATTCTGCCTGCCAGAGTCCGCACTCCCAAGGATTATCGGCGAAAAAGTGTTATCGGCAATCTCGGCCTGAACATAGCATAGAAGCCAGTTAAGGCACTCTCTCAAAAGTATTTTTGCTGATAACGTTTTCTGCATTATCTCAACTGCTACGAAGATGGCGCCCCGTACGGTGAACTCATTCCTTTCATCTTATGCCAAACAACTGCATGAGATGGATTCGGGCTTTCCTGAAAACCTGCATTGTCATGTGTTCCGTCACAGCATCGGAATGGCAATGTACAAGGCCGGCATTCCGATTTCATATATCAAGGACTTCCTTGGTCACTCGTCTTTGGACTCGACTGCGATCTACGCACATGCCGACAGTGACGCAATGGCAGAGGCGCTCCGTTCCGTAGATCAGGAAGCCTTACCGGTAAGAGACGATGAAGGCAACATCGTATTCACTCCAGAAAAGAAATGGAAAGGCAAGGAAGAATACCTGCTCCATTTCTGCGGACTTGACTGAAACGTTATCAGCAACTACGATTATTACTCAGCCTGGAATCTATGGTTGTTACTAAGGATTCCGGCTGAGATTGCCGATAATACTTTTTTACCGATAATCCTTGTTATCAGCAATTACCGATAACAAGGATAAAGCTGCTGTTGAGGGTACCGTCGGTATCATCTCTACCTTCATACTGGCCGCTCTGCGGAACCGCCAGTTTTTGTCTCTATTGGAACTGAACAAGGCGATTTGGGACCGTCTGGAGACGTTCAACCACAAACCTTTCCAGAAAAGGGAGGGTAGCCGGGCCAGCAGCTTTGCGGAAGAAAGGCCCTTTCTGCGCCCTTTGCCGCCCAGACCTTTTGAATTGGCCACCTGGAAAGTGGCAACGGTGGGACCAAATTACCACATTTCTGTGGAGCGTATGAATTATTCTGTTCCCTTTGAATACATCAAGCAGAAGGTGGATGTCCGGCTCACAAAAGCCACGGTAGAGGTTTTCTACGGTGGAAACCGAATCTGTTCCCATCCCAGGCTGTACGGACGGTTTAACCAGTATAGTACGATCCAGGAGCATATGCCGCCAGAGCACCAGAAGTATGTCCAGTGGAATGGTGAACGGTTCATTCACTGGGCCGGTAAAGTCGGCAGCAACACGCAGGTCGCTGTCCAAGCCATTCTCAGCGGCTACAAAGTAGAGCAGCAGGGCTACAAGTCTTGCATGGGTCTGCTGAAGCTGGCAAACAAATACACCCCGGAACGACTGGAGAATGCCTGCAAACGGGCATTGGAATACACCCCCCGCCCTTCTCTCAAGAATATCCAGGCTATTCTGGCATCTGGCCAGGATAAAGCCATCCCTGAGCAGAGTGCGGCTACTGCGTCCTCATCCCGGTACGGATTCACCCGTGGAGCTGCGTATTACGGAAGGGGGAACAAGTGATGCTGACTGAAACAACGGTATCCAAGCTGCGTGAAATGCGACTGAGCGTTATGGCCAACGCGCTGAAGGACCAATTTGCCGATCCGCAGTTCCAAAGCATGGCCTTTGAGGACCGGCTCGGTCTTTTGGTGGATGCGGAATGGAATGCCCGAAAGAATAACCATCTGAACAAGCTGATCCGGCAGGCATATTGGCGTCCGGCTGAAATAGCCTCCAAGGGCCCGGCAAGAAAAGCTAATTGCGGGGCAAAAGAAAAAGCCATTACGGAATTCTTTCAAATCCTTTATACTGAACAGTGACCAAACAACCCAGTAGAAAGGAATGATATGAAAGGAATTCAGAGTAATGGCTTCCTGCCAATTATAGCACAGGCCATTGCAGAAATGGAAGAACTCCATGGTGAGTTTGCAGGTATAAACGAAATCAATCTTGCAGAACTGGGGCGCAGGACCGGGATCTCTCGGGCAAAGCTGCGCCGGCTAAAAGCAAATGGATTTTGTGAGACTCCGCATGGCCTCATAGGACAGCCAAAGGAGCATTTGCTGGACGGATACAGTTCGGTTTTGGACAACTTACTGAGAAACGGAGTCAGCAATTCTACTGTTTGTCTGGGACGACTGCAAGCAATTGGCTTTTCAGGAAGCCGAAGCACAGTGAAACGGTACATCGCCTCCCACAAGCATCTCATCCCCGCCAAGCGACAGCAGATCGCACCGCAGGGCAACCGCGGGCGCCGCTATACGACCGGTCCCGGTGAAAACTACCAGATGGACTGGGGTTTCACGGATGTCCTGGATTACAACGAACAGGTTTTCCGAGTGGCTTGCTTCGCCATGATCTGCCATCACTGCGGAGAATGTTACATTGAGTTTTTCCCCAATGCCAAGCAGGAAAATCTATTCATCGGTATGATCCATGCCTTCCAATACATGGGGATCCCCAGGTTCATTCTTACCGACAACATGAAAAGCGTCATTCTCCATCGTGACTTGGAAGGACACCCTGTATGGCAGAAGGATTACGAGACCTTCATGAAAACCATTGGTTTTGAAACAAAACTCTGCAAGCCGCGGCATCCGTTTACCAAGGGAAAAGTAGAACGGCTGGTGCGGTTCGTGAAAGAGAATTTCCTCGCCGACAGAGTTTTTTACAACATTACCGATCTAAACTGGCACGCACTGGAATGGTGCAATTCACAGAACGGAACCTACCATCGTGCCGTGGACGGTGTGCCTCAGCAACTCCACATGGAGGCATGCGGCGAACAGCTTCGGCCGCTTCCAGAATTGGACGCGGTACGCTTTTATCTCTGTCCGGAACGAAAAATCTCTTTTGATGGGTTCGTAAACTACGAGGGCCGACGGTTTGGCGTTCCTTATAGCTATCCGGGTGCAACAGCACGGATCATGCGCAGCGGAGATACACTTTACATTTACTCTGCAGACCTGAGTTCTCTTTTGACGACCCATGATGTGACCTGGAGCCGCAGAGACAGCTTCTGCGAAGGGCAGTACGAGGCACTTGAGCAGCCTGAGGAACTGCCGACTGCTCCAGTAATGACGCGGATTCGCCAACTTCCAAAGCCATCTGGCGAACTCTCTTTTGCCAAATTTGATTTTGACGGGGAGGAACCAGTATGACACAGACCGTTTTTGAAAAGATGAAAAACGCGATCTCGGTGCTGAAGCTGGACTTCACAACCGAAGAATTCGCCACTTTTGCTGATGACCAGGAACTCTCAGAAGAAGCCATTGAGGCGGTACAAACTGTCTTTTCCTACATCAGTGAAAAGAAACAGCAGACCACCGTCCAAACGCTGCTCAAACTGAGCCGGCTGCCGAAAAAGGCGCCGAAAACCTTTGAAAACTTTGATTTTTCTCTGCTAAAGAGCAGAGACTTGGACCGGATCCGGGCATTGCCCTCCTTGGGTGCGGTTTATTCGCACCGCAATCTGGCCTTTATTGGACCGCCTGGAACAGGAAAAACGCATTTGGCGCAGGTATTTGGCTATGCCTGCTGCCAGCATGGAATGCGGGCCTATTTCATTAAGGCTTCCGAGCTGCGTGACCGCTTTACGGCCGCCAGACGCGTGGGGAAAACGGATTCCTGCCTCAAGAGCTTAGTTCGCCCATCCTGCTTGATCATTGATGAGATCGGTCATTGCGAATTCGATAAAGAGAATACGCGGCTGTTCTTTGACCTGATCGACCGTCGCTACAACAAGGAAGGCAAT
>ERZ824480.3087-NODE-3087-length-11744-cov-2.961930_pt1 | contig 11744 bp, 13 predicted proteins | sample MGYA00519861_ERZ824480 | MGnify/ENA primary metagenome ERZ824480 (study PRJEB31778, sample SAMEA3449152) | human gut metagenome | biome: human gut; feature: human-associated habitat; material: faeces | place: United Kingdom | collected 2010/2012 ... | reverse complement strand
TCTGGAGTTGTTGGCTCTTCCTTCTTCCTATCATTCTCTGGTTTTCCAAATGGCATATCTGGATCTGACCACAACAAGTCCCATTCCACAAATCCCCATTTCCTTATCCCTCGTAATAACGCCATATCATGCACTAAAGGAGTCCAACCCTCACTCAGATGATCCTGACGACGAGGTCCATCAGCTTGCCATTTCATAATCACAGCACGTTGTGTCCGTTCGTCTTTGGACCACACATACTGCTGAAGATCGTAATACAGCTGCAAACGACGATAGATTCGCTGAGCAACAGTATTTGACGGGATAATATCATTCACGTCTTCCTTCTCCTTCTTTGGATCGTCTCCATCCTGATGGATTTCACGTAACTGTTGAAAACGCTCAACACAACGAGTTTCCATACGACGACACATATTCTGAACCATATCTGCAGTCTTCGTCTTTAGTTTCGCTTGGACACGCAAGAATTCAAAGGGACCCAAAGGATTCCCATACAAACCTAAATCACAGGAAGTCCCAACTCTGCTACAGGGATAGTGATTGAAGCGACATCGACTAATCACATCCTCTCGCAGAAGACGAGTCTCTTCTGGAAGCTGGGGAAGTTCCATAAGCTCTGTCTCTCCTAATTTCATAGATACTTCCTGAAGGACCATAGACAAGACTGTTGAAGCAGCAGCCAAACACTCCTCTCGTTCCCGCTGTTCTTGTGTCAATGGAAGCGATTCAACGTTGAACATTACACATTCCTGGTTCGAATCCTTGTCGTGATTCTCCGTAAAAGATGTTGGAGGTAATGGCAAGCCCCAACGAAGGATAGCCGAGCGCAATGATCTCATCTCATTCTGTGACCAATCACCAACCACATTTCCCTTTCCACGCTCCTTCTTCTTGGGAGTTAGCAGAACAGCATCACCTCCACTCAGACCCACAGCAGGCATCTGTTCCATCGCAGATACCAAACGACGCAGACGTTTCATCAGCAAGGAAGCTGAAGGGAATAACTTCGTATCTGGATCTATTCCTGGGTGTGATACTACAGGCGTTGCTTCAGATGGTGTTTCAGGTGTTAATTGTTCAGTTGCCATTGTTGTCTCAGGCGTTTCTTCATTAGTCTCTACAGGTTCAGGACCATCTCCTGTAATTCCAGCCCATACTACTCCATTCTTAGCAAAAACAAGCTCAGGATCATTACACACACCCTTCCAGTTTCCCCATCCATGTCTCAATACACCCAACAAAGCATCATAATCCTCTTGCATCGTCCACCAAGGTGCTGGTAATGCAGCTCGACGAGGTACAGGTAAGGCAACTACGCCTCCTAAGGATACATGAGCTGCTATAGAAACCTGCTGAAGACGTTGCATAAACGACAATTGCTTAAGATGACGATCACATGCTTTCACTTCACGATGCCACCAGATTGGATCTCGAACTAACAAAGGCAAACTATGAGGGAATCCAACAGCTTCCGTATCTCCTGCTTCGGATCTACGTGCACTTTCAAATACAGCTGCACAAACATCGTACTGTTCGTGAAGAGCTTCAACAGCATCTCGAGCTTGTTGGCTGGTTTTCACACCTCGATTCCCAGCTCCATTCTTAAGTTCTCGACTGTTGTCAGCAATCATTCGCTGAGCACGGGCTAGTTGGCCAATTAGTGATATCGCCATAATTTGGATCGAAGAACGAGGATGCTTAGACATTCTCGGATGCCCACAGATCGAATCCCACTGACCCCAACCAAATGCCAAAAGTAAGCGAAGAAGTAAGTCACGATCAGCTTTAGTCCAATCAATTTCATCCACCATTGTAACTCCTTCTATTTCCAATCCTGCTCCATCTTCCTTTCCAACACTATATCGCGACTGACGTGTTCGAGGCGTTAGATCCTCTTGTGGTTCCTTCAGACCTACTACTTTGGTCCAGAAATAAGGATCATTCACATCTACCTCTGTGGAGTGATCCGTCACAAATGAGGCCTTCGAGAAGGATGAACCTCCTTGTGAATCGATTGTGATTACCTTTGCGTTCTTCTCAAGAATTTGATCGATATCAGCTTCACAGAAAGCATTGCTCAGCTCTTCTGATCGTCCTTCTCGTTCTTCTTTGAAGAAATCATACGCTCCATACTTCAGAAGTGTCTCAGCTTCCTTCTTGTTCATTCTCTATTCATCATTCATTCTCTATTCACTCACTTGTACATCATGACGACCGTCACTCGTGATATTCTGTTTCAAAGGATTTAGAACGGCTTTATCCAATCCCAACTTCAAATTAGCTCTCTGGAACATCTCCATTTCATATGTTCGATTTGTGATCAATCTATACACTTTCACTGCCTTGTCCTGACCAATACGGTGACATCTTGCCTGAGCTTGAATGTCATTCTGAGGATTCCAGTCAGAGTCATAAATAATCACTGTATCAGCTGCTGTCAGATTGATACCAAAGCCTCCTGCTCGTGTACAGATAAGGAATATGAATCGATCACTACCAGGAGCTGAGAATCGATCGATTGCAGCCTGTCTCTCATTGATCTTCACTCCTCCATCAATCCGTTCAAATGAATATCCCTTGAGTGTGAGATAGTCTTGAATAATGTCCAGCATTCGAACCATTTGAGAGAATAACAGTACTCGATGGCCTTGTGAACGTAACTTTGGTAACAGCTTATCCAATAACACCATTTTCCCACTTGTTGCAAGGAGATACTTATGAATGAGATTCGGAGGCAGATCCTGGAGACTATGAATGGTTTCTGAAGGATTCGTTAGAGATTCATGAGCAACTAAGGTTAAGAAAAGAAGTTACTATTACAAATATCAGCAAGAACAGAAGATTCAACACCACGAATGAGGAAGGGATGGTTGCAACACTTCCTCAGTTCCATCATGATGTTCATAAGTGAAGGAAGGTTCTTACTATCATTGCCAATGCTATCACTCATATGGTGTATTCATTCCTACAAGACAGATGTGTTGTGATCATACACAGCCCTATAATATTTCTTCTGAAGAGCCGTCAGTTCAACGTTGATCACCGTTTCCTCCTTAGGCTTCAATGACTTCTCCACATCTTCCTTCATTCGACGTAGCATATAAGGTTTCAGTTCACCATGAAGTTTCTCGAGTTGTGCAGCATCCTTCATATCACCGAAATCAGCTTGGAAGCTATTGATGTCATCAAAACGTTCGGGTTGAAGGAAGTTCAACAAAGTCCATAACTCCTCTGTGTTGTTCTAATGATTACATCACTTCAACACACTCACTTGTAATGGTGTTCCAGTTAGCAACAACTTACATCCAAATTCCATCTTCCTCAGTACATCACCCAACTTGTTATTCCGTCCTTTCAGACGATGAGCTTCATCCACTACTACACCTGCCCAGGAGATAGAAGCAAGCTTATGACTCTCCACAATCGCAATCTACAATCAATTCCTTATTCGGTTTCTACCTCAAATGTTGTCAACAACACATCGAATTCACCTTGAGGAGATCTCCATTCATACTTCTGGATTAGCTTCCTTGACTCTACAGAACCATGAAACACAACCACATGCATGTCTGTCCAACGACGAATCTCGGATTCCCAATGAGGTAATGTGGATAACGGAGCTACTACAAGGAAGGGAGGGGTAACTTTATATGTATTGAGAATATGATCAATGAACATGGTTGATTGGACTGTCTTTCCCAATCCCATTTCATCTGCTAAAATGCTGTTACGATGGTTTGCCCAGTTCCAGAGCAACCAATTAATGCCTTCGGCTTGATACGAACGTAACTCATTGTGACTCTTGAAGACAGAAGTTGCAGATACTTTGACGAATTGCGACAATGGGGGCCGATAATTCGGTGGGTGGATAAATAACGAAATATTGCGACGTCTACATAAATACAAAAGATTTATTCGTACTGGTGATGATAATACTCCCGAATAACCGCCGGATTCTGGAAATCCGAAAATACCTCCCATGTGGAGTCAGCATACTGAATCGACTTCCATTTGACTAGAAACTCTTTGACACAAGTCCCATGTCGATCATGGGCGTCTTCAGATAGCAACACAGTAACATCTGGATCATCATTCGAAGGAAGAGGTTTTGATAAGTCCTCCTGTACGATTCGAGTTTCCAAGATCCGGTCTGCTTCGAGAAACTCAGGATTGAAATAGACATCTTCTCCATAGACGTTGATCTCTGTCATAATTTCATTTTCAAATCGATAAAAGCGCTATGAATCACAAAATAACAGTAACAATACCTGAATCTTCTGCTTGATGTGAGGTCCTTCGAATTGAATCAACTCTTCTTCACTCTCCCATGAACAATGCACATAGGACAGATTCTTCCATTTCACCAGATACAACTCCACTTCTTTTTCTTGTTCTGCAATTAATCGTATATTTTGTACCTACCTGTTACCGGGAGTTCTTTCCATATTTGGTAACGATCCGGATTAAGACAACATCCATTCTTAATGTATCGAGTATTCATGTGCTCCAAAATAGGTAGCCACTGAGAAATGGGAAGAGTCTGGCGATATAAAAATTGACCACTCCTAAGGTTCTTCACGATATCTTCCTTATACGTAACTCTGCGATTACGAATAAAAAATGGACCTACATGACTGCATTTTCATCAGTATCGTATTGAACTACAGGTTCTTCTTCCATTTCCAGTTCATATTCGACAAGAGAACTCTCGGAAGACTCAGATTCCACTTCCCTTTCATTGGAAACCTCTGAATACCCTACAAATGATAAAAAATGTCTTTACATACTCTTTTGTCGCCTTCGTCGACGAGAAGGTAATTCCTCCTCTTCAATGGGCGTCACTATAATTTCTTCATCATCTATCACGAAGTCATTTTCGTATTCTCTAAAGATGACTTCCTGTTCGAATTAGCTACTCAGATGTCACAGGCTCAGTATCATTCTCAATGAAATCATCATCAGACTCTTGCTTCTTTCTTGATCGATTTGAATGATTCTTCTTATGATTGGTAACACCCTTACGCCTAACGGGCATTGTCTGGTGTAATTGTAATCTAAAAGTGGTTATAAAACCATTCATCAAACCTTTCCGATAAATGATTACAAACCATAATCATGCCACATTAGACCTACTTCTAATCGGATTTTACTTATCAGAATCTCGTAAAACCTACAACAGAGAGGACGATCCCGAACTCCTTTTTGGTTGAGACTTGATGTGGTACAACAATCATTCACGAATTAGAAAAGAACCGCGGGAATTGTTTACTCGTTGCGCTCGCAGTCTATCTATTGGGAAAGGGATTACACTAAGAACAAATTGTACGAACAAACAGTTTACCAACCCCTTATTGGAGTTTCATACATATTCAAGTGATACAACCGTTTCATTGCATATTCTTGCATCTTTGGATTTCTTATCTTAACAGGATGCACATGGAGGCATTTCAATTTGTTTCTCATCGCTCCATGGTTACAATTAATAACAAAGTTGTGGGTAATGCACCAGTTCACCGTAGGAGCGGCCATTTCTAAAAAGACATTCTGTCGCTTCATTTCTGGAATTAGTTCATAGTATATAGGCATGTCATTTTTTGCGATGTAATAGAAGTCAGCAAATCCTTTCCGAAGGTTCGTGCTATTCTCAAAATGACATTTCTCCCCGATTTCTGCTTTCTGCAGATTCCTGATAGCCTTACGATAAGCATCAATGTATAACACACCCTTTTTGTTTTTCCGATAATACCATAACCATTTATTCCTAGTATCGATCTTTTGGGAAGGTTCGGTCCAAGACTTTGTAAGATCATAGGTTACAAGAAATGTAGGATCAACATAGCTGTCATCATTAAAATATAAGAACCCTTCATAACTACATGATTCTATCACACATAACTGGTGATAAGCCAACCATAGAGATTGATAGGAATAGGACCCCAAGCGAGGAGCATTGTTACTAATCACTTTATAAAGAGAACTCTTCCGAGGACCGAGAATCACAACATCAAAGTCAAGAGGGAAACGTTTTCGATAGGTCGGAAAGAAGGATTGATCAAGGAATGGAACAGCTTTGTACTCTGGATGATGGAAATTGACAACAAAGAGGAGCTTGGAGGCAGTGGTGAAAGATCCGGCTCGGTAGCGACGAATATATGGTTCCCAAGCAGATGTAAGAGTATCTACTGATGGGTTCTCTGAAATAGGTGTATGAGGAGAGATGAATGATGTGTTAGAGGATGACGATGGAACAGGAGTTTGGTGTGGAGTTGCAGAGGGGTTCAGTGTTGAGTTGGAACTTTGGACAGAACTAAGCACTGGAAAGAGAGTAGTTAGATTCAGAGTTGGAAGTTCTGGTTTCTGAGTTGAATTCGCCGAATTCAGAACCGTAGCAATGGGAGTCTGAGTATTTTCAGGAACTGGTTGTAGACTCATTTGAGGACTTGGTATCATAGATGGCACAGGTTTCATAGTCACAGGAGGTGGAGATAAAGACATAGGCTACAATGTTAGAACAACAGATAGAAACGACAATTGGAGTTGAAGTAAAAGATGGTAGTACCATAACAGATGAAGAGTTATCTGAGAGTTTCGGTGTTGACGATATGGATGTTTCCTCAGTGTTGTGAGGTGAGACGGCTACACCTGTATCATAAATGGAATAACCTAATGAAAAAATCAATCGGCGAAAGCCTACCACTCTTAGAGTTACCAACTTGTCTATCTTTTATTAACGGTATCCTTACAGATAGTCTAAGCTTCTGAATCTCACTTTCTGGTACTATCTCTAACATAAGTGAACTTCTTCAGATACATACGATACAAGGCAACAAGACGTAGGAAAAAGACTATAACAAGAAAAGAAAATGGACAACGCATATACTCTTCCTCGTTACATAATTTCTTAACAAACAGACAACAAAGGACAGACAGCAGGGGTCACGAGTTCTCCTTCATAAACACACATCGAAGGCTCCACAAGGTTACGAAGCTCCACCGACTCTCCACACAACAATCGCAATTTCAAGCTACGCTGAGGTCCATTCCAACACTTCTGACCATTCTTCCAATAGAAATAGATATTTCCTCCCTCAAACTCATTCTGCTCATTTACATGTAAGTTACGCTGAGGATCAGTAATAGGATTTCCAGACGAATCAATAATGGAAAAATGGCTTCCAATCGAGATCGAATCCTGTTTGGACGTACCGTAGGGACAGGCCACGTAATTATACTTATTAAACTATTCATGAATCCGACAGAACACCGAATACCATATGATTATAACACTGACCTTTCATCATGAAGAATTCGTTCTGACCTCCAAAGAAATACTCAACATCAAATACACCCAATTCCTTCTCCGCGTCAGCCTTTTCTTGCTCCAATCGCTTCAATTCCTCCTTCAGACGGTTCAGTTCCTTCTGAGACGGTGCCAATGCCTCCATCATAATTACTTCTCTGAGTTCCTCCATTTTACAGTCTTCGCTAACAGTTGCATCTTTGTCCACTTCTAACATGTCTTCTTGAAGGCGTTTTAAGGGTGATGGATTATAACTCATACCATGTACAAGCGTTTTTACAAGCAAATACTTTAGTTTATCTGCTGACAAGTGATTAAGTCCAAGTCTTGAATACAACTCCTGTAAGCGTTCTTCGCGTGATTTAGGGACCTTTGGATCCTCAGTTTCATTAGAGTCGTTGACAACAACAATCTCAAGATCCTGTGGAGTTTCCAATGCAGTGATGGATTTCTGAATCTCTGCAATGGACGCAGTCAAGGTAGCTACTTTTGTTTCCAAAGTCGCTTTGGTTTGTTCAGCCTCGGCTAGCTTCTCCTTGCTTTGTTCAATCCACTGATGTAGTACTGCTGTTCCTTTGGCGAATTCCTGAATTCGGGCATTATTTCGTACTCTAAAGGAACAACTAACTTGTAATCGTACAGCCACTCTTCATGCTCGCTTGCACAAGTATTCTTACACGTAATATATCCATTGTATTCATCACTTCCGTCACAACAATCTATTCTAAAGTCGACCCTCATATTGTACCACAAATTCCATCATTCACACGAGATGAGTCTACAGACTTTCCAAAATGACCTACATTGCGACAATAGAAGTGACCATTGTTGCATGCGGCTAACACGATAAATGATCGTAAAAAGAATCATACACGTTCCTGGCTCATCTGAACCATCATCACAGTCGCAATAATCATCATTCACTTGACCAATTGAAAGTGTTCTTGAACCATCCTTGCACGTGAATAGCTACAATTCAGTACAAACTAGAAATTGTACTGTTTGGTGATAAAGACTCTCTTCACCTTCTTGTACTCCATAGGTTGACGAAACGGGTTTTGCACTCACTAAAAGTACTCCAACAAAGGAAAATAGCAAAACTTGGAAATGAACACTCATGGTAAAAGAATATGGAACAAACAATTCAATCTTTCTTCTTTTCTTTCTGCAGCATTAGAGCAAAGCGATACAAACGAATCATATAGAACATAATGTTCACAAGAATAGTTAGAACCCAATGTGCTCCAAACCAAATAATAGTCTTATAAACGAACTCTATCTGGATTCCATAATAATATATCCAAATTGCAAGAGTCACAATGTATTCAGAAAGCACTGCTACTGCTACTGAACGAACCAGATGAGGTACATACTACACTTCAACTATATTCACTTCAATTACGTGGAAAGGACTTGTACAACCGTATAAGAGCAACATGCCCACGAATACACCAATTCCCGCACCAACCCGCAGATAAGTCATTTCTTTTCCTTCCTCTCCACTAATATCATCCAACAGTTCATTTACAGTTAGATTGCCAATAGCTGCAATGGGATGAACTCCACTCACTCTTCGTACAGGAAGTATATAATCATCATTTTGGACACCAACAAATGTCATCACTCGTGGTATACTTTGATATTCGTGTCCAACTCGAATGTCGCCACTCTCACAATTCATAACCAATTCCTCTTCTTCTTCCTCAGAAATGAAGGTTGCATTCTCCTGTTTCATAGGACCACTGCCAGCAGCCATAGATATCTTACCATAGTACCAATGCGACGATACATAGTAGAATCCCAATCGTTTCGTCTGAGATGGAAGTATTTCTGCGTCATATTCAGTCATATTGTAGTGCTCAAAGGGAATTGACTAGGGATCAATGAAAAACTCCAGACCCACCAGATTCTCGAAGAACGAATAATCAATTCGAAAGGCGTTAGCCTGAGCATATTTGGGTTTTAGTTCATGTGGATAATATGGATTTCGCATATTATTCTGGTGGCCTTCCGGCTCAAGAAACTGAGAGGAGTCGATTCTAGTGATCACACTTTCATGCTTAAAATACAGATGGTTGCTCCATGCTTTATAATACTGTGGTTTCGAGGAGTTCGACTTGGGAATATACTTTAGATGATTCAACACAACTTGAATTACCTCGTGCCATTGACAATACTCAACAAGACGTCGAACAACGAGACGAGTTCCCAACATCAACGAAAATTGAAGATCATTTGGAGCGAAACGGGGATGTGACTAATAATAACAGGACCTACCAGAATCCGACAGTTACATGAGATGACTGCAATAACACCACATCACGGTTATAAGCCGTGAGAACCTCCTCATCTGTAGGAAGAATATACTATGCAAACTTAGCAAATTGAATAACCCATACAGAATCCAACACAATCTCATACTTGGCTGCTACAGCTTTTGCAAGCAGAATCTCGTTGTATCCACCATAGCAAAGTGCACAAAGAATAATACAAATCCCTGCAGTCAGACGACATGGACTTAGTTTCTTTGGGCTATAACTTTAAAACGGGTAAGAATCCGAACGGTACTCTCCGACACGGTTCTTTGTTCATGAATATGACTGACTAAAAGAAACAATGAACGAAACAATACTCTCATAAGTACCCAAAACGGCTATAATGACACCAAAAACAATAAAAAAGGATCCATAAATCGTCTTCATCGATTTTGTAGGATCGTCAATTTCGCGAACATATTTGATATACCTATAAATCACAGCATGAACAAAAAACTACATTGATGCAGGAATAATGGCTTCAATCATACTTCCACCCAATGCACCTGTAAGAGCAACAACTTTATATAGTTGATCAAGGAACAATGCAGTAAATGATGAGAAGAGGACATAAATGACCGTTACAAGTGCTGTTTTCCAGTAGACAACATTAGTTCCTGTCAATCCACACATCTTCAGTACGACTTCTCGAACGCTATATCCCTACAAAGAACCCAAAAAGAGAAAATTACATAAAGAGGGAAGGTGAAACACAAAGCAATCGCGATGATGAATCGACCAACAAGAATGGGGATATTCCCGTAATCATAGCTATCAAGGATATTACCCGTCTAATGATGATATCCCTTCCCCATACTAACAGAATATCCACAGAAGGCCATATATCCAGCTAAGGAGTTGAGAGTATAGATTGCGAAGATCAGAACATATGCGAAGAAAATAACTACCGATACACGTGCCTTTGTGGGATTCTTCATATCAGCTACAATCGGGATGAACTGGACTTGCGAGCAGTGACCATAACAAAACAGAGGGAGAGCAAGGAAGATGGTACTGGAGAAGATGAAAGCATGAGAGGATGAACGCACTGGATCCGAAACACCTTGTTGGCAAGTCTGAACACAAGCATTCAGTCCTCTACATGTCGCTTGAAGAGCATTTGCCTCAATCTCACAGACACCATTGTTACAGATATAGTTAGCAGACAGAGCGAGATCACATGGTTTGATTTCAATGGACATTGATAGCATAACAATAGTGACATAGATGATCCCCAAAATAGCGAAAAAGGAGGTGTACCGAAGTGCAGTGATCTTCTTGAGAAGGGAAGGGGGGAGAATGAAAACAATCGTAACAAAGATTAATACTGACTCTCGACTTATAAGCCACATCATTCCCGATGGAAGAATGTGTTGTAGCAAGTATACCATACACAAATGGAGTTCATCTGCGATAATAATAGCATAACCTACACAAGCACCAAAACTATATAAGAGCTAAAGATGAACATATCTTTCTGTTTACTACTTGAATTAAGTCGGTAAACCACTCAGCTTCCTTTCCGAGCATTTTCCGAACACATCCTGAGTAGGTTGTCTGTCTTGTATATCGCTGAACTAGATAGAGCATATAATTTGTCAACCCTGCAAAAACTAGAAATGTGAGACGAAACGAGAAAAACTCTTACTGCTGAAGAAAACGTACATGCCGAGTCCAAATCCCCATCCGATCTTCCCAACAGCCATTGAAAGAGTCAGAACTCCGGCTCCTAAAAGATCAGTGTATCTTCTTTTGTACTACCAATTGCACCATTGGCAAGGAGGAGAGAACAGGATGGAACAGAAGTCTTGTATTCGTCAGTCTCCTGAAGGAGAGGAGCATTTAGTTTATTCATTGGATTGGATTGTAAAATAGATCGAGGGTCCATATCAGCCAATCAAATCTGTTTTCGCTGTCGAGAAACCTATGGACTTTTCATACTTATATGTAGTTGTAATATATTGCAATATGGCCATGCTCTTTGATGATATATTCGAAGTCGATCAAATGCAACAAGATGTCTATTCACAAACAAAACAAGGGTGATAATGCACTACACTCTCATCTCACTTAAATCTGTCTGGCAATGAGATCCAACTCCTTCTGTCCAGCCTTGGTCAGCTTACGGC
>ERZ824480.3084-NODE-3084-length-11753-cov-2.722773_pt1 | contig 11753 bp, 10 predicted proteins | sample MGYA00519861_ERZ824480 | MGnify/ENA primary metagenome ERZ824480 (study PRJEB31778, sample SAMEA3449152) | human gut metagenome | biome: human gut; feature: human-associated habitat; material: faeces | place: United Kingdom | collected 2010/2012 ... | reverse complement strand
TTCACCTGTTCTTCCGTCACCTGTAAAGTTTTCGCAATATCCCGATAACTCAGTCCTTCCATATCTCTCAATTGGACGACATCCCGCTGTAAACCGGGTAATCCGTCAATCATCCGATATAACAACTTCATCTTTTCGGTACGGATTATATTTTCCAACGGTTGTTCCTGCACTTCCTGTTCATATGCCCCTTCCAACTCCTTGCTCCGATTGTCTTTCAAGACCAATCGGTTTAAAGCCAGATTCCGGGCCATGGTGTAACAATAAGCTGCCAGATTTTCAACCTTTCCTTTTTCATCCCTCCACACCTTCAGCATTACATCCTGAACAATATCTTCGGCCTCTTCTTTGCTTCGCAGAATACACCAAGCCACCCGAAACAACCGATCCTTTAAAGGAAGTACCAGAGATATAAATTCATTTTTATCCATCATTCAAACTCACTTACAATACTAAGACAGTTGAAAAGATTAAAAGTTACATAAAAGACCGAATTTTCGGAAAATAAAAAAGGTACCCCGTTTCCGGGGTACCTGATCGATCAGTCAAAGAGTCAATTAATTATTTCCTCTTTTCTTATATTCTTCCAAACCTTGTTTCAAAAATTCAACGAAAGCATCTTTATCCAGGTTATGTCCTCTTGGAGCAGCCAGTATATGCGGTCTCAGATCATTATCGTTGCCGCCGCGGCTATCCAACAAAATGTAGTTGGGCTGTGCATTAGAATCGAATTTCTTGATCTGAAAGTCAGCATTTTTCTTGCCTAATGTTTTCTTTTTCTTTCCGTCATAATCGGATACATGCCATTCACTTTCAGGTAAAGTAGTCTTGTCGTCTACATACAAAGCCACTACGACATAATCGTTTTTCAACATATCCAATACACGCGGATCGGACCATACCGATTGTTCCATTTCGCGGCAATTTACACAACCGTGTCCTGTAAAGTCGATAAAGAGCGGCTTGTTTTGAGCCTGAGCACATTTTAAAGCCTGATCATAATCGAAATAGCCATCCAAACCATGAGCTAAATGCAAGAAATCGGAATATTTCGGAGCTTCACAAGCGTCAGACTTCTTAGCTGTTCCGGTAGCAACACCACTGACAGAAATCTGCTTTACATTATCCCGTACAATCCGGTTGATATCGAAGTCGATGGTTTCCTGAGGCGGGAAATAACCGGCCAAAGCTTTTAAAGGAGCACCGAACATACCCGGAATCAGATATACCACAAAAGTGAACGTAGCGATGATAAACGCCAGACGGGGAACACCGATGTATTTCAGTTCGCTGTCATGTGCAAATTTGATTTTACCCATCAGGTACAATCCCTGCAAAGTAAAGATCGTTACCCAAATAGCGATATATATTTCACGGTCGAGTAATCCCCAGTGGTAAGTCTGGTCGGCAACCATCAGGAATTTGAATCCTAAAGCAACTTCTATAAAACCGAGTACCACTTTTACAGAGTTCAACCAACCTCCTGATTTCGGCAGGTTGCTTAGTTTTGAAGGGAAGAAAGCAAAGAAACCGAAAGGTAAGGCTACAGCGATAGAAAATCCCAACATACCGATAATCGGACGCAGTACAGATCCTCTGGCAGCCTCAACCAGTACAGTCCCGACAATCGGAGCTGTACAAGAGAAAGATACCAATACCAAAGTGAAAGCCATGAAGAAAGCTCCGACATATCCGCCTTTATCTGCCTGTGCATCCGATTTATTTACAATCCAGGAAGGTAATACAATCTCGAAAGCACCGAAGAAAGAAGCTGCGAAAATCATAAAGATCACAAAGAAAAATACATTAGGCACCCAATTGGTACTTAACCAGTTGATAAAATCAGGACCTAATAACATAGAAATAATCAATCCCAGAGCGGTATAGATAGCGATAATCGACAAAGAGAAGAAGATCGCTTTTGCTTTCGCCTTTGCTTTGTTCGTATCTCCGTGCATAAAGAAAGATACAGTCATCGGAATCATCGGGAAAACGCAAGGCATCACCACAGCAGCCAAACCGGCTACGAAAGCCCCCCAGAAAAATATCCACAAAGACTCGTCTTTAGTCGAATCACTGGAAGAATCGGTTGCAGCAGCAGCTTTTACTTCAGTTTTAGCAGCAGGCTGATCACCGATCTTGATATCGAACGATTCGTCGAATCTCACACATTGTCCTTCGCGGCATACCTGAAATTCGATTTCACCTTTTACAGCAGCAATAGCCGGATCGGTTACTTTAATTTTTTGAGTAATGACATATTCAAGTTCGAACGACCAAACGTCCACACCGAATACATCGTCATGTTCTTTTTTGGGTTCGTTCTCTGTTGCTTTTCCAACCAATTCGATCCCTTTTCCGGCTTCTTCAAAAGTAACAGTTGTAGCCATAGGACCACCTTCGGGCGTATACATCGAATAAATATGCCATCCCGGTTCTAAAGCGGCCTTAAAAACAAGTTCGTATTCATTATTTCCCAGACTCTTCTGAGAATATGACCATTGAGCCGGATTTTCTACCTGTGCCGAAACAGTAAAAATACCCAGCATGAACGTCAACAAAAAAGCAAACAATCCTTTTTTCATAAACTATTAAGTGTATTATTAATTAATTTTCATTCTTGCCTCTACACCGTCTGATGCAAAATCTCCATACAAAAATATTATTAATTTTTTTTCACACTAGACGCAAATACAAGTTTAACATATAATTAATGGGTATGCAAACGTTTTTCAAGTTTCTTTAAGAAGGCCACGGACAATCTCTGTCCGCTGTATTTTCATAAGTTGACAGCCATAGCATATACACCCGGAATTCCTCTTCTCAGCAATATAAAATCCTCCCCCGATCAATCCTCCTTCCCAACCGGACGATCGATCTTTCCACTTTTCACCTTTACTTTTTTCTAATTCTCCAACTCCCGGTTATAGCGGTTATAGAAATGGTATTCGTAGATATAATAGGAAGGGACATCAACTATTTTCAGTGAAATATGATAACGGAAAGCCCATTTCCGCCGCATGGACAGTAATCCTTTTTTCAGGTAGGCACCGACAAAAGGGTGCACTTTTAAGATAATACGTTTGTTTTTCTTCTCACATACAAAAAATTCCAATTCATCTTCAATCTTATCGATCACCAGAATAGCGGCTTCCGCTTTACCGGTACCGTGACATACCGGACACAGTTCGGTCGTATCCACAGTCATAGCGGGGCGTACCCGTTGGCGGGTAATTTGCATCAACCCGAATTTACTCAATGGCAGGATCGTATGCTTTGCCCGGTCGATTTCCATACATTCCTTCATTTTATCGAACAATTTCTGGCGATTTTCCGCCTTTTGCATATCGATAAAATCAATGACGATAATCCCTCCCATATCCCTCAACTGCAATTGCCGAGCCACTTCTTCGGCTGCTGCCAGATTGACTTCAAGGGCATTCGTTTCCTGATCGTCCCCCAGTTTGGTCCGGTTACCGCTATTCACATCGATCACATGGAAAGCCTCCGTATGTTCGATAATCAGATAGGCTCCGTTTTTAAAGGAAACCGTCTTTCCCAAAGAAGATTTGATTTGCTTATCCACACCAAAATGGTCTAAAATCGGTATCTCAGGAGAAACATATTTGACAATATCCTGCTTTTCCGGAGCAATAGTAGTCAGAAAATGCCGGATTTCTTTACTCAGCGTGATATCGTTGACATATACATTTTCGAAAGAGGGATTCAGGATATCCCGGAGTATGGCACTGGTACGATCGATCTCTCCTAAAATCAATTTCGGAGGTTCTATCTCCCGGATGTGTTTAAAAGCCGTTTCGAAACGTTCGACCAATTCTTTGAGCTCACTATCGAAAACAGCTACTTTCTTTCCTTCGGCGACAGTCCGGACGATCACGCCATAATTCTTCGGTTTGATACTTTCGATCAAACGTTTCAGTCTTTTCCGTTCTTCCGGAGATTTTATTTTTTGGGAAACCGACACTTTATCGGCAAAAGGCATCAATACCAGATTCCGTCCTGCAATACTCAGTTCGGAAGTCAAGCGGGGTCCTTTGGTAGAAATCGGTTCTTTGGCCACCTGAACGGCCACCCATTGTCCGACTGTCAGAATATCGGCAATTTTCCCATTTTTGGGAATTTCCGGTTCCAGTTTCAACTTCGATACCGGCATTCCTTTTCTAGCTATACATTGTTTGATATAGCTATCCAGCGAATGAAACTGGGGACTCAAATCCAGATAATGTAAAAAAGCATCCTTTTCATACCCTACATTCACGAAAGCAGCATTCAATCCCGGCATGATTTTCTTCACTTTTCCGAGATAAATATCCCCGACAGCAAATTGCATACTGGTCTTTTCCTTTGTCAATTCGATCAGTTTCTTTTCTCTCAACAGGGCAATGACAATTTCATCTGCTTTGACGTCAATAACTAACTCACTACTCACAACTTTTATCTATTTAAGATACCGTATTACATTATCTTTTAACCAAATAAACCTAAAGACGTGTGCCTTTAGGTTTATATCTTTACTCACAAACGCGAAGAATTTTACTTCTTCTTATGACGATTCTTTCTCAGTCTTTTTTTCCGTTTGTGGGTAGCCATCTTATGTCTTTTTCTTTTCTTACCGCTTGGCATAAATTCCTCCTTTCTTATTTTTTAACATTACCCTTTACGTCGTTAACAAAACTCTTGGATGGTTTGAATGAAGGAATAAAATGTTCCGGAATTTTGATAGTTACGTTTTTAGAAATATTACGGGCTGTTTTTTCAGCTCTCTTCTTCACAACGAAACTACCGAAACCTCTTAAATACACGTTTTTACCCTCAACAACGGAATTTTTAATTGACTCCATAAAAGCCTCCACAGTTGCTTGCACAGCTACTTTCTCAATCCCGGTCGTTCTCGAAATTTCGTTAACAATATCCGCTTTTGTCATTTTCTTTAAATATTTAATATTCAATAATTTATTTCTTCTCGTTCAAATTTCAGTCTGCAAATATAAAGCTTTTCTATTAAGAATAAAAAAAACGGGATGATTTTTGTCATTTTTTTCTGAATCAGATTTTTTTCCTTAATTTCGCTTTTCTGAAAAAAATCATGCAGACGATGTATCCCATGTCCGTTTTTTTTCGTAACTTGTGTAAAATTTCAGTTAAGAAATTTACACGTGTATATGGGCTTCGAACAATGATTCACTCATTATCTGCTTCAATTATTTAAATAATTTAATTAGGACGCATTATGGTAAATAAGGTAATTTTAATTGGAAATGTAGGTGCTGATCCGGAAGTCAGATACCTGGAAGGCGGAGTAGCGGTTGCCAATCTCCGTCTGGCAACTACGGAAAGATATAAAAACAAAAACGGCGAAAACATCGATCAGACCGAGTGGCATAACATCGTATTATGGAGAGGATTGGCTGAAATCGTCGAAAAGTATGTCAAAAAAGGAATGCGTCTTTATATCGAAGGACGGATTCGTACCCGTTCCTGGGACGACCAGAATGGAGTAAAAAGATATACGACCGAAATTTATGCCGATAATATGCAAATGTTATCTTCCAGACAAGACGGTGAGGCCACAGGAAATGCTCCCAGATCTTATACGCCGTCGGTTTCAAGTAGCACTTCAACGACCGCTACTCCTCCGATGAATACACCGGACGATAACGACGATCTGCCATTTTAAGGCTGAAAGGCGATAAGCTATAGGCTATAAGCGAAAAGCGAAAGGTGAAAAGCTATAAAAATAAAGTTTTTCAATTATCTTTGTCCCAGTATAGCCTGGAGTTTTAATCTTAAAGCTCTGGCTTTTCAAACTCATAGCAATCAGCTTTTAGCTTATAGCTTATAGCCTTTAGCTTAATTTGTTTAACTAATTCATTTCATTTTGGAAACAGACGCTTATGACGCGGCACAAAGTATATTCCGCGGAACTTTCGATCTTGCAGACATTGTTTTTCTGATTATTCTTCTATTCCTTCTGTTATGTTCAGCATTAGCTTCTGCCTCAGAAGTAGCCTATTTCTCTCTATCTCCCGGAGAATTAGAAAAATTGAAAGAAAAAGGTTACGATAAAGTAGCCAATCTTCACCAAAAGCCGAATCTATTACTATCGACCATTCTGATTACTAATAATTTCGTAAATGTAGGTATAGTCATTCTATCGACTTATCTGGTTAATTCTTTATTCGATTTTTCGGGTAATCCTGTGTTGGGATTTATCATCCAGGTGATAGGGGTCACTTTCATCATCCTTTTATTCGGTGAGATTATACCCAAATTATACGCTAATCGCTCACAGGTAAAAATGGCCATTTTTATGGCAGGTCCTTTGACTTTCCTCACTTATCTTTTCCGTCCTTTATCGACCTTATTGATCCGGTCAACTTCCCTTATCAGCAAACGAATGGCCAAAAAAGACGGCTTATCCATGGATCAGTTATCCAAAGCCCTGGAATTGACCGAAGATGCAGAAATCAACGACGAAAAAGATATTTTAGAGGGAATCGTACGGTTCAGCAATATCGCTGCCATCGATATCATCCGTCCCCGCATCAACATTATAGCCCTGGATATCGAAGATAGTTTCGAAGTAGTCAAAAATGTGGTAATCGAACACGGGTATTCCCGCTTGCCGGTATATCGTGAAAATCTGGACACCATCGAAGGTATTTTGTACGTCAAAGACTTGCTTGCCCATCTGAAAGAGCCTCAGAATTTCGCATGGCAATCATTGATCCGTCCGGCCTATTTCGTACCGGAGACCAAAAAAATCAATGATTTGCTGGAAGAATTCCAGGTAAAAAAGGTCCATATGGCCATCATCGTCGACGAATACGGAGGAACTTCCGGGATCGTAACCATGGAAGATATTCTGGAAGAAATTGTCGGAGAAATCAACGATGAATATGATGAAAAAGAAGAAACCTATACGAAATTATCCAACAACACCTATATTTTCGAAGCCTGTACTCTATTAAATGATTTTATTAAAATCGTAGATGCAGATCCGGATAGTTTCAAAGATATCGAAGGAGAAGCCGATACCCTGGCCGGTTTGATTCTGGAAATCAAGGGAGAATTGCCCGGAAAGAACGACGTAATCACTTATCAAAGCCATAAATTCACAATTTTGGAAGTCGATAACCGCCGGATAAAAAAAATCAAATACGAAAAAAATTGATACAGGTTTACTGAAAAATAAATACCTCATGTGATGCTAAAAACAGCTTTTATTCTATTCTTACTCCTGGCGTCGGGTTGCAAGGACCAATATACTCCCAAGCCTTACGGATATTTCAGGATCGACTTTCCTGAAAAACAGTGGGTCGCTTCTCCCGACACTCTACCCTATTGTTTCGAGCAATCGGCACAGGCCATCTTGGAAGCCGATCCCGATAAGCAGGCAGAACCAGGGTGGATGAATCTTTCTTATCCGCAATACAACGCCAAACTCCATCTCTCCTATAAAGAGATCAACAACGATACCGCCCTAAATCATTATCTCGAAGACTGTCATCATCTGGCCTATACGCATACGATAAAGGCCGAATCGATCAACGAAAAATATTTCAAGAATCGGGAAATTTTCGGACTCATTTATTATATCGAAGGAAATACCGCTTCTTCCACTCAATTTTTCATCACCGATTCCACCCGTCATTTTCTGCGCGGAGCTTTATATTTCAACCAGCACCCCGATAAAGATTCTTTGGCTCCGGTCATCGATTATTTACGGGAAGACATCGTCACTCTGATGGAAACACTCCGCTTTAAAAACAAATGAAAAAACTTCTATTTCCCGGCCGTATAGGGAACCGGTACTTCCAGTATACGACACAACATCGGTAACAAAGCGGTCATTTGACACTCCTGAGGTAAGTCCTGAGGTACCCCAGCCCCATACAGATAAAGCGGAACCCGGTTTCTCTTGCTATAACGCGCATAATTGTCTTCCCGTTCCTTTAGGGTTGGAATCCAGGTCGGTACCAGGGAATACAAAATATCTCCGCTCCGTTTCTGAGAAAAAGCATTCTGAAACAAGACTTCCTTACCTGCCGACGACGCATTATGAGTCAAGGAATAAGCAGTCAGTACATGTCCGACCCCCTCGAATTCGATCATAAAATCAGCGATCTTATCCTGCATCTCTTTCAAAGAAATTTTTTTCTGTTCGATCAACTGACGATCCAGGTAAATTTGTTCGGCATCATAATCCAAAATCCATTCCCCTTCTCCATATACCAGGTTCAAGAAAGACTTCAATAAGGCAACGGCTTTAAAAATACTGAAATATCCGGAGGTCAATCTCATCTTGGCCAATTCTTCCGGCAACAATTCACGGGCTTCGGAAAAAGTTAGAAAAACGGTATAATTTCCTTTTCCCACCCGGCTATCCAATTCATTCAAAAGCTTTTCGACATCCCGGTCCAATCGCATCACGACATCCTGAAATTCGCGGGAATATACGCCATAATCCCGGTTCATATAGTCCAGACAGGAAAAATTCAGTGCCAGTAAATCAGCATCGTTATCATGCCCGAGTTGCTCCGTCTTGAGTAATTCAAGCGCTAAATCCGTCACCAGGGTATTAGCATAAGGAGTAGGTATCGAATTTCCGTTTCGCCTGTGCCAAATCGTAATAAAAATTATTTCCCAAACCGATCTTGTTCTTCAAACGCAGGGAGGTTGCATTACCATCCTCATCCCCCAAAGCCATCCACCCCCGGCGAATAAAAAAATCGCTTTCCATTTTGGCATTATAAGCCTGCAGCCACCCCGGCAACGAATCGGCATAATAATCGGAAGAGATCCATTTACCTGACTCTTCACTCAACCAAATAGCCATATTCGCACAGCTTCCTCCACTCAGAACCGCCTCTTCCCCATTGACAGCAACACTATATACTTTCGAAAAAACATTATTCATCTTCATAGCACATCCGAGTGTCAAGGCTTGTAAGCCTTCAGGACTAAGCCCTTTGACTCCATCTTCCCCCAACATCAGGCAGTTATCCGAGATCACATTATTCTGCCGCTTTCCTCTCAAACGATCGTACCAATCGTGAGCGATCACCCCATGTTCGGATGGCAATAAACCCGTATAAATCGTTGCCTGATCCACTCCGGTCTGCGAATACAGATACCGATAATCGGCCATCATCTCTCTACCTTGCCCACAAATTCTCTTCAAACCTCCTTCTGCCAAATCGTTCTTATAAATAGTTACCCACTCCGGATAAAAATTACTGACTGTAATCCCTACGATCAATTTCGTCTTATTCTCAGCAGCCATCGATACCATTCCCTGCAGTATCAACAAAAATCCCAGTATCCCCTTTTTCATTTATTTTCAAATTAGATATCACAACCCTTGATCGTACAAAGGTATAAAAACAACCTTTAAAATAGTATGTCTCCCCATGAAATCCTATCAAAAACAGAATTGAAACAATTTTCTTATTATCAACTATATTTTAAAAGAAAAAAGATCGAATAAATAATAATTTACAACTTTAAATTGGCGCTATCCCATTTTGTTTATTATATTTACGGCATCAAACCGAATTTTGCAGAACAATGACAGAACAGAGATTTCAACTGGCAGAAAAATTACGAACCTATATTTCGAAATACGGAATTAATGATTTCAACGAAGAACACTTGCAAAAGGTGGGCCTGACCTTAGAGGAATTGAAAGAAAATTTCACCGACCGCAAAGACATTGTCAAAGCCATACTGGAGCATGAACGGAGATGTTTTGAAGAAATCTTCAATGAATACAATTTCGAAGGGTGGAACGCTATCGATATTATGTTGATCGTCAGTGATGAAATCAACAACCGTTTTTTCAATGTATCTCCTTCATTCACCATTATGTTATCGAAAGCTTTCCCGGATATTTTCGAAGAACATATGCAAATGCGTTCAGATTTTATCTATGAGAAGATTAAAATCAATATCGAGAAAGGCATGGAACAAGGCATGTATAAGAAGGATATTTCAAGCGAGATGATCGCCCGGATGTATATCGCCAAACTAAACGATATTCATAATCCGGATATTTACCCTCCGGAAGGATTTACTTTTGCAACGATATTCAATAATTTGATAGACGGAGTCATCAAAAACATTACCAACGAAGAAGGAAGAAGATATTACAAACAACGCAAACAATTGTATAGTATTCTGAACTTCAGATAATCTCATTTTACTAATCAATACCTAAATGCTATGAAATACCAGATCGATGATATAGACAGAAAAATTCTATCCTATCTTGTAAAAAATGCCAGAGTACCTTTTTTGGAGATTGCCCGTGAATGCGGTATATCCGGCGCAGCTATTCACCAAAGAGTGAAAAAAATGGAAGATGCCGGCATCATCGAAGGTTCACGATTCATTGTAAAGCCACGCGCACTGGGATTCAAGATTTGTGCTTTCATCGGGGTCATTCTGGATAATGCTTCCCAATATAAAAAAGTTGTCAAAGAAATAGAAAAGATCCCCGAAGTAATCGAATGCCATTTCATCACCGGTCACTACTCCTTTTTCCTGAAAATCCGGTGTAACAGCCACCAGCATCTGATGGATATCCTGATCAATACTCTGCAAAATATTCCCGGTATTGCTAAAACCGAATCTTTCATCTCCCTGGATCAGCTCATCGAAAAACAGGTGGATATTTGTACGGAGGAACAATAAAGGCGAAAAGGCTTAAAAGCTAAAGGCTAAAAGCGAGAAGCGAGAAGCTGAAAAGATAAAAAAGCAAAGAAGCTAAAGGTTACCTTCTCGCCTTTAGCTTCTAGCTTTTAGCCTCTTCTAGCTTTTAGCCTCTAGCTTTTAGCTTTTAGCCTCTAGCTTTTAGCTTTTAGCCTCTAGCTTTTTACTTTTTACCTTCAGCTTATCGTTTTCCTTATCGCAGTCGACATAAAGGGTCCCCCCTTCGGGAAGGTCGCCTTTGATGATCACTTCGGCTAATTCATCTTCCAGGTATTTCTGGATAGCCCGTTTCAACGGACGTGCTCCATATTGAGGATCATACCCTTTCTCGGTCAGGAATTCTTTTGCAGCATCCGAAACCTGGATGTGGTATCCCAATTCACCTACCCGCTTGAGCAGTCCTTTCAGTTCTATATCTATGATCTTATGGATATCTTCCTTACTCAAAGGATTGAAGACGATCACATCATCGATACGATTCAGAAATTCAGGAGAAAAGGCACTCTTCAACGCTTTCTGCACGACACTCTTGGCATAATCGTTGTCATTCGTCTTATCGGCAGCCATAAATCCGATACCACGTCCGAAATCTTTCAATTGCCGGCTTCCGATATTGGAAGTCATGATCACAATCGTATTTTTAAAATCGACGCGCCGCCCCAAACTATCGGTCAACTGGCCGTCATCCAGCAACTGCAGGAGGATGTTGAATACATCGGGATGTGCTTTTTCAATCTCATCCAATAATACTACCGAATAAGGTTTACGTCTCACTTTCTCCGTCAGCTGTCCGCCTTCTTCGTATCCTACGTATCCGGGAGGTGCCCCGACTAACCGGGAAACAGCAAATTTCTCCATATATTCACTCATATCGATCCGGATCAGCGAATCAGGCGTATCGAACAGATATTGTGCCAATACTTTGGCCAATTGAGTTTTTCCGACACCGGTAGGCCCCAGGAAAATGAACGATCCGATCGGTCGGTTGGGGTCTTTCAATCCGGCCCGGTTCCGGTGTA
>ERZ824480.3082-NODE-3082-length-11766-cov-3.735633_pt1 | contig 11766 bp, 10 predicted proteins | sample MGYA00519861_ERZ824480 | MGnify/ENA primary metagenome ERZ824480 (study PRJEB31778, sample SAMEA3449152) | human gut metagenome | biome: human gut; feature: human-associated habitat; material: faeces | place: United Kingdom | collected 2010/2012 ... | reverse complement strand
AGTTTCCGAAAGGCATGTAAATCAATCATCAGAGACAACAAAATTTAGAAATCACAGTAAAAACTAATTGCAACAAGGCAATTGCTATAGTTTCTTGATGGCAGATTTCACTGTATGGTGGCTGCAAAATATGATAAAAACATTGACATAATAAGCAATATGTGGTTGTGGGAGATTTGGGGTATGGGAAGTTTGCGTTAAGAATATGACCGGGATGTCTGTGTAAAGTGTTTTTCGGATTTATGGAAAATGGGAGAAATATGAATGTGGACTATAAGAGTAGAATGCAAATTGTAACAAAATGTAACAATTTGGAATGAGTGAAAAAGCCATCTTATCAGTGGAAGATACTGGAAATACGTGTAAATTCCATTCGTATTCTGTTGTAGAACTATTGACAAGATGAATTTAGGTTGTTATAATGACAACTGTTATGTAATAAATTTGTAATAATTATTACATGAATAAGTGCTTGAAGAAACTTAGAATAGATTACAAAGGATTGTTTACAGTTTGGAGGGTTTTATGATTAAGACACATTGGGTCAAGACAGCCGCGGTTTGTGGAACGGCACTGACACTTGCATTAGCGGCAGGTTCAGTAAGAGTAGATACGAATGCTGCAACCATGTGTAAAGAGACAGAGATGGCAGGACTTTCTCTTTCTTTGGACAAGCATTATGCAGACGTTTATAATGAAGAGGAACAGGAAGAAAATATTGATGCAACTGAGGCGCCGGCAGCGACTGCGTCACCTGCAGCAACACAGGCAGCTGTGACACCTGCAGCGACAACAGCACCAGCACCAACGGCAACGCCGGTACCGACACCACATGTTACAAAGCAGTTTGTCGATACAGCGATCTCTATTGCAGATGATTATGTGAATGTTCGTAAGAAACCGAATACAGATTCCAAGATCCTTGGAAAGCTGTATGAAGGATGCGCAGCAAAGGTACTGTCTAATAAGAATGGCTGGGCTAAGATTGAGTCCGGTAAGGTGACAGGTTACATTAAGAGTGAATATTTGGCAACAGGTATTAAAGCACAGAAGCTTGCTGCTAAGTATGGTAAATATTATGCGAAGGTAAAACCGGGAACCGTTACATTAAATGTTCGTACGAAGCCAAATACTTCTTCTACGATCATGACACAGATCCCGGAAGATGAAAATTATGAAGTTGTCAAGATCGGTAAGGATTGGGTTAAGATCTCTATCGATGGTGAGGATGGTTTTGTAGCGAGAGAGTTTGTTTGTCTTCATGCGAACTTCAAGAAAGCAGTATCCATTGCAGAAGAGAAGGCTGAGGCAAGAAGAAAAGAAAGAGCAGAGAAGGCGGAGCAGGAGCGTTTGGCAGCATTGGCAGCAGAGCGTGCGCGTCAGCAGTCTGCAAGCAGTTCTTCCAGTTCATCTTCTAGCAATAGAAGCAGCTCATCATCTAGCAATAGAAGCAGTTCATCTAGCAGAAAGAGCAGCAGTTCTGTAACAAGAAGAAGTTCTTCCAGCAGAAAGAGCAGTTCATCTAGCAGAAAGAGTAGCTCCTCCAGCAAGAAGAGCAGTTCATCTAAGAGATATAGTTCATATACAGGAAGCGGCAACGGTTCAGAGGTTGCAAGCTATGCACAGAACTTTGTTGGTAACCCATATGTATATGGTGGATCCAGTTTGACTAGAGGAACCGATTGTTCCGGATTTACAATGAGTGTTTATGCACAGTTTGGATATAGTCTTCCACATAGTGCAGCAGCACAGTCAGGATGTGGTTCTAAGGTAAGCCTGTCAAACGTACAGCCGGGAGATTTGATCTTCTATCGTAACGGTAGTCGTATCGGTCATGTGGCAATGTATATCGGTGGTGGACGTGTAGTACACGCCAGCAACCCAAGTGATGGTATTAAGATTTCCAATATGTACTACAGAAAGCCTTGCGGCGCTCGTAGAATTATTGGTTGATCATTAGGTATAATGACGTTGAAGAAGAGGAGTACGTTTTCGGAGTTCACAGAGAGAATGGTTCATTGGCTGAAAGACCATTTGAATAGAACGAAAGCAGAAGGTAGCTTCGGAGTCATGTCTCTGAACAGATAGTAAGAGACATCGGTTCATCTCGTTATCGATGCAAGAGGTAATGTGATTTTTACATTGCGATCAAAGGTGGTACCGCGTATAATCGCCCTTTGCACTATGTGCAGAGGGCGTTTTTTACTTTATAGGAAATCTCTTGTTTCCTATAAAGCAATAAACGCTCCGCGAGGATGCAAGTGTTGTATGTTAAGAGAAAGGAAAAAGATTATGGCAAAAGAGTTGGAAAAAAATTACGATCCTGCGGATATTGAGCAGAGAACGTATGACAAGTGGATTGCAAAGAAGTATTTTCATGCGGAGGTAGATCGTGACAAGAAACCATTCACGATCGTTATGCCACCCCCAAATATTACAGGACAGCTTCATATGGGACATGCCCTGGATAATACACTGCAGGATATTTTGATCCGTTTCAAGAGAATGCAGGGATATGAGGCTCTTTGGGTACCGGGTACCGATCATGCTTCGATCGCTACAGAGGCAAAAGTCGTAGAAAAGCTGCGTGCCGAGGGAATCAGCAAAGAAGATATTGGAAGAGAAAAGTTTCTGGAGCATGTTTGGGACTGGAAGAAGCAGTACGGTGGCCGCATTGTAGAACAGCTCAAGAAGATCGGCTCTTCCTGTGATTGGGATAGAGAACGCTTTACGATGGATGAGGGATGCTCTAAGGCAGTAAAAGAAGTGTTTGTAAAGTTATATAACAAAGACTTGATCTACCGTGGAGAGCGTATCATAAACTGGTGTCCAAAATGTCTGACTTCTATTTCTGATGCAGAGGTAGAGTATGAGGATCAGGCAGGTCATTTTTGGCATTTGCGTTATAAGACAACGGACGGAACCGGTTATATTGACTTGGCGACAACGCGTCCGGAGACATTACTTGGTGATACGGCAGTAGCAGTTAATCCAAATGATGATCGTTACAAAGATATGGTGGGTAAGACTTTGGATCTTCCAATTGTACATCGTCAGATCCCAATTATCGCAGATGATTATGTTGATATGGAATTTGGTACAGGTGTTGTAAAGATCACACCGGCACATGACCCGAACGACTTTGAGGTAGGACTTCGTCATAACCTGGAAGTGATCAATGTACTGACAGATGATGCCAAGATTGTAGAAGATTATCCGAAATATGCAGGCATGGACCGCTATGAGGCAAGAAAAGCGATCGTTGCTGACTTGGAGGCAGAAGGTGCTCTTCTGAAAGTAGAAGACCATGAGCACAATGTAGGTACCTGCTATCGTTGTCATACAACTGTAGAACCACGAGTATCAAAGCAGTGGTTTGTTGCTATGAAAGACCTGGCAAAACCGGCGATCGATGCAGTGAAGAATGGAGATACAAAGTTTGTACCAACACATTTTGAAAAGACTTATTTTCATTGGTTAGAGAATATTCGTGACTGGTGTATTTCACGTCAGCTTTGGTGGGGACATCAGATTCCGGCATTTTACTGCGATGATTGTGGCGAAATGGTTGTTACGAAAGAAGATACCTGCAACTGTCCAAAATGCGGCAAGCCAATGAGACAGGATCCGGACACGCTGGATACTTGGTTCTCCTCCGCACTGTGGCCTTTCAGTACACTGGGATGGCCGGATAACACCGAGGAAATGGATTACTTCTACCCAACAAGCACTCTGGTAACCGGTTATGATATCATTCCATTTTGGGTTATGCGTATGATGTTCTCCGGTTTGGAGCATACCGGAAAGGTGCCGTTTGATACAGTATTGATCCACGGACTGGTAAGAGACAGTCAGGGCCGTAAGATGAGTAAATCTCTTGGCAATGGTATTGATCCTTTGGAGGTCATTGATAAGTATGGTGCAGATGCGCTTCGTTTTACTTTGGTAACCAACAATGCACCGGGTAATGATATGCGTTTCTATTGGGAGCGTGTAGAGGCAAGCCGTAACTTTGCCAATAAAGTATGGAATGCTTCTCGTTTCATCATGATGCACTTAGGCGATAATGTGATCACAGAGCCGGCAAAAGAGGATCTGGAAGTGATCGACCGTTGGATCTTGTCTGCAGCAAATCATGTGGCAGCAGATGTCACAGAGAACATGGAGAAATATGAGTTAGGTGTGGCAGTACAGAAGATTTATGACTTTGTATGGACAGAGTTCTGTGACTGGTACATCGAGCTTGTTAAGCCAAGATTATTTGCTAAGGATGAAAATCCTGCTTCTGCAAATGCAGCTTTCTGGACATTAAAGACAGTATTGATCCAGTCCTTGAAACTGCTGCACCCATACATGCCGTTTATCACAGAGGAGATCTTCTGCACATTGCAGTCAGAGGAAGAATCCATCATGATCTCCAACTGGCCGGTTTACCGCAAGGAGTGGGAAGATGAGCAGTCTGAAGCAAAGGCGGAACTCATGAAAAATCTGATCCGTGGTATCCGAAATATCCGCACGGAAATGAATGTAGCACCTTCCCGTAAGGCAGTTGTATATCTCGTAGCAGATGACGAGGCAACCGGTGCAGCTTTGGAAGAGCTGATCCCGGCATATCAGCATATGATCTCTGCATCAGAGGTTCATGTACAGGCAGACAAGACTGGTATTGAGGATAATGCAGTATCTGTTGTGATCGATAAGGCAACTGCGTATATGCCTCTTGCTGATCTGGTTGACTTTGCCAAGGAAAAAGAGCGCCTCACCAAAGAAAAGAAGAAGTTGGAGGGTGAGTTGAAGCGTGTCAATGGAATGCTTGGAAATGAGAAATTTATGAGCAAGGCACCGGAGGCAAAGGTTGCGGAAGAACGCGCAAAACTTGAAAAATACACAGCTATGATGGCGAAAGTGGAAGAGGAATTAAAAGCCTTAGAAAAGTAAGAGAAAATTCATCGTTCCCTTTCTTGTAATATAAGAATCCTTATGCTAAAATCAAAAGAGGAGGCAGTATACACATAAGTGCGTACTGCGTCCTCTTTACAAAATGATAAAATGCTTATATAGCAGCCTGTAACACGACAGGTCGTAGTAGAGTAAGGCATATCTTGTAGGGGGAAGGGGGCGTTTGACTGTGACAGATTTTCAGACAGAGAACAATCAGGAATCAATTCAGATCATGGTTGCAGAGGATCAGCTTTCCGCGAGTGTGTGGATTCAACAAGGCGAGAGTCACTACACGGCAGCATTGTTGAAAAATCGGCTCAGTGAGGCAGGCGTCACCAGTGGACTGCAGGAGGAGACAATTCAGCAGCTGGCAAACGGATTGCTGTATGATCAATGGGTTGTTGTTGCGAAGGGAACGCCTTGCGTGAATGGAGAAGATGGCTGGTATGAGTATGCCTTTCATCGGGAAACGGATCACAAACCCAAAATATTGGAAGACGGTTCGGTGGATTACAGCCAGTATGGCAATATCCCTTCCGTAGAAGAAGGAGATGTGATTGCCATTTATCATCCGGCGACGGAGGCGAAGGATGGTATGGATGTACATGGTAATATTCTGGTCGCCCGCAAGGGAAAGAATCTTGCCAGATTATTCGGAAAAGGTTTTGCGTGTGCTGAAGATGGATGTACCTATATCGCTAATCGCAGCGGTAAGATTGTGGAGACCATGGATAAGATCTTTATCGATCAGGAGTTTGTGGTCGAGGGTGATCTAACCAATTCCACAGGCAGTATTTGTTTCCAAGGAGATATTCGCATCCGTGGAAATGTAGGATCCGGAGTATCGGTCGTTTCGGAGAAAGGATCCATCTTGGTTGATGGATTTGTGGAAGGAGCAGATTTGCAGGCAAACCGTGATATTACCTTGAAGAATGGTATGCAGGGGAATGGAAAGGGATTTATCCGGGCAAAAGGAAATGTCAACGCGAAGTTTTTTGAGCAGTGTACGATCTGTGCGGACGGATGTGTCAATGCGAATGCGATCATGAACTGTCAGATCGAGGCAGGAGAAGATGTGGTCGTGTCCGGTAGATTTGGCAGCATCATAGGTGGTCATATCAGCGCCCAAAGGCAGATCAAGGCAACCAATATCGGAAATGTAGCTGAAGTGGAAAATCAGGTTGAAGCAGGTGTTGCGGAAAATCTTGTGACGAAGATGAATCTGCTGACGGAGTCCAAGAAAAAAGCATTGGATGAATGGGAGCGGATCGCGCAGGGGATTGAACGCATAGATACTCTGATGGAGCAGACGAAAAATGCTGCTTTGATGGAGAAGAAGCGTGTCTTAATGCGTGGTAAAATAGAAAAAGATACACAAATTAGTGAACTAGAGAAAAAGATACAGGCGACTGTCCTGGCAATGGAAAAGGCAAATGTGGCGAAGGTTACAGTTGACCGTTATGTGCATCCGGGAACCTGCATTTCCGTCAATGGAATGAAAACACAGGTACAAGAGCTGGAGCAGCATGTAGAATATGCCCGCAGAGGCAATGGGATCATCGTATATCATATCGATGAAGCATAGCGGGGCGTCAATGCCGGGATGACGAAAGAATTAAGAAAACATCGTAAGACATAGGCATGAGAGCAGTTTTCATGCGATGTCGAAGTTTGCGTAGAAATAGCATTGCAGTAGAGCAGGAGGTAGAGTATGATTGATTTTGAGGCAGAATTAGCAAAGTTTCAGCCGAGTCTCGATGTGGAGCAGGCAGAAGATGCAATTTATGGAAATAATACAACGGATGTTACGGATTTGCTGCAGACGATCCTAAAAGGTAAGATGGAAGGTAACAAAGCTCCAGAGGAGTGGGTGGAAGAACGATGAATTGTCCAAGATGTAATGTGGCGGTAGCCTTTACGAAAAATCGATGTGATAATTGCGGACAGGAGCTTCGAAGTTATCGCAAAACTGTAAGCCTGTCTAACAGTTTTTATAATTTGGCATTAAGCCAGGCGAAAGTTCGGGACTTATCCGGTGCGATCGTTTCCTTGAAACAGAGTCTTCAGTTCAATAAATTAAATACCAGTGCTAGAAATCTGCTGGGTTTGATCTACTATGAGGAAGGCGAGATCGTAGCTGCGCTGAGTGAATGGGTTCTTAGCAAACATTATCAGGACAAAGATAATGATGCGGAAGAGTACATTCGTGAAGTTCAGTCTAATCCGAACAAGTTGGATACGTACAATCAGACGATTAAGAAGTACAACACAGCATTGCAGGCGGCAAAGCATGGGGATGACGATATGGCGATCATCCAGCTCAAAAAGGTTGTCAATCTCAACCCGAATTTTATACGTGCAAGCCAGCTTTTGGCATTGCTTTATATGAAGACCGAGCGTCGGGATAACCGTGCGAGAGCGTATCGTTTGATGCGTGCTGCACATAAGATTGATGTGACGAATACGACAACGATCCGCTATCTGAAAGAACTCTCAGATATGAAGAATAAGTCTTCGGATCCTGTAGTGAAAGCGGTAGAAAAAGAACAGGAAAATGCGAAGAAAGCTTCAAAACTGCCAAGTGTGGAGATGGATGCGTACAAGACGATCACACCATACAAAGAAGAGCGGCCATCCGTTATGCCATTTGTTAATATTATCATTGGTGTGATCATCGGTCTGGCTGTGATGTATTTTTTGGTGATCCCGCATATGCGTGCCACGCTGGCGAGCAATGCAAACAAAAACTTCAAGCAGTACAGTGAAAATCAGGCGGCAAGTGACAGCGATCTGTCCACACTAAAAGATCAAAACAAGTCTTTAAAGTCTCAGGTTGAGGAACTGCAGAACAAGATCAAGGATCTTCAGGGCGGGGATCCTACACAGGTGTCTGGTGTTCAGGAAGTGTATGATGCGTTAATTGGCGCATACGATGACTATCAGAAAAACAAAAAGGCTGATGCTGCGGATAAATTGGTGAAGATCAATGCAGACAGACTGACTTCGGACGTTGCAAAATCTTGCTATGATAAGATCAAAAAGGCAACCTATGCGACTGCGACAAAGAAGTATTTTGAAGAGGGACGTGATGCCTATAATGGCACCGGTTCGTATTCGAAGAGAGATTATGACAAGTCCATTAAGCTGTTAGAGAAGTCATTATCTTTTGACGAAAATAACGCAGATGCCATTTATTTCTTGGGCCGCTGTTATCAGCAGAAATCAGATGTCGAGAAGGCAAAGAGTTATTACAACAAGATTGTAGATAACTATCCGGATTCCAAGCGTGTCAGCGAAGCGAAGAGACGTTTGCGGGAACTTGGCGAATAAATTACCAACTGGATAAAATGATAGGTTTCCCTGTCAGAGTATACGAAGGAAAGAATACTCTGGCAGGGATTTTTTTCTTTATAGGAAACTTGTCGTTTCCTATAAAGAAAAAAACGCTCCGCGAGGATGCGATCACCGCACAGAGGAAGATTGCATACGCAACCTAGCGGTGACGCGCAAAGTGGGCAAGCCCACTTTGTTCCGTTTAAAAATAAGGGAAGGAAGGCGATTAATAATGGAACAAGTACATTATGAGCTGCAAGGACAAAGTTTGATCGTATATGTTACCAAGGAATTAGATCATCATGCGGTGATCGATCTGCGGGCGACCTCGGACAAGCTGATCCAGGCAGGAAATGTGAAACATATTATTTTTGATTTTTCAGATGTTGATTTTATGGATAGCTCAGGGATTGGATTGATCATGGGAAGGCATAAAAAGGTTATGTTTCTGGGAGGTAAGACAGCTGTGACAGGTGTTGGTAAGAATATTGACCGGATCTTTCGAATGTCCGGTTTGTATCAGATCGTAGAGAAGTACGTCACACCGCAGGAGGCGGTGGAAAATCTGTGAGAGGGCAAAAGTTGTTACGCAGCAGGAACGGAAGCGTCAGACAGGAGGATTAATTATAGTAAGGTGAATGAAAAAGAGAGGTAACAAATTGACAGGGGTAGTCAGTAATTAGAAGGTATAGAGTGCAAGACAGGAGGAAGATAAGGCATGAAACGGGAAATGACATTAACAATCGATAGCGATTCGGCAAATGAAGCATTTGCGCGGACAGTAGTGGCAGCGTATGTGACGAGGCTGGATCCAACGTTAGAAGAACTGGCAGATATTAAAACAGCAGTATCGGAGGCGGTAACCAACAGCATTATTCATGGTTATGGTGGAAGAGAGGGAGAGATTACGATCGTCTGCAGGATCTGCGGCAAACAGATAGAAGTTACTGTACGCGATGAAGGCATTGGTATCGAAGATATTCCAAAGGCGATGGAACCTTTGTATACGACGAAACCGGAATGGGAACGGTCCGGAATGGGCTTTGCTTTTATGGAAGCATTCATGGATGAGCTGCAAGTGATCTCAAAATTGGGGGAGGGGACAACCATTATTATGAGTAAAGAAATTGGAAAGGCGCAGGCAGAGGAATGAATCGCAATATGGACACGTTAGAACTGCTGAAAAAGGCACGTAGTGGAGATCGTGTTGCGAGGAACCAATTAGTAGAACAAAATGTCGGTCTGGTTTGGAATATTGTGAAAAGATTTCATGGCAGAGGATATGAAGCGGATGATATTTTTCAGATCGGCTGCATTGGACTGATCAAAGCAATTGATCACTTTGATCTTAGTTATGATGTGAAATTTTCAACGTACGCAGTGCCAATGATCACCGGGCAGATCAAGCGCTTTTTGCGGGATGATGGCATGATCAAAGTAAGCCGCACTCTTAAGGAAAATGGCTGGAAGATCCATCAGGCAGGAGAACGGCTGCATCATGAGTTAGGACGTAGTGCAACGGTAGATGAGATCGCTGCGGCAACAGAACTTGAGCGTGAAGAAATCGTTATGGCATTGGAAGCCAATCGCGAAGTCGGAACGATAGATCGGATGCTTTATCAGGAAAGTGGCAAAGAAATGCAGTTGATCGATCAGGTCGTACAGATGCCCGGAAATCGTATTGGCAGTCTCGTGAGTGGGCAGGATATGACAGGAGTTCTTAATGACAGCGAGAAAGAACGAGTGCTTGATCATATGTTAGTAAAACAGTTATTGGAAAGCTTGGAAGAGCGGGAACGCCGATTGATCGAATATCGCTATTTTGATGATATGACGCAAAGTCAGGTTGCAGAAAAGCTACACATTAGTCAGGTACAGGTAAGCCGCTTAGAGAAAAAAATATTATTAAAACTGCGTGGAGAATCCGGACTTGCATAAAGCAAATACATATCGGTGTTGTTTTGCAAACACGTGCATAAAACGTGAGGAAGCGGGCAAGATAATAGTATTACAACGCACACTTTGCACATTTAAGCTCACTGCATGACTGCATAATATTATTATCAGTGTAAGATGTTTCATGGGCTCAAACTTCGCACATTTGAAACTGCCGGCGGGTCACATATTGCTTATTATATCAAGGGATACTAAGTATTTTACAGCCGCAACATAGCGATTTCTGCCGGCAGAGAACTGTAGTAATCCTGTGGATAATGAAATGTTTGGAAAGTGTGCAGAAATGAGGTTGATTTGAAAGATAATACGATTTATATGAAATTAGATCAGAGTGTGCAGGTTGTGAACAAAAAGGTAACGATCGGTGATATTGCACAGATTCAATGCAGTGATTATGCAGTGACCAAGCATATCAATAAGATCGTAGCATTGCAGGTAAAAGGCGACAAAAACCAAAAGAAAGTCATTTCGTCACTTAAGCTGATCGAACTGATACGCAGGGAAATTCGAGAAGCACAAATTGTTCTGGTAGGTGAGACGGATGTTGTGGTTGAGTATCATATTCCCAAACAGGAAAATAAAGCGTTGGAATATTTAAAGTTGTTGGTGTTGACATGCATTGTCTTTTTTGGATCAGCTTTTACGATTATGACATTTGATACTGATGTTAGTGTTGGAGATCTGTTTAATCAGATCTATCTGCTGGTCATGGGACATGAAAAAAAAGGAGCATCTGCGTTAGAACTGTTTTATAGCATTGGAATTCCAATTGGGATCTTAGGTTTTTATAATCATTTTAGTGCTTCAAAAGTGAAAGAAGATCCGACGCCAATTCATATTGAAATGCGCAATTATGAAGAGGAGATGAATAAGGCGATCGTTGCGGATGCTTCACGGGAAGGAAGTGAGATCCGGTGACGATAGTATTAGCATTTATTGGACTGGCAGCAGGATTAGCTGTCGCCAGTGGAGTTTTTGCATTGATCACCATTCTGGGAGTAATACCACGGATGACAGACCGCTTTGGGTTAGCCTCACGGACATATCCGATGGAAACGGTGATTATGCTTGGCGGGACAGCAGGAAATCTGTTGTTAATATATGAGCCGCATATTCCGTTTGGCGTTGTATTTTTGGCGGTCATAGGATTATTTTCCGGGGTATATATCGGCTGCCTTTCCATGGCATTGGCAGAGGTGCTAAAGGTTATTCCAATACTATGTACCCGTACGAAATTGCAGCACGGCATTGCCATCATCATTACCGCAATGGCGATAGGCAAATGCTTAGGAACACTATACCAAATGTGTTTATAAAGGGCATTCGCAAAATGTTATATACTAAAACTTCCCATACCTCAAATCCTCCACAACCACATATTGCTTATTATGTTGGTAACTATATAACATTTTGCAGCCGCCAAAGAGCGATTTCTGCCATAAGAGAACTATAGTAATTGCCTTGCCGCATTTTGTTTTTACAGTGATTTCTAGATTTTGTTGTCTCTGATGATTGATTTACATGCCCTTCGGAAAC
>ERZ824480.3080-NODE-3080-length-11767-cov-3.833504_pt1 | contig 11767 bp, 7 predicted proteins | sample MGYA00519861_ERZ824480 | MGnify/ENA primary metagenome ERZ824480 (study PRJEB31778, sample SAMEA3449152) | human gut metagenome | biome: human gut; feature: human-associated habitat; material: faeces | place: United Kingdom | collected 2010/2012 ... | reverse complement strand
CCAGTTTTTCCTCCAATACACGAGACTGTGCATTCGTACGATACAAAATGGCAAAGTCCTTGTAGTCTGCTTCGCCGGTCTGTACAGCGTAAGAGATACCGTCGGTAACAGCCTCCGCTTCTTCGTATTCATTACCATATTGCGCAAAATAGATCGGATCACCTTTTTCCTGGTCTGTCCAAAGCGCTTTATCCTTACGCATGGAGTTATGACTGATCACAGCGTTTGCCGCATCCAAAATATTTTGGGTGCTTCGATAGTTTTTCTCCAGCTTGATCACTTTAGCGTCAGGATATTCGGTCTCAAAGTTCAGGATATTATATATATTGGCACCACGGAATTTGTAGATAGACTGGTCATCGTCACCGACAACGCACAGATTCTGCTCGCGTCTGCCATCTTCTCCGGTAGAGTCAGCCAACAGGCGTACAAGCTCAAATTGAGCTGTGTTAGTATCCTGATACTCATCGACCATAATATAGCGGAAACGGTTTTGGTAATAGTCCAGGATTTCCGGGTTATCCTGCAATAGCTGAATAGTCTTCACGATGAGATCATCGAAATCCAATGCATTTGAGTCGCGAAGACGTTTTTCGTATTCCCGATAAGCTCTGGCATATATTTCTTTGAGATAGTCACCGGCAGCACGGCGTTCATATTCTTCCGGAGTGATCATCTCATCTTTGGCAGATGAGATAGCACCGAGTACACTACGTTCTTTGAACTTTTTGGGGTCTAACTGCAGATATTTCAAAATATCCCGCATTAATGTCCGTTGGTCGTCTGCGTCATAGATCGTGAAACTTCTCGAATAACCGAGAGCTTCAATATGGCGGCGCAGTATGCGCACACATGCGGAGTGGAAGGTGCTGACCCATATGTATTCTGCACCGGAAGTAACAATATTATCAACTCGCTCACGCATTTCTCCGGCAGCTTTATTGGTAAAGGTAATGGCAAGGATGTTCCAAGGGTTGACGCCATATTCCTCGATCAAATAGGCGATACGGTGTGTCAATACACGGGTTTTGCCGGAACCGGCACCTGCTAAGATCAGAAGTGGTCCCTTAAAATGTTTAACTGCTTGCTCCTGCTCAGGATTTAATCCTTCTAATACGTTCATTCGTCACCAAGCCTTTCTTTAGAATCGAATATGATCGCGGTAATTCTTTGCCGCTTCAAAAAAATGCATTAGTCCATCTTTGTCGCCGTCAGCGATCTGCTGTTTGGCAGCGGTCAAAATTTCTATATATTTGTCTAAAAAGCTGCATATTTTGTCGGAGTTGGTCAGACAGATATTCTGCCACATTTCCGGGGAAGAGGAAGAGATTCGCGTCGTTGTGTGAAATCCTCCTGCCGCCAGTGTGCCGTAGGTACCGTCTTCATCAAGGGCGGCAACCGCATTGACCAGTGCCGCAGATATTACATGTGGACCGTGGCTGATACCGGCTACTACGGCATCGTGATAATCCGGGTCGAGCAAAATACAGTGTGATCCGATGTCGTGAATGAATTGTTTCATCCATGCAACATATTCCGGTCTGCTCTCTGCAAACGGTGTTAAAATATAGTATTTATCACGGAAAAATGCAGATTCAGAATGTTCATAACCGGTCTTTTCAGAGCCGGTCATTGGGTGCCCGCCTACAAACTGCTCACAGAGACCATGTTCTCTGACTGCAGCAAGAATATCGCTTTTGACACTGCCAACGTCTGTCAGCAGGCAGTCTTTGGAAAGATAGGGAAGCAACTTATCCAAATAGGCGATATTTTTGATGACAGGTGCGCATAGAAAAATACAGTCACAGTCAGCAAAATCAGCGAGATCTGTTGTGATCTTGTCTAAAATCCCATCCATTGCAGCCAATTCGAGGCGCGGGTGTGGTTTGGTAATATAGTAATTGTATGCCATAAGTTCACTGTCCGGATACTGTTCGCGCAGTGCATGTGCTACGGAGCCGCCAATTAATCCGAAACCAATAAATCCAAAATGGTGCATCGTTGTCATAATAATTTTTACATTCCTTTCAATAGAAACATATGTTTGCGTTCTGTTCTATTTTATATGACGATAGTGAGCGTGTCAACTTGAATTATTGCATAAAAGCAAGTATAATGTTTCTTGTCATGCTCTGTCCTAAAATTCGGATAGCATAGGATGGACTGTCTTGTGATCTGAATGGAAAGACGATACTGCAGACTGAGACAGCAGAGTAAAGAATATACTTGGAAAGGCAAGGAAATTTATGAAGCAACTAAAGAAATATATCGGTGGAACCGGTGATGTGTTGGGCATAATCGGAAAGACTTTAGGAAGTTATTTAGGAGTTGTTTCCAATATAGCGGGGACGATCATCGGCATTTTTGCGACGGTATTGGTAATTGCGGGTATTGTGGGATTATGCCTGTATGTGAAGTTTTTGCCGATGTTTACCGAAGCCAGAGAGACGGTATTCGACAAGTTAGTCAATATGAGCGAAGATGACTTCGTGATGAAAGAAGATACCGTTGTTTACGACAAAGATGGTAAACTGGTCGGTTCTGTAAACGCAGGAAGATATAAATACACGGAGATCAAAAGTATTTCTCCATATTTGTATAATGGTTATATCGCTGTGGAAGATAAGCGTTTTAAGACACACGGCGGTGTGGATCTGCTTGCAACGATGCGTGCCGGCGTTGCGTTAGTCAAAAATGGCGGAGACATCAAGCAGGGCGGTAGTACGATCACACAGCAGGTGATCAAAAACAATTTATTGACACAGGAAAAGAGTTATACACGTAAAATGATCGAAATTATGCTGGCACCAACGGTGGAACAAAAGTTCACCAAAGACAAGATCATGGAATTTTACTGTAATAGTAATTATTACGGGAACCGCTGTTATGGTGTAGGGGCAGCGAGTGAATATTATTTTGGAAAATCAGCAGCAGATCTCGAGCCGTATGAGGCAGCAATTCTGATCGGTCTGTCCAATAATCCATCTGCCTATGACCCGGTGAATAAACCGGAAGCGGCATTAAAGAAACGGAACGAAGTACTCAAAAAGATGTACGATGAACAGGTGATCACACAGAAACAGTATGACAGTTCTGTCAAAAAGAAGATCAAGATCCAGCAGTTGACCAAAGACGGTACGAATGAAAGTTATGTGGTAAGTTATGCGATCCACTGTGCTGCGCTGGCTCTGATGGAAAAGGAAGATTTCAAATTCCAGTATACGTTTAAGAACAAAGAGGACTACGAGAGTTACAACGAGAAATACAGCAATCTGTACAGCCAGAAGACCAACGACATCCGTGAGGGTGGATACAAACTGTATACGGCAATTGATATGAAAAAGCAGAAAAAGCTGCAAAAAGCTGTTGATAAGGGACTTGCCTACAGCAAAGAGAAAAACTCGGACAAGACAAAGTATGCACTGCAGGGAGCAGCGGTCTGTGTAGATAACTCCACCAATTATGTTGTGGCAATCGTCGGTGGCCGTGGCACGAAGGATTCCTATAACCGTGCTTATTTATCAGCACGACAGTCCGGTAGTTCGATCAAACCATTGATCGATTATACGCCTGCCTTTGAAACAGGAGCCTATTCACCATCTACTGTTGTAAATGACCAGCCGATTGAAAACGGACCGAAGAATTCCGGTGGCGGTTATCGTGGCAGCCTGCATTTGCGTGAGGCGGTACAGCGTTCGATCAATACGATTGCATGGCAGGTATTAGAAAAGATCACACCGAAATATGGTATGTCTTTCTTAGATAAAATGCATTTTCATAATTTGAGTTATGTGGATAATGACAATTTATCGTTATCGCTCGGCGGATTTACCGAAGGTGTCCGCGTAGTCGATATGGCAAAGGGATTTTCAACACTTGCCAACAACGGAAGCTATAGTGAAAAAACCTGTATTCAAAAAATAGAACATGTATCAGACGGAACGGTATATAAGAGCTCTAATGATACGACACAGGTATATACTGAAGATGCGGCTTGGATGATGACAGATGTATTGAAAGGTGTTTTGAATGAGCCGTATGGTACCGGACGTTCTCTCAAATTAGACAATGGTCAGATCGCAGCCGGTAAGACCGGAACGACCAACTCCAGCAAAGATGTATGGTTCTGTGGATATACCAAATATTATACAACTGTAGTATGGGCTGGCTATGACACGCCGAGAGCTATGCCGGGCGTATATGGTGCATCTGTTCCGGGAGGTATTTGGAAGAACTTCATGAATCAGATCCATAAAAATAAGAAGCCACAGGATTTTACGGCACCATCGGGTATTTGTCTTGCAAAGTATGACGGCAAGGGAAATATGATCAAAGGAACAGAAAGCACGGATCTGAAGCGTACATCGGGCAGAGACTTCTTCTCGATAACGATCCTGAAAGCAAAGGCAGCGTATGCGGACAACTTGGAAGAGGCATCCTATGAGAAAAAAGTTCGTCGTAAGCTGGAAACATTTGAAAAGCTGACAATTCAGAGTATGGCAGATTACTATACGTTAGAAATCAGTTATCAGGAGCTTCGCGATATGATCTCTTCAATTGAGGATGATGATATCCGCAAATCATATGCGACGCGTGCGAAGAACAAATATGATTCGCTGAAAGACGAGACTGTAAAGTGGAAAGATGTTGTGAAAGCATATGAAGAGCAGCAGAAGGAGTCTAATGCAGAACTGGTCCGTGAAAAGAAAACGGCGTCAAAGAATGCAAGAAATAAACAGCTTCGCAAAACCAGGGTTGCGCTTGCTAATACAAGATTGAAGGCATTACGTGGCTATGATTATCAGCCGGACAACATGGCGACTCTGTTAGAAAAAGCCAAGAGTGCGGTAGAGGCATGCAGGGGATATTCAGAATATGCAAGCTTAAACAGCAAATACCAGACTTACCGTACCGAATTATATATGTTGCCAACGAAAGCGGAATATGATGCACAGAATAATCACCATACTCCGGGAACCACAAGTATACCACAAGCGACAGCAACACCAATGCCGACAGTAACGGCTCAGGCTGGTGCACAGTAGAAATTGGAAATCGGAAGAAAAGAGGACATATATGGCAGAAGATAGAAGAGAGCAGGAATTGCGTGCGGCGGCAAAACAGCTTGCCGGGGTACAGAGACAACATCGGCCGGATCAGACAGCAGCCGCACGATCACAGGCGGGCCAGAAAGCACAGCCACAGAGAGCAGCGCAGCAGGCGACAGCTCAGGCAGCAGCCGCACGATCACAGGCGGGTCAGAAAGCACAGCCGCAGAGAACAGCCCAGCAAGCGACAACTCAGACAGCAAATTCCAACGGTAGTGGAAAGGCTCTGTCCGGGCAGCAGATACAGCAGATGCGGACGACAAATACACCTGCGAAAGAATCCATGTCACAGACAAAGCAGATCCAACATCAGTTGGAACAAGAAGTCGCAGATATTATGGATGCAGAATCCTTTGCGGATCTCGTCTTTATCGATCCGGATCCGTTGCCGGAAACGTCCAAGAAGGAAGAAGGTCGTACCGGTTTCTTTGCAAAGAGAAACAAAGAGACAGATGCAGCCACAAAAGCACAGACACCACAGGAAAAAGATAAGGAGACAGTCGTTTCTGCAGGGCATACCGGATATAAGGAGACAGCTGTAGACAAGACGACGGAACAGGCGCAAGAATCGGATAAACAGGAAGACCAGATCGAGAAACTTCAGAAATGGGGCAGGATCGGTCAGTGGTTTCAGACTTTTTGCTGGATGCATATTCCGATTTTTGGATTCTGGTATATGGTTGTACTGGCTGTTCGTAAGCGGACGCCGGAAGAAAAGAAAACCTTCGCCCGAGCCTATGTATTGTACCGAGTGCTTGTGATGCTGTTGGCGCTTACCATTTTGTATGTGTTCTATCGAATGGGACTGAGTTTCGTAGAACAGATCCTTGCCTACATTGATATGCACTCCTAAAAATTGCTATAGTTTTTTGGATGGCAGGATAATTTACTTTACAATATATTTTAAGTAGCAGACGCTTATTGAGAAAAAATATCAATAAGCGTCTGTACTTTTTTTAGGAAAACCGTTATTCTATAGTATAGTTAGTATAAACTAACCGACTTGAGTCTTACCGGTCGAACAATATGAAGAGGTCATAAGCAATATATGATCTCGGTATATCAGGGATGTTTTGCGTGACTGGTGCTGTATAGAAGAAAGGTATGGTAAACGAATATGTTTTTGGAAATTCATGATCTGAGAAAGGGATTTGGCGAGGGAGAAAATCGAACAGAGGTATTAAAAGGGATTTCGTTTGAAGTAGAGCGTGGAGAAATCTGTGTACTGCTTGGACCTTCCGGATCCGGAAAGTCCACTTTGCTCAATATTATAGGCGGGATTGATAATGCGGATGCAGGATATGTTGCTATTGACGGAGAGCGAACTGCAGACATGTCCGAGAAAGTATTGACATCATATCGGCGTAAACACTTGGGCTATGTGTTCCAAATGTATAATCTGATCCCGAATCTGAATGTCAAGGAAAATATAGAAGTGGGAGCTTATTTGAGTGACTCGCCGTTAGATATTGATGATCTTTTAAGGACATTGGGGTTGTATGAGCATCGTCATAAAGTGCCAAATCAGCTTTCCGGTGGTCAGCAGCAGAGAACGGCAATTGGCCGAGCAATTGTGAAAAACCCGGATATCCTTCTTTGTGATGAGCCGACAGGTGCCCTTGATTATAAAACGTCTAAGGAAATCCTCAAATTATTAGAGGATGTCAATCAGAAATACGGCAATACGATCATTATGGTTACTCATAACGATGCGATCAAGCAGATGGCAGACCGTGTGATCCGTTTTAAAGATGGGCAGATCCGCAAGGATTATCATAACGAAACAAAGATTCCGGCAGAAGAGCTTGATTGGTAAGAGAGGTGGGACGAGATGAAAAATCCATTAAACAGGCGTTTGCCAAGAGAGCTTAAAGGAGAAATGGGAAAATACATGGTGATTTTCCTGTTTATGATGTTGACGATCGGATTTACATCCGGATATTTTGTAGCAAACAGCAGTATGCTGCAGGCAAGTGAAGAAAGTTATGACAAATATAATATTGAAGATGGACATTTTGTTGTAAAGGATGAGATCTCAGCATCTTTGCAGCGCAAATTGGAACAGGAAGATGTCAAAATATACAAGGATTTCTATAAGGAAGAAGCTGTCGATACGGATAATGATGGGAAGAGTGACGGATCGATCCGCGTGTTTGCAGAGCGGGAGAAGGTCAATCTTATCTGCGTGATGAAGGGAAGTATGCCAAAGGGTAAGGCTGAGATCGCTGTAGACCGCATGTATGCAGATAATAATGATATTGCCGTTGGAGACACGATCTGCATTGGTAACAGTAAAAAGAAGGTAAGCGGCTATGTTGCCTTGTCGGATTATAGTGCTCTTTTTTCGGATAACAGTGATATGATGTTTGACGCGACCAAGTTTGGTGTGGCGGTTATGACAAAGCAAGGCTATGATTCTCTCGCTAAAGAGCATGAAAATTATCAGTATGACTGGAAATATAATACGGCACCAAAAGATAAGAAACAGGAGCAGAAACAGTCGGAAGATTTTATTAATGCATTGGCCGAAAAAACATTTCAGGCAGGTGTTACGATTTCCTTAGCATTACCGGCATACGCTAATCAGGCAATTCATTTTGCAAGTGATGATATCGGTGGTGATATGGGAATGATGATCGCGTTATTGTATATACTGATCGCTATTATGGCGTTCGTCTTTTCGGTAACGATCCGTCATACGATCACACGGGAGTCCGCAGTCATCGGTACATTACGCGCCTCCGGATACACCAAAGGAGAACTGATGCGTCATTACTTAGCGGTTCCGATGACTGTCACGTTTCTTGCCTGTGCACTTGGAAATGTACTTGGATACACGTATTTTAAGGGCATAGTAGCAGATATGTATTACGGCAGTTACAGTCTGCCGACTTATGTGACGATTTGGAATGCAAAGGCGTTCATTATCACGACAGTGGTTCCGCTGATCATTATGCTGATCGTGAACGTGCTGTCACTGCAGAGTAAATTGCAATTATCTCCGTTGTGTTTCCTGCGCCGAGACCTTGACCGCAAAAAGAAAAAGAAAGCGATGCGTTTGCCGAAGTGGTCGTTTTTTAACCGTTTCCGTATTCGTGTGATCACACAAAACCGTTCCAGTTACATTACGTTGTTTGCCGGAATGTTATTTGCCAGTCTTCTGCTGTTGTTTGGTATGATGATGATTCCGCTATTGTCTCATTACAAAAATGAAGTGGTAAACGGAATGCTTGCGGATTATCAATATGTTTTGAAAGCGCCCGTACGGACTTCAGATGATCAGGCAGAAAAATATTGCATGACCTCTCTGATATATAAAGGTTCCAAAGATGAGTCGATCAGCATTATGGGATTAGAACAAAACAGCAAATACTTTAAGCATAGACTGCCCGAAGATGGAGTTATGATCTCGGATAGTTTTGCGGAAAAATACGGTGTGAAAAAGGGAGATACCTTACAATTGCAGGATGAATATTCCGGTAAAAAGTATCGTTTCCGTGTAAAGGAAACCGTCGCCTATGCAGCGGGTCTGTCCGTATTTATGGACATTGACAAGTACCGTGATACGTTTGATGAAGAAGTGGATATGATGCAGCTTGCGATGAGTTATCCGGAAGTGCTGTTGGCGCAGCTTTCCACACCGGAAGAAGGTAAATATTTTACCGGGTATTTGTCGGATCGCAAATTGACCGATATTGATGAAAAATATGTGGATAGCTGCATTACTGTTGACGATATGACAAAGTTATCCAGACAGTTGGATGTTTCCATGGGAGCTATGTTTCAAATGATCAATGTATTTGCGGTATTGTTGGCGGTACTCCTGATCTATCTGCTCACCAAATTGATCTTGGAACGGAATACTACGTCCATTTCGATGGTTAAAATTCTCGGTTATGAAAATAAGGAGATCGCAAGGCTGTACCTGTTAGCGACCAGCTGGGTCGTAGCTCTCAGTGCTCTGGTTGGTTTTGCCATAGCAACATTATTTATGACCGTGATCTATAAAGCAATCATGATGGAATTTAACGGCTGGCTTACCTTATATTATTCACCGGATATTTATCCGAAAATGTTTGTTATGATCATGGTTTCTTATGCAGTTGTTGCAGCGACACAATATCATAAGATACAGAAGATCCCAATGGACGAAGCGTTGAAAAATGTCGAATAAAATGGATTATTTGCAACGGGTTGTTGACTTTATCCTTGTCACAGAGTATCCTAATGAAATAGATGATCATTAATACATGGATCAATAAAGGAGGACACTCAGTGCAAGAATTTGATATTAATATTTTTGCCAACAGCAGTCAGGCTTTCTGCATTGTCCGTGTTGATCTGGATGAAGGTGGAAAGCCTTTCTCATATACTCCGGTATTTTTCAATCAAGCTTTGATGAATCTGGTTCGTGTTGAAGAGGGACGAACAATAGAAGAACAGTGTCCTATGCTATTTCAAAATATGAATCCGCGGTGGCTGCGTATATTTTATAATGCAGCGTATGAAAATCATAAAAGTGAGATAGAGGATATTTCAGAAGAATATGGCAGATATATTCGTGTGCAATGTTTTTCTGCAGGCCTTGGATACTGTGCCTGCATCGTCAATGATATTTCCAAGCAGATGTTGACAGAACGCTTTAAAAGTGAATTATATGCGAATATTTCCCACGAAATCAGGACGCCTATGAATGCAATAGCGGGGATGTTATCTCTTATGTATATTCATTTGGAGGAACCGGATAAACTGGAACAATATCTGGAAAAGATTGCAGACTACGGCGATGAATTATTGAATATATTGGACAAAGTATTGGATATGAGCCAGATCGAACTCGGCAAAGTAACATTGGCAGATCAATTGTTTGATATGACAGAAATGATAGAATATGTTGCTGCACAATTACAGCCGGAAAGTACGGCGAAACGACAGCAGGTCAAGATCATAAGTGACGGACTGGTACATAAAAAAGTTGTTGGTGACAGGGGAAGAATACAGCAGATATTGCAGTATCTGATGGAGAATAGCGTGAAATTCACCCCGGAGCAGGGAATGATCACTGTTACCCTGACAGAACGTGCTGCACAGGATGGGAAATCCTGTTACGTTATGGAAGTAAAGGATAACGGAATGGGGATAGAGCCTGAATTTATGGAATATCTGTACGAACCGTTCTGCCGCTCGGAACGTGTGAAAAAGGCGCATATTCCGGGATGTGGTCTAGGATTAAAAATCGTGAATAGTATAGTAAAAATGATGCGGGGCAGTATTGATGTAGAAACGGACATTCAGCATGGTACGAGTGTAACCGTCATGATCGAGCTGCCGTATATGGATGAATAGGGATGGAAAATTTGGATGCAGGAGACAGACAGATTGCGATGTATTTGCGCATTTCTAAACAGGATCGAACCGGTTCCAAAGAAGGCAGTATTGAGCATCAGAAAAAAATGATCTTAAATTGGCTGCATGACCAACAATTTCTACAGGAAGAGGAAAATGTTCCACAAAAAAGTTATTTGACAGATAATAAATGCAATCCAACGAATAAATATACGATAATTGAATATAAAGACGAGGGGTACAGTGGAATGACACAACGACGGCCCGCATATGAAAGGTTGTTGGCAGCAGTGTTGATGGGACGTGTGAAAGTGCTAGTGGTCAAGGATTTTTCTCGTTTATCCAGAGAATATTTAGTATTGGCAAGACTGCGTGAACAGGTAATGCCGGAATGTCAGGTACGGTTGGTTTCATTAGGAGACGGATATGATAGTGATGACTATAAGTCCGCCGGATTTTGTGGAGGACTGGACATTTCCTTTCGAGAACTGTTTTATGAATATTATTGTCATGATATTTCCAGGAAAGTAAAAGGTGCACTTTGGGCTAAAAACGAGAGAGGGGATTATGTGTCTGCTAAAGTGCCATATGGATATCGAAAAGTAAACGGAAGCTTAAAAATACAACCGGAGGAAGCAAAAGTCCTTCGGTTTTTATTTGAGCAGATCGCGGAGGGAATGACTTACAAAAATGCGGGGAAAATAGTAGGTATGGAGGCTGCACGAGTATGGTATCTTGTGCATAATCCGGTTTACACCGGTTGTCATGTATGGCATCGTTATGAAAATCATATTGACCAGATCCGACGCACGGTCGTTGTGCCAAAAGAACAGTATTGTGTCCGTAAAAACGGACATGAGCCGATCGTATCCGAAGAATTGTTTCATGCGGTTGCCGGGCGTCAGTATTCCACAACGTCAAAGAAACGTCATATCTTCCATGGAATTACGAAATGCGGTCATTGTCAACGGGCTCTAGTGCGCAGACGGAGACATCCCGAAATGCTTTGCTGTCGTCATTGTGGTGCGGGAGAAAGCGAGCGGATTGATATTCAAACCCTATTACAACTATGTGGAGAGCAGTTATGTAAAGAATATAAAGATGATCCGGATTTTTGCGGTTGGGCTCGTATGATCTTGGGGATCGGAACGGAGGCAGACGCGTTATCACACGCACCGGGGATCGATGGGACTATGTGGGAGAGGGAAGAACTGCGGAGAATTCTCTTAGAGGAGATGATCCAGAAGATTGAAGTGTGGCAGGACAAAAAAGTGTGCATTTATTGGAATTTCTGCTACAATAAACAAGAATGA
>ERZ824480.3073-NODE-3073-length-11781-cov-12.939366_pt1 | contig 11781 bp, 7 predicted proteins | sample MGYA00519861_ERZ824480 | MGnify/ENA primary metagenome ERZ824480 (study PRJEB31778, sample SAMEA3449152) | human gut metagenome | biome: human gut; feature: human-associated habitat; material: faeces | place: United Kingdom | collected 2010/2012 ... | reverse complement strand
GCCCGCGGCCGGCAGAAGAGCTTTGAAAAGGCGCTGGAACAGCTGATGAACTATCTGGATGCCCACGGCGGCACCCCGGACGACTACCGCATTACGGTGGGCTACGGCTACGATGCCGACGAGGGCAAGCGTTTGTGGATGCAGACCCGCGCCGCCCTGCGCGCCAAGTACCCCGGCGCACAGTGCGAGGTAGGGCTTTTGCAGATCGGCTGCACCATCGCGGTGCACACCGGCCCCTATGCCTTGGGCATGGGCGTCATGCGCCGCTGGAAAAAGCAGGGCTGATAGAAAACAGAAGAAAACGGATAAAAATGAGATAGACTTTCTCGGAAGGGGAGGTCTATCTCTTTTTTTGTTGCAGGCTGAAACTGTAACGAATCGGATACAGTAAGAACTGCTTTTTCAGGCAGGGGGGAGCCCGCTGCCCTTATAACTTTTTCTAATGTGCCTTACTTGCCGTTCTGTTGGCAAAATTGGCGAAAAATGCTTGCAACTAGGCAGTTTTGATGATAAAATCATACTGTTATAGTATGCCCAAAAGCGGGGCGCACAGGAAGGTAAAGTTTGACATTGCGGCAATAGAGTGTACCATGTGCTGCCAAGGTGCGAGGAGAAAGAGACGGGAAAACAAAATGGAAACAGGCGAGACAATAAAAGCAGAGCTTCTGTGGCTGGACCGCTATGCACAGAATGTGCCGGGCGGTTTTCATTGCTGCGCAGAGGATCCTGAAAACGGCTATCCTTTTGTTTATATCAGCGACCGTTTTCTGGAGATACTGGGCTGGGAGCGGGAAGAATTTGCGGCAAAGTTCAATAACTGCTACACCGCGCTGCTGCACCCGGATGATCTGGCGGCAGGGCTGCGCTACCGGAATGCGGAAAACAGTGGGGCCTACGCACAGGAGGGCGACAGTATCTTCCGACTGTTGGGCAAAAATGGCTACCGCTGGGTCTCCAACGCCGCCAACCGGGTGGAATGGCACGGCAAAGGCTATGTCGTGGGCACTATCACGGATATCACCCCCTATATGGAGCTGCGGGAAAAGCTGGAACAGCAGAACCGCACCCAGCGGGAAGCGCTGGAAAGCGCCAACCATAACCTGCTGCGGATGATGCAGCAGATGGAGGAGCAAAAAGCGAAGTTTGCCCAGACCGCCGCCCGGAATATGGAAAAAGAAAAGCACTACCGGCAGCGGCTGAACCATGACGCCTTGACCGGCACCTACAACCGCCGCTATTACGAGGAAGTGGTGCGCAATAACATCGGCCCGGCGGGCATTGCCCTGATGGATATCGACGATTTCAAGATCTGCAACGATACCTACGGCCACCACGCCGGAGATCTGGCGCTGGAAACCGTTGCAAAGGCCATCCGCAGCTGCATCCGGGAAACAGATCTGCTGATCCGCTACGGCGGCGATGAGTTTTTGCTGGTGCTGCCCGGCATCCCGGCGGATTACCTCAGGACAAAGCTGGAGCAGATCCGCGACGCAGTGCAAAAGGCGGTGGTGCCGGGCTACCCTCACTTCCGGCTTTCGCTGAGCATCGGCGGCGCGATGCAGACCCTTGCCGACCCCATGGAGAATGTGGTGCGCCGGGCAGACCTTTTGATGTATCAGGCCAAGAACCACAAGGACGCGGTAGCGGTGGACACACAGGACAGCCGGTTGGCGGCTCAGGAGCAAGTATTGGAGGAAAAGCCCGTCATCCTGCTGGTGGACGATTCCATGATGAACCGCATGATGCTGACCAGCATTCTGGGCGGGGACTACCGTATTCTGGAAGCCGAGAACGGCAAACGGTGTCTGGAGCTGCTGCAGACAAAAGCAGGGCAGATCTCGCTGGTGCTGCTGGATATCAACATGCCAGTCATGGATGGCTTTGAGGTGCTGCGCACCATGAATACCAACCATACCATCGAGGATGTGCCAGTGATCATGATCTCCAGCGACGACTCGGAGGAAGCCATCCGTAAGGCCTACGAGCTGGGCGCCAGTGACTATGTGAACCGTCCCTTTGATGCCAAGATCGTCTACCGCCGGGTGTCCAACACCATCAAGCTGTACGCCAAGCAGCGGCGGCTGGTGCAGATGGTGTCCGACCAGATCCGCGCGCGGGAAAAGAACACCGATGTGCTGGTGGGCGTGCTGAGCCAGATCGTGGAGTTCCGCAACGGCGAGTCCGGCTCTCATGTACGGCACATCCGCATCATCACCGAGACGCTGCTGCACCGGCTGATGGAACTGACCAGCCGCTATGACCTGACCCCCGAACAGCAGGATAACATCCCGCTGGCGTCGGCGCTGCACGATATCGGCAAAATTGGCATTGACGAAGCCATCCTGAACAAGCCCGGCAGGCTGACCGCAGAAGAATTTGCGGTGATCAAGACCCACAGTATGCTGGGCGCAGAGATGCTGCACAAGACCGAAAACTTTGCCGAGCAGCCGCTGTTGCAGACCGCCTACGAGATCGCCCGCTGGCACCACGAGCGCTGGGACGGCAGGGGATACCCGGACGGGCTGAAAGGGGACGATATCCCCATCAGCGCGCAGCTGGTCTCCATGGCAGATGTGTATGACGCGCTGACCAGCGAGCGATGCTACAAAAAGGCCTTCCCGCACGAAACGGCTGTCCAGATGATCACAGACGGCGCGTGCGGAGCCTTCAACCCGCTGCTGATCCAGTGCCTGCTGGACGTGCAGGGGGAACTGAAGCAGGAAATTTTACAATGGTAATGTGAGGGTAACTACGCGTGACAAAACAGCGATCCAACCATAAAATACCCCGCCGTACCTTTTTAAAGGTGTGTGCGGCTGCGGTTGCGGCCGGGCTGACCGCCTGCGGCAAAATGCAGACGGCGGCAGCGCTGCCCGAGTTTACGGTGGGCAGCGATAACTACCCGCCGTTTATCTACATGAACAATGACAGCACCCCCACCGGCATTGATGTGGACATTGCCACCGAGGCTTTTGCCCGCATAGGGTATGCGGTACGGTTTGAAATCATTGACTGGGAGCAGAAAACAAAGCTGGTGGAAAGCGGTGCCATCGACTGCATCTGGGGCTGCTTTTCCATGAACGGGCGGGAGCAGCTGTACCGCTGGGTAGGCCCCTATATGGTCAGCCGTCAGGTGGTGGCGGTCAATGCCGACAGCGACATTGAAACGCTGGCCGACCTTGCGGGCAAGACCATGATGGTGCAAAGCACCACCAAGCCGGAAGAGATTTTCCTCGCCGGCACCGACCCCCGCATCCCGCAGTTTGGTGAACTGCTGAGCACCGAGGATCGCAGCATACAGTACGCCATGCTGAACTGCGGCTATGTGGATGCCATTGCCGCCCACGAGAGCGCCATTTTGCAGTATATGCAGGATTGCAATGCCAACTTCCGCATTCTGGAAGAGCCGCTGCTGGTCACCGGCATCGGCGTAGCCTTTGCGCTGAACGACACCCGCGGGCTGGACGAAAAGCTGACCGAGACCCTTGCCGCCATGCGCGCCGACGGCACGCTGAAGCAGATCGTAGGCAAGTATCTGCCGGACCCGGAAAAGTATCTGGAGGTGGACGCCCTTGAACCGTAACAAGAAAACGTTCACGCCCAATATGCGGGTGGCGGCGCTCTATCTGCTGATGGGCGTGCTGCTTTTGCTGGCAGTCACCCTCTTCTCCGGGCGGGAGTCCATCCGCGCTACCGAGGAATACTTTGACCGCACCATCAACTTTGTAAAGGTGCAGTCCACCAGCTACGAAAAATACAATGACACCATCACCGCAAAGTCGCTGCGCCGGATGGCAGTGTCGGTGCGGCAGCTGGCGGAAAATGACGCTCTGGACCTCTACGACCCCGAAAGCCTCCGGGCAGAAACGGAGTCCCTCTGGCTTACCGGCATTGCCGTGCTGGACGAAAATGGAGAATTACTGTGTGAATATACAGATAATAATATCGGCTATGCGCAGTTTGCGGAATCTCTGCGGGAGCAAGCCGCGCTGAACGTGCTGCAAAACCCGCAAAAGACCTACCTCAAGCGCATTCTGTTACAGGGTGGCACGGCGGTGGATATTGCCACCCGCTGCGCCGCAGCAGGGGACGCCGTGCTGCTGGCTTACCGGGTGACCCCGCCGGAGTTTGTGGAGGGCGCAGCCCTGTCCATCCAAAGCGTGCTGGACGGCTACCCGAAGAACATCAGCGGCACCATCTTTATCGTGCAGGACAACAAGGTGATCGCCGCAAACGACCCGAGTCTCATCGGACTGTACACCACGAACAGCCCGCTGGTGCAGGGCATCCGCAAAGCAGGTGCGCCCGATACTTTGACCCACACCCGCGACTGGGCAAATTCCGGCTGTTATTTCGGGATGTACAGCAACGGACAGAATTTTGACCTGTATCTCTATATCGACGAAAAATCCGTGTTCCGCAATTCCAGCAGCGCACTGCTGACGGCACTGATCTTCTATCTGATCTGCGTGGCGGTGCTGCAAACGCTGCGCCGCCGCTCAATGGCGGCTGCGGAGCAGCAGCGGAAAGAGCAGGAGCAGAAGTATCACGCCCAGCTGGAGGAGCAGAACCGCAAGCTGGAGCTTGCCGTCCGGCACGAGGCAGCGGCAAACCGCGCCAAGCGGGAGTTTTTGTTCAACATGAGCCACGACATCCGCACCCCGATGAACGCCATTATCGGCTTCACCTCGCTGGCGGCGACCCATATTGAGAATAAGGAGCAGGTGCTGGACTACCTGAAAAAGATCTCCACTTCCAGCCAGCATCTGCTCTCCCTCATTAACGATGTGCTGGACATGAGCCGCATTGAGAGCGGCAAGGTGAAGATCGAGGAAAAGGCAGTGCACCTGCCGGATCTCGTGCACGATGTGCGCTCCATCATCCAGCCCAACATCAGTTCCAAACGGTTGTCGCTGTTCATCGACACCATGGACGTGGTGGACGAGGACATCATCACCGACCCGCTGCGGCTGAATCAGGTGCTGCTGAACATCCTTTCCAATGCTATCAAGTTCACCCCCACCGGCGGCATGGTGAGCATCCGCATTGCCCAGAAGCCCGGTGCGCCCAAGGGCTGCGGCAATTACGAGTTCCGCATCAAGGATAACGGCATCGGCATCAACAAGGAGTTCCAGAAGCACATCTTTGAGGAGTTTACCCGGGAAGAAAGCTCCACCGTCAGCGGCATTCAGGGTACGGGTCTCGGCCTTTCCATCACCAAGAACATCGTAGACCTGATGGGCGGCACCATCGCCCTTGAAAGTGAGCCGGGCAAGGGCAGCGAGTTTATCGTGAACCTTTGCTTCCCCCTCAGTGGGCAGAAGGCGGAGATCAAACAGCTGCCCCAGCTGGAAGGGTTGCGGGCACTGGTGGCAGATGACGACACCAACACCTGTCTGAGCGTCAGCACCATGCTTTCCAAGATCGGCATGCGGCCGGAGTGGACCATCTCCGGCAAGGAAGCAGTCATCCGCACCAAGTACGCCGTGGAGCAGGGCGATGCCTTCAGTGTGTATATCATCGACTGGCTCATCCCGGATATGAACGGCATCGAGATCGTGCGGCAGATCCGCAAGGTCATCGGGGACAGCTGCCCCATCATCATCCTGACCGCCTACGACTGGGCAGATATCGAGGAGGAGGCGCGCGCCGCCGGTGTGACCGCCTTCTGCGAAAAGCCGCTGTTCCTCTCGGAGCTGCGCAAGGTGCTGGCAGAGCCCTTCCGGGTGCAGTCGGCGCAGACGCCTGCCCAGCAGCCCAAGGTGGACTTCAGCGGTAAGCGCCTGCTGCTGGTGGAGGATAACGCCCTGAACCGGGAAATCGCCATAGAGATCTTAAAGGAAGCAGGCTTCCTTGTGGATACCGCCGAGGACGGCGTTGAAGCGGTGGAAAAGATGGAGCAGTCCGCGCCCGGGCGGTACGACCTGATCCTGATGGACATCCAGATGCCTCGGATGGACGGCTACGAAGCTACCCGGCGTATCCGCGCCCTGCCTGACCCCCGCAAGGCGGGCATCCCCATTTTTGCCATGACCGCCAACGCCTTTGAGGAGGACAGGCAAAACGCCCTGAATGCGGGCATGAACGGCCATATCGCAAAGCCGCTGGATATCCCGCACCTGCTGAAGGTGCTGAAAGAAGCGCTGAAATAAGAACCCGCTCACGCATCGCTACGCGATGCCAGCTCCCCCTCGGGGGAGCTTTTTTGTTTTTGCCGGTCAGCGCTTGAGAGCGTTCAGCCCGGCGGGGCATTCCAGACCGTCCCGCACAGCAAAAAAGCCGCCGCACAAAAAGTGCAGCGGCTTTGCGGGGTGTCACCTCACAGCCAGCGCTCAGAGATGATCCACCACATACCGGGCAGGTTGATCCGACCCAGCAGATGCTCCAATACGATCAGCATGGTATTCTCCTTTCAGACCGTCCGTTTCAGCCGAACAGCCCCTTCAGTAAAAACAGAAGCAGCTTAGTCAAGCTGCCGCCGCCCAAAAGGTTGAGCAGCGGCCCAAGGCCTTGAAACATGGAAGGTTTGCTCCTTTCGTTTCATTCCGTCCCGGCTGCTGCCGGGTGCCGGTCTGCCTTATATACGAACCAGCCCGCCGCAGGATTGCAAATACCATGGTGGTAAATACTGGGAGTAGCGCAGCTGCCGTATGCCTTTACGACCCCTTCCCGTGAAAAAAGTTGCTCAGAAACGCCCGCAGGCGTTTCTGAGCAACAAATCCAAAATACTATTTCCGCTGAAAATGCCCAAAGCAGCGCGGAGGGCATTCCCAATCGTCTTACTTAAAACGCTTCCATGCCGGGGTAGACGGCGCTTTCGCCCAGCTGCTCCTCAATGCGCAGCAGCTGATTGTACTTTGCCACACGCTCGGTGCGGCTGGGTGCACCGGTCTTGATCTGGCAGGTGTTCAGCGCCACAGCCAAGTCCGCAATGGTGGTGTCCTCGGTCTCGCCGGAGCGGTGGGAGCTGATGGCATTGTAACCGGCCTTGTGTGCCATCTTGATGGCTTCCAAGGTCTCGGAGACAGAGCCGATCTGGTTCAGTTTGATCAGGATAGCGTTGCCCGCACCCAGCTGGATGCCCTTTGCCAGACGCTCGGTGTTGGTCACAAACAGGTCGTCGCCCACCAGCTGCACCTTGCCGCCCAGCTCGCGGGTCATCTGCTGCCAGCCCTCCCAGTCCTCTTCGTCCAGACCGTCCTCGATGGAGATGATGGGGTACTTTTCCACAAGGCTCTTCCAGTGTGCGATCAGCTCGGCAGAGGTAAACTCAGTGCCCGCCTTGGGCAGCTTGTAAAAGCCCTTGCCCTTGGGGCTCTTCCACTCGGAAGTGGCGGCATCCATTGCCAGCATAAAGTCCTTGCCCGGCAGATAGCCCGCCTTTTCGATGGCAGCCAGAATGGTCTCGATGGTCTCCTCGTCGCTGGAAAGGTTGGGTGCAAAGCCGCCCTCGTCGCCCACGGAGGTAGCCAGCCCCTTGGACTTCAGGATGGCGGCCAGCGCATGGAACACCTCGGCGCACCAGCGCAGCGCTTCCTTAAAAGAGGGGGCACCCACCGGCATGATCATGAACTCCTGCGTGTCCACGGTGTTGGCGGCGTGTGCGCCGCCGTTCAGGATGTTCATCATGGGCACGGGCAGACGGTTGCCGTTTACGCCGCCCAGAAAACGGTACAGCGGCATCTCCAGCGAAGCGGCTGCTGCGCGGCAGGCTGCAATGGACACCGCCAGAATGGCGTTTGCGCCCAGATTGGACTTGTCCTTGGTGCCATCGGCTTTAATCATGGCGGCGTCGATGGCGTAAATGTCGGAAGCATCCATGCCCGCCACTGCGTCCGCAATGACCGTGTTGATGTTTTCCACTGCCTTGGTCACGCCCTTGCCCAGATAGCGGCTCTTGTCGTCGTCCCGCAGTTCCAGCGCCTCAAACTCGCCGGTGGATGCACCGGAAGGGGCACAGCCGCGCGCCACAGTGCCGTCCGCCAGCGTGATCTCGGCTTCCACGGTGGGGTTTCCGCGGGAGTCTAAGATCTCGCGGCCTACAACAGATTCAATTTCCAGATAATTCATCTTGAAACCCTCCTGAATATCATTTTCTCTCCCATACTGCCCGGGCGGGCAGATGGGAAACTGCTCTATTTAGACGGTTATATACAACTAACTATCAATATCCTACCACGCTTTGCGACCCGGCGCAAGAGCCGGTGCGTATGTTTGCAGACCTAAATTTTTAACAGGGGCGCAAACCGCCGTGGAAAACCCGTTTACAGTCTGCCCCCTTGCGGCAGTGGGGATACGTTCGCAGAAATCAATTTTCCTCTAAAGGCTTCCCCCGGTCGGGGGAAGCTGTCACCGCAGGTGACTGATGAGGGCGCAGGCAAGCAGCCGCTTGCGGGAAATCACCCCTCATCCGGCGCTACGCGCCACCTTCCCCCCAAGGGGTGAAGACTTTTGCTCTGGGTCAACCTTCAAAAGTTGATTTCTGCAGGACACGTTGTACCTGCCATGCAAATTTCGTATGGCAGATATACCAAAAATTCTCTTTACTTTTTGGCAGTTCGGTTCTATACTGGTTGCGGCGTTTGCGCTGTTTTCCCAGTTATAGTCGTTATAGAGGAGGATTTTTGCAATGAATAAGGATCTGACGGTGGGCAAGCCGTCACAGGTATTGTGGCAATTCTGTCTGCCCATGTTCGGCAGCATCATTTTCCAGCAGCTGTACAACATCGCCGACAGTCTGGTGGCGGGCAAGTTCATCGGTGAAAATGCGCTGGCTGCGGTGGGCAACAGCTACGAGATCACCCTGATCTTCATCGCCTTTGCCTTTGGCTGCAATATCGGCTGCTCGGTCATCGTGTCCCGCTACTTCGGCGCAAAGGAATACCGCGAGATGAAGACCTCGGTCTACACCTCCCTCATCGGCTCTGCCGTGCTGTGCGCCGTGCTGATGGGCATTGGTCTGCTGGGCTGCGACGCCCTGCTGAAGCTCATCAACACCCCGGAGGAGATCCTTGCGGACTCCGCGCTGTATCTGGATATCTACGTTCTGGGCCTGCCCTTCATGTTCTTCTACAACATTGCCACCGGCATCTTCTCTGCCCTTGGCGACAGCAAAACCCCCTTCTACTTCCTTGCAGTCTCTTCTTTGTCCAACATCGGCGTGGACATCCTGTTCGTGGCCGGTTTCAAGATGGGCATTGCCGGTGTGGCATGGGCTACCTTCCTGTGTCAGGGTGTCAGCTGCGTGCTGGCCATGGTGGTGGTGTTCCGCCGCATCCGCGCCTTCCACACCGAGGGTCATGTGCAGCTGTTCTCGTGGAATATGCTGGGCAAGGTGGCCGTGGTGGCTGTGCCCAGCATCCTGCAGCAAAGCTTTGTCTCGGTGGGCAACATCATCCTGCAGAGCATCATCAACACCTTTGGTGCCAGCGTCATTGCAGGCTATTCTGCCGCCGTCAAGCTGAACAACATGGTCATCACCTCCTTTACCACTCTGGGCAACGGCATCTCCAACTACACCGCCCAGAATATGGGCGCCGGCAAGATGGACCGCGTCAAGGCGGGCTTTGGCGCAGGCCGCAATCTGGTGTGGCTGCTGTGCGTGCCGCTGGTGGTGCTGTACTTCTTCTTTGGCCGCTTTTTGCTGCTGCTGTTCATGAACGACCCGCAGGGCCCTGCCATTGACACCGGTATGCTGTTTTTGCGCATCCTCTCTCCCTTCTACTTTGTGGTGTCGGTCAAGCTGGTGGCAGACGGCATCCTGCGCGGCTGCGGCCTGATGGTGCGGTTCATGATCGCCACCTTCACCGACCTGATCCTGCGTGTGGGCATTGCCGCCGTGCTCAGCGCCACCGCGCTGGGCTCCACCGGCATCTGGATGGCATGGCCTGTGGGCTGGTGCATTGGCACGGCGCTTTCCATGGTGTTCTACGTCACCGCCATCCGCAAGGCACTGGCAGAGCCGGTGGCCGTTGCCGAGGCCGAGGGACAGGCCGCAGAGACCCGCGCCGAGGCCGAATTTGCCGCCGACGCCGAGATGGAAACACTGTAACCATTTTGCAACCCGTGAATCTGTTTCATTTCACAGATAAACAAAATGAACAATTTGAAATAGTGCACAAAATCGCGCTTTAATTTTTGTATAAAGTATCAACAAAGCCGAGAAAATGCGCCCAAAAGTATGGACGGTTTGTGAATTGCGGATTTGAACCCAGATAGCTATAATAACAGATAAGAACAGGAGCAAGGCCACTTTAGAGGGGAAGGGCCTTGCTTCCGTTTTTATCAATTTACTTTATAGAACACTCCGAAGGAGGAGATTTTTATGAAAAAGATGATCACTCGTCGTCAGTTCATGGCTGCTGCCGGTGTTGTTGCCGCAGCAAGCGCTCTGACTGCCTGCGGCGGTTCTTCCGCAAGCACGGCCGCTTCTTCTGCTGCCGGTTCTGCTGCTGCTTCCGGCAGCACCATCAAGGTGGGTGTTCTGGGCCCCATGACCGGCGATGCTTCCGTTTACGGTCTGGCTGTTACCAACGGCGCAAGCCTGTACATGAAGCAGGTCAATGCCGATGGCGGTGTCAACGGCAAGCAGCTGGAGATCATCACCATGGACGAGCAGGGCGATGCTACGCAGGCTGTTACCTGCTTTACCAAGATGTGCGATCAGGGCATCACCGCTTTGGTGGGCGATGTTACCACCACCCCGACGCTGGCTGTCGCCGCTGAGAGCGCCGATTACAATATGCCCATGGTCACCGCTTCCGCTACTGCCGAGGCTGTCACCTACGATGCCGAGACCGACACCGTGAACGCCAATGTGTTCCGTGCAACCTTCACCGACCCGTTCCAGGGCATCAAGATGGCTGACTACGCTTACAAGAAGCTGGGCTACACCAAGGCAGCCGTTATCTTCCAGAAGGGCGCTGACTACAACGAGGGTCTGGCCGAGAATTTCGTGACCGAGTTCGAGAGTCTGGGCGGCACCGTCGTTGATCAGGAGAGCTACTCCGAGGGCGATGTGGACTTCAAGACCCAGCTGACCACCATTCTGGGTAAGGGTCCCGAGGTAGTGTTCTGCCCCAACTACTATCAGGAAATTGGTCAGATCCTTGCGCAGGCCGAGAGCGTTGGCCTGACCGTTCCCTTCCTGGGCGGCGATGGCTGGGATGGTCTGGAGGGCTACGCTACCGCCGACCAGCTGAAGGATGCTTACTTCTGCGCAAACTACGCAAAGGGCTCCAACCCCGACTTTGAGAACGCCTACAAGGCTGAGTACGGCGAGGAGTACCCCAACGGCTTTGCACCTCTGGGCTACGATGCAGCCATGACCGTTGTGTACGGCATCAAGGCAGCTGAGGAGCAGGGTCTCGAGGCTGGCTCTGACGAGTACAAGCAGGCCGTCATCGATGCCATTGCCGGCGGCACCATTGAGGGCATTACCGGCACCTTTACCTTCGACGAGCACCACAACCCCGTCAAGCAGACCGCTATCCTGTGCTTCGACGGCGCAACCCCCGTGCTGAAGGAAATGTTCTGATCTGCGCCGTTCCATCCACCGGTGATGGAGCCGCCCGCACAGAGCAAACCCATGATTTTCTGGAGAACGCCGGAACAGCTTTTTTCTGGTCAGGCGTTCTCCGTTTTTTATATCAAAAAGTGTAAACGCCGCAAAGAAAGGAAGTATCCAACCATGACAGTGTTCTTTAGCCAGCTGATCAACGGCTTGTCCCTTGGCAGCATCTATGCACTGATCGCACTGGGCTACAGCATGGTGTACGGCAT
>ERZ824480.3064-NODE-3064-length-11813-cov-2.988518_pt1 | contig 11813 bp, 12 predicted proteins | sample MGYA00519861_ERZ824480 | MGnify/ENA primary metagenome ERZ824480 (study PRJEB31778, sample SAMEA3449152) | human gut metagenome | biome: human gut; feature: human-associated habitat; material: faeces | place: United Kingdom | collected 2010/2012 ... | reverse complement strand
GTGGTTGGATAAACGATGTTCACTGGGTGAGGTCTACCAGTTTATGAATAGAACCCTCAATTCGTGTTACGTACATTGCTAATTCTGTTTAGATGTTTGTGTAGTCTATTGTTTGTTATAAGAAAGAATATCTATGCCTTATGCATAATCTTGAGGATTCTCAAGTACGTTCCACCAATACAAACGCACACTCCAAATATGGTTAGCAGAAGGGAGGCAAAACGGCTTGGCTTCCATATTGATCCAGTGCTGCAATACAAGTACATAAGTCCTGGAATTACAAGCATAATCAAGGATCCAAAAAGTGACCCATTGAGTCCAATCACATCTTCGACACTTGCTGCAAAACAAGACACCGTACATGTGGCAATCAGAACACTAACAGCTGTCCTAGGAGTCAAAGAAGATAAAAACCCATACACAAGTCGTAGCTTGAACGAATGGAAGTGGAGCTGTTGACAGAAAATAGTATGAAGGTTGTTTCGCACAGCGAAATAGGCAATCGGGAAGGTGCACACAATAGCGATGAGTAGGAAGATTCGGGCAACAGCGGGAACTACTGAGTTCGAAGGATAATTGTTGAGAATATCTCCATCTGTATCAGCTCCGAATTCTAGATAGCCACAGACAGAAGCAAGCAAATAAAGGACAAAAACGATGATTGTGGAACCAATGGATACAGTCCACATACGTGCTGGACTGCGATCCTTGAGCTCCTTATAGTAACGAGGAGCATTGTAATGACAGTTATAGGACACACAAATCACAGGGATAACACGGACGATTCCTGTTGACCACTTCAGAACTTCCACGGTCTCGTTAATGTGGTGGTACTGGACGAACTGTTGAACGATTACAACAACTACGACAACCACTGCGAGAACCGAAAAGATAGACACGTATTTCAACGAATCCACGGCTACAAATGAGGAAAGGAGAGAAAACACACTTCGCATCATACACAGTGGGAAGATGAATAAAATGCAGATAACAGGTACTACAATGTATCGTTTCTGGAGAATCGAGACAGTGGGAAAGAAGAACATAGTCACTTTAGTAACCATATCTCCAATAATCACGAAATAGGATGTACATGAGAGAATAGTATAGCAAAGCATAATAATCGAGATGATCATTCCGCCTGTTTTACCGAAAATTGCAATACCCATTTCTTTGTAGGTGTATTTGTCCACAATACGACAAGAACTAACAATAACATTCTGAGAGCAACAGGAAATCACAGCCATAAGGAAGAGTACGACAATTCCAGGAATCAGGGACGACTACAAATGAGACAAAATAGCGGCAGCAAACCTGACACACAGCTGACGCAAGTGCCACTAAACCCGCTCCCAGAACGTTATTCGTCATGTTTGAGATTGACCCCCAAATGCTAGCATTTACCTCATCGTCATCTTTTGTTTCAACTAATGGGTTGCTTGGATCTGCTGGAAGATCAGAAACAACAGGTTTCTCGATTGTTTCGTTGATGCTTGGTTCACTCGATAGAAGTGCCTCAGTCTCTACAAAATGATGTCTCTAATCATTTACATCTACGGTTCGTTTCCATAAGTATATAAATGATTTGTGTTTCGTATGTACACAATTCCTTAATACAGTTCTATTAGATCAGATACATACTAATATGTGTTGGAACCTCTTATTAGTCTTATATATCGACAATGATAGTGTTATGGATAACAACTCCATATATTTATCAGGAACTTCCTATCTAATTCATGTGGGAATTTAACATATAGAAATATGTAATACTCAAACAGGATAGTATTGATAATCACGGGATTTCTCAGGTATTGATTATAAGTAATGAATAATCATCAATTCCGCGGAACCATTCAGATATTCAAAAGATCAAGATTTCAGAATTAATTATGAATCGCAATAGAGAAATTGAAATTATAAAAAGATATCTTATTGACTATGCCTATGAAGATGTTCTCCTGTACTATGACTTCAACTACCTTATCTTCAACCGCTTGGATGTGATCCATGAGGAAGCAGAATCTATGGCAACCTTAGGGCGTACTCCCTATGGTCCTATCGAAAAGGAAGTACTTGACTTCCTCTTAACATTTCACTGGGATAACCTAACGAGAGAAAAGAGAGAGCTGCTGAATAACATCTTTACCTTACTTCATTATGTGGGTTATATTCAAAACCCCTTGCGTCCACGTCATCGTAAAGAAGTGCTACTCAAGAGACGGGTCAACGCTAATGAGATTCGAAGACAATTCTTATTACCTCGTGATGATCTATTTCAACACCGGAGGAGAGAAGCAGGACCAAACGATCTACTCCAACTATGGTGGGAAGAGCCAAGGCCCAATGATCTATTCCAACAAGGACAGATGAATTTAGAACCTAATAATGACCTTATTGGACCTAACGAAGAGTGGCCATACCTTAATCTGTTAGTCGATGACTACCTCAATATCGAGGATGAAATTTTGGAATTTGACTTCCAATTCATGTGATGAAATATCGCTGCAAACGAGAGCATTAGTTTGTTACAAAAACCAATGATAACAAACTACTAGCAAGAGAAACCCAAGAAGGCACAATGATAAAGAACTGTGAAAGAGACAAATTGTTAATCAACGCTAACGAACAAATGGTTAACGAATTCCCTAAATCAACATCATAGTAGTGATTACTTAATAATCTAAAACGAAGAATCGGACGGAACAATACTGGCTCCAAATCAGGAAACGCACTCTCAAATAGCTAATTAAACACCATTATCAAATATGAAAACTTCTGAACATAGAAAAGATAATATGTAACATGAGCTCTATTAGAGATAGCAGATGTAACAGTCATACCCCCTAAATGCAACCAAAATCCATTGAAAATACATAGATAATAGATATAAATACCTACTTCTCTATGTTTCACAGTTCTGTAAGAGAATGACAGTAAAGTGAGCGATGAAGATCTGGCAAGAAGGAAAATAATCTGAGCAATCTATTCAAGAAAGTAAACTACCATCCACCAACAATTGAGATGAATGTGTCACACTTATAATAAAGGTTTGGCTCAAAACATGAACGTAAAACGACTTAATTGGAAAAGAATTGCTTGTTCTTAGCATACTCTTCAGGACTGGCAGCTCCAAAAGGCTTGCTTTGGACCCACTGCTTGATCTCGCGCACGATTGGAAGATCCAATTCCTAGAAGGAAGTACATCTCAACACACATACTGCAGGGAGAGGTGTCTTTCCAGTAATCCAAGCAAAGATATCAACCGTTTCACTATTAAGAAGAGCCTCATATTGATCCAATTCATCTCTTGTTAGACGATTAATCTAAGAATAACTCATCTTACCAAGATATACATTCTCTCTTGACCACTTTCCGAGTAACAAATCGACTTCTAACATGCCTCGTTGTCGCGAACGATGAATCAGACGCTTTCGAAGGGCATCTTCCTACCCATAACTTGGAATATCCAAATGCTACCATGGTTACCTTTCCATTTGGAGGCTGACTGGAGTCCGGAAATGAAGACGGCATATCATAATAATCTTTTCGCAATTCCTCATCTCGCTTAATGATCTTCTCTACCATATCCTCTGTGAGAGGTTTAGGTTGCGTCACAAAGAAGCGTCCACAAACAGCACGTACACTTGTCTAATTATTATGATTGCTTATAACTATCATTCCCACAAGTCGAGAAACGAGAACTACACCTCTTCGAGCTAGCATGAGAATAATAATGGTGAAAAGAATGTGAAATGATCATGTTGTTCCGTGTTATGAATTGGCTACTACACTAGTACCATAGGAATTGACCTTCTCAAAACGATGTTTGTTCAGATTTGTTCGCAATACTCTTCAAGCTCATTTCTTATGACTGCAATTGCTTTATATACCGTATATAGGATGATTTCTGACTTTGTTAGATCTCTACATAAAGACGATGTACGGATCGTAGCTATAATAATTCCGTAGACTTCCTATCCAGAAGCACTTGATATGCAACTTGCGTACTGGAAGAAGCGTGCGGATGATGTAACTAGCTTCTGAAGAGATAGTTATTGTGTAGGTGAATATGCCTTCGTCTTTCTCGGACCATGCAAAGATCAATCGGATGATTTCGTTCCTGTCGACACTAAAATCGCAGCTATGATGTGACTTAATTCCCTTTACGGAATTGTTTGTTGAGATATCATTTTCCATATTTGCCTAATTCCCGTTGTGATGAATCTGGAATGAATCTCACCATTAGTTGGTGATTGTCACTTCTTCAGTAGAACTCTCCAAAACAATGGTTAGCCTTCGTCTTCAAAAGAGACTTGCTGCTTCCGTTCTCAAGTGCGGAAAGCGCAGAGTGTGGATGGATCCCAGCGAGATTAACGAAATTGCTCTCGCCAACTCTCGTCAGAATGTCCGTAAGCTCATCAAGGACGGTCTGATTGTACGTAAGCATCAGTTGATGCATTCTCGCTCTCGTGTGCATGTTCGCAAGGAAGCCAAGGCCCGTGGCAACCACACTGGTTATGGTAAGCGTCGTGGTACTATGAATGCTCGTATCCCCGAGAAGCTCCTTTGGGTGCGTCGTATTCGTGTGCTGCGTAGACTTCTTCGCAAGTATCGTGAGGCTGGAAAGATCGATAAGCACATGTATGCCCACTTCTATGCTCTTGCTAAGGGTAACCGTTACAAGACCAAGCGTGTGTTGATTGAGCAGATTCATAAGAAGAAGAGTGAGGAGAAGAAGGAGAAGCAGTTGGCTGAGCAGGCTAACGCTCTTCTCAACCAGAAGAGAGCTGCTGTTGCTGCTGATGGTGCTGTCGCCTCTCAATAAAGATGCCTTTCGTGGAGACAATCTACATGGTTTTTGTGTGTTTAATCTAAACAAGGGAGTACAGAACAGCTCGATACACACCAAGAGCAGCAAACAACAGACAAAGAGCCGCATCAAAACGACGGTCACCCACTTTGGTCAAGGGTGCTTTCCGAAATAATGTATACGCATAGATACTGATACCAAAGCATGTTCCACTTCCCAAGATACGACATCTACAGTCTCAACTCTTTTTCATGCAACAAACGGCAGACAGTCTTCTCCTGGTTTTCCTTTGCGTTTTGGAGGAACGAGAATACTCTTCGGAGAATCCATCAAAAGACAATGATCCAACAAACAGATAGATCGTTGAAATAGCAAGCTACTCCATTGGGCAATATTCATATCGCCTTATTCGTACGTATAATGTCTGTACATATGGTTCATTATTCCTTGGCAGCCTTTTCCAATCTGCAGAAATCGGCTGCTCTTTAATGCTCCATAAACATAATCCACTCCCAAACGCACTGCATCTACCATTGTGTATCCCTTCGCCAGATGAGCGGCAATGGCTGACGAGAGGGTACATCCTGTACCATGAGCATTCTCTGTATAGATAGCAGGATGCTGGAATACATGATAAGAGTGATCATCACTGCAATACAACACATCACTTGGCTGATTCTCTGTGTCTCCTATCATCTACTATTCAATCTCTCACAATTCGATTACATGGCCTCCCTTCACCAATACACACGAACAACCAAGAGTCGACAACTCAGCAGCCGCTTGTTTCATCGCCTCCACAGTACTTGCTACTGGATGCTTCAGTAACAGTGCTGCCTATTGCTCATATCTCAATTCTATACTCACCTCAGGGAGATTGGGTGTAATCAGGGTACAGAAAGGTACCAATTTCTCTCGAAGACACTCACAGATATCCTCCTTGGTCAGTTTGTCTCCACTACGTTCACACTTATATCTCCTACCTACCTACTGGCAGCCATCACTGGGTCCAATACAATATTTTGAAGGTGCTTCTGCTGCAGTGTATTGGAGATAATGCTGATCACCTCCTGTGTACCAGTCATTCCAATCTTCACTGCGCCAATCGCCATATCCTCACAAACAGCCTCCAACTGGCCTTCCACAGTGTCTGCTGGAACCATATCCACCTTCTTCACTCCCTGTGTGTTTTGAACAGTAACCGCGGTTATACAACTTGCTGTAAACACTCCAAATTCTGTGGCTGTTTTGATATCCGCTTGTTGACCTGCTCCTCCACACGAATCACTTCCAGAAATCAGTAATAACGTAGGAACTGCGGGAATATGCTGATTCGAATAATAACGTCCTCCAATCACCGTCATTCCAATTTCCGTAAAGTGATTAACATAATAGATATGGTTGGAAGGTCTAGTAATCACATCACTTATGCATCAATACAATGTGGTAGGAGTAAACTGGAACAGCCACATCAATCGATGAACTTCATAACCGCATCGCTCTAACAACGATATCTCCTCTGGATAGGGAGAAATGAGAACAGGAACATCATATGCCAAAACCGCTTTCAACTGGACCATTGTTCCATATCCCAAGCTAGCACAGTCCCCATGGATCGGCTTGACTGTTACAGACTGAACTTCACGTCCAGTGTTCTTACACATTTGTATCAACCGATCTGCGATGGCAGAGTCACACTCCTGAGTGGATGCGATACGAGTTGCGATGCGATCTACATTCATTGAAGGATCCGATCTCAACTCTTGAAGGATTTTCTGATACGATTCCGATTGCTCCCAAGAGGTCTAGGAATCACTTGATCATCAGCCATACTCGACAACAGTTGCCAGTTCCAATCACACGAAGTGTCTTAGTCGTGAACAGATGAGGGACATGATCCTGCTGATCGAAGAACTCATACTCCAATCGCATGGCCTCACCAAAATATCTGTCCAAAGATTCTGGATTTGAAGGCTATGAGTGATCCAGTAACATTATTCAAACAGTAGGAAACGAGTTAATCATCTCGTACAACTGATTTGATGCTCGCTAAGGGAAATGAAATCATTGTCACTTACCACTAATTCTTCACTTGCATATACACGAATCCAGTCACTGTAGGCATGATTGTGATTAGGAAAGATGGTAGCAATCTCATGACCGATAAAATCATACAACTTGTTGCATGGGCAAACAGCAGCAATAATTTCCGAAAGACAACCTTCTGTATAGGCTTTGATTACCAAATCCGTGTAATCGCGTGTTGCTTTCTTGGCCTTAAATTCTTCCACCGGTTCTCCAGATTCGCTTGTCTTCTTTACGTGTGAATCCAATTCACGTCGAATCACAACACAAATATCCTCACAAATCTGACGATGGAAGTCGTCACCATTCGCTTTACATTCCTCGATAACACGCAGATACGCTTTCTCATATATGCTACAGATCATTCAACACTCGATATTTCACCTCAAATAGAATGTATCCTGTTGTAGATACTCTTGCCATGCAATTGTAGGTAACTTTCCAGTCGCAATACCAACCACCCATGGATTATACCTACAGACAATGATTGTGATTATATGTGTCCTACAGGGAAGCATATCCATCAGAGAGATAGTTTTCCCACAATTGTTCCGCCTTTGACATTGGAAAAAGGAATGATTGAACAAACATCGTTTAATTCATCATTGATGAATAAGGCAAGTATTCTGCATCTGGAAAGAAACTTCTCACGTCATCAAAATACGAATGCTTAATAGCCTCTTCAGCTGTGATTCGGTCTCCAGGATACAATGTAAGCATTTTCTACATATCAGATCTTCATCAAAATCGTACAGACAATAGATCGACGCCAACAGGATCTAAAGCGGGGACATGAACGCCAATGCTACGTTGGGGGAATTTTGGATACAAAGGACTATAATCCTCCAACTGGCTGATACCCGGCCATGTTGACTCATCTGGAGTTCCTAGCTTTCTATGTCTGAAGGAGAGATAGAGGGAATACTGGAAGATGGAAAAGAGTGTGCTAATTTCACTATCCTCAGGAAAGAGAGGGAATCGATTCACAAGTTGAGCAAAAACACATCCAAGAGACCAAATATCTGCAGAGAAAGCATATGGTTCTCCTTTTATCATTTCTGGTGCCATATATTGAACAGTACCGGTACAAGTCTGCTGACCCGTTGAAGCAGTAAAGGTAGCCGCTACACCAAGGTCCCCAATCTTGACTCTACCATCACGAAGAAACAAGTTCTGTGGCTTGATATCTCGATGAACAACTGACTGAGAGTGCAGACATTGCAGGCCATACATACAATCACGCAAAATCTGCAGAATCACTTTCTCAGGAATGAGTCTTAGAATCATCCACTGACCAAATTTCTACTGTTCATTTCGTTTGAAATAGTCAATGAAGTCTTCCAAATCGCCAGAAGGCATGTATTCCAGAATCATACACAAGTAGCTTCCATCAATGAAGTAGTCAAGACACTGAATCACATTCAGATGATGAATAGACTTTAATAGGCGAGCCTATACTGAAAGAGAAAGAACGATACTACTTCTCTGTAAGCCATCTCAAAGATATCATCTGTTGATTTTGAAATACTTCGATAATATGAAAGATGGCATTTCTTCATCGCTACAAGTAGATTGGTTTCCCTATCCTTAACGAGCCAAACAGTCGAACTAGATCCTCTTCCTATTTCCTTAATGCAAGAATAACGGTTCATGAAGGGTTATTGGTCAATTCTAGATTCACGTGATCATACTCCTTTTTCGCCTCTGTTGTCACCTTCTAAACGTCATCTAGAACCAAAATTATCAAGAATAAATAATCAAGTATTCTCATTCTTCTATCAGTATAGTACTTCAATGGAAAGGTATCCTTCTGTAAAATCAAATGAAAGTATAGATTCCCTAAGGAACAAGTCTTTGAGATTATCAACAAGAAACTAGAAACCATCAAAACTTCGTTGTCCAGTGACCAACAAATGGATATGGGGACGTTCTACGACATTTTTACACGCAGTAACGAACTCATTCACATTGTGGATTGCCGAAGTCAAGAAGAATTTGACTCTTGTCACATTTCTAGATCACACACTCTTGTATGGATGTAGATTGGAACTGATCTGTAGGAAGACTATCACAGTCATACCGAATGGAAGGGTCTTCCGATCCGTACTTTCTTCGTTTCTCGAATTGGAGAACGATCGGCTGCCATAGTGAAAGAGGAGTTAAAACAGGGAGTGAAAGCATACAATGTGAATGGAGGAATTATTGAGTGGTTGCATTACAAGGGGTAAGGGAATTTCCTCCTAGTTATTCTTTAGATACTGCGATTTCGCAGATCCGGATACAAAATCCGTGAATATTGTCAACAAGGAATTTGCGCCTCTCATTCCTGAGGGTTACACTCCAGTATTTAGCGCCTAAACGGTCATTGTTTGTTTCTATTCTTCCTTCTTAAGGAACATGGCGTTTTATCAAGAGGAAGCCTTTTTAGCTCAGTTGGTAGAGCACCCGCCTTGTAAGCGGAAGGTCCGGGGTTCGATTCCCCGAGGGGGCAATTCCTTTTTATTTTTCACTATGGAGTACAAAACTAACACGTATGAAGCCTTAACCAGACACATGTATGTCAGTTGGGCTCTTGTTTTAGATGTATGTTTCACTGAACAAGAAGTCATTGCTGCCTTGAAGCATGTTCATGCAAAACACCCTCATTTGCGCTGTCGTATTCATGAGGGAACTCATCCAGGGGATATGAGTCTTTTAGAGAAGGAAGTTGGTGGTCCTGTCGTTTCTGTGCTTCCTGCATGTGTTCAGAACGTGGATGAGTTTCTGGAAAATTGTGTTGAATGGTTTTCAAATGATAGAAACGTTGATGATACAGTTCACTATTGGCTACTACTTGACAGTGAACAGAATCAATGTGTACTAGTTGCCTGCTTTTGCCATTCGTGTGTCGATGCACTCTCAAGTCTGCGTGTGGCCACAGATTTCCTATTGTATCTCGATTCTCCTTCGCTTTCAATTCCAAATTCTCGTCCCTTTGTTTCCGTTCAGAATGAAATCGTTTTGAAGAATCCAGATGGTAATAATACTCCATATAAGAACCAAACAGAGGTGGTGTGGATAGCTCCGATTCGTCTACACGATGATGGTGACGTTTCTGGTCTTTTTAGAACGAAACAAATTGTGTTGCCTCCAGAGACCATTGATGCCATTGTGAAGATGTGCCGTGATCATGGATGTACGTATCAGAGTTATCTTTGGCTATGCATTTTAATTACCCAGATGAGGCTGTTCCAACGATCGTTTCCTCTCTCTGTGCGGTTTAACACACCTGTAACTACCATAGGCAGAGCCACTTTTGCCCATCCAATCTCCTCGGAAGATCTCGTCGTTGGGGCCTATTCTTGTTTCGTCCAGACTCATCTAGAAGGTGAACAGTCGTTCTGGGATGTTTGCCGGAGACTGACTGCAGCATTAAAACAGGAGATTGAGAGTGGAGACCAGATGAATGACTTCTTTTCTGTTTGCCAAACACTTGACTTTGGTAAACTCCCCTCAGCTTCATTCAATGGTTGTACGCTTGGTGTAACGGATCTTAAACACCAGTATTCACATTTCTCTCTTAAGAATATCTATTTCCTTCCTGCTACTTCAAGATCTCCAGGGATGGGAGGTATGAATGTGCATGCATTCACTGTTGCTGGACTTGGCTGTTTCGTAAATTGTACCTATTGGTATCCTGGTTTCACCTCCCATGAGATGGCAGAGTACACACAGGACTTGCAACAAATATTCAAGAGAGTATGTGAAGGAGATTGTACTTTACAACAAGTTCTCGATCATTCATAAGTAAATTGTTTGTTAATTACTGCAACATGAGCTCTCTATCTTGCAAGGTCTGTTCGACCTATTTCGAAAACTTTAGACAGATATAAGGGCGTTTCATCCAACTAAAACAGAAACGCCCTCCAATTGATTCTTCAATTGGCAGATAATAGACGCATACTTTTTTCATGAATCCTGCTGCTTTGGAAAGAATTGCAAAATACAGCGTCTATCCAGTGAAGGCTACAGGTTTTTTGTTACGAAAGTCTTCGTTTTACAGACGAGACTTTTATTGCATGACTCTGGGAAGAAGAGCGGAGAACAATGCTAGAGTGTTTATGGAGCGAAACAAGAGGATTCTTGTAACTCCTGCACGTCATGCATCAACAAATGCCTTTGGAGCATCTTCGACTGCTGGAACTATGTCTTTATTATTGGGATCTTCTGCTGCCATCGCAGGAGGTATTTACTATTATTCTCATACGCTGATGGTGAGTTTTGTCTGAGAAATTAATGAATAGAACAGTGTGGTATTTAGGAAGGCATTGGATATTATGAACCGATGTCCTTTGATTCTCGATCTCCTTGGAACTTCCACCCTGAAAGTAAGTATTGCTCGTGGAAGCGTCCATAATGGACGAGTCAAGATTACGTTTGTGTTGAAGGGAAACAATACACAGTATCTAGTCACCCTTCAGGGAAATGAGGATGATGAATCCATCGAGGTGTTGTCACTACACCGTCGTGCTGAAGTTCCGGCTACCGAGTATTTCATTTACCGTGATGGCAACTTGGTTGTTGAGTTGAGTGAAGAGAAGAAAAGCGAGATGGTATTGGAATCAAATGTGAAGGAGGTAGCCGATGAGCTGAAGGAGTAAGAGTTTCTTTTATGATGCATTCTGTTCAATCGCAATAATATTGGAGTTGTTTGTTTGAGATGCCCCAAATTACAAAATCCCTTTGTATTCCTATAAACTGGCTTCCCAGGGGTGCAACTCTTGGTTTTGATTCTCTCAGTATTTGGTATTTCTCCCACTGTTCACCAAATAATGAGCGCTGAGAAGAAGGAAATGGTTCCTGTCACTCGTGATTATACCGTCAACCTCCACAAGGCATGTCACAAGGTGTAGGTTTTGATTTGTGATTGAAAGAG
>ERZ824480.3058-NODE-3058-length-11823-cov-7.797927_pt1 | contig 11823 bp, 13 predicted proteins | sample MGYA00519861_ERZ824480 | MGnify/ENA primary metagenome ERZ824480 (study PRJEB31778, sample SAMEA3449152) | human gut metagenome | biome: human gut; feature: human-associated habitat; material: faeces | place: United Kingdom | collected 2010/2012 ... | reverse complement strand
GTATAAATATGAAAATCTTAAAAATGCATTATTGCACAAAAAATATCCGAATTTGTCGTGATGCTTGCCTTTTCAGATGGTAGACACCATAGGAACATACAATGCTGAAAAATTGATAAATTAGGTTGGCATCACTGATTAAGGTGATGTCTTTTTTGTTTTGAGAAAACAGATGATACGTGACGGAATGTCAGACGGAGGTTTATAAAAATGAAATTACTCTTAGTATACGCAATCAGAGAAAACAAAGTAAATATATGTGAAGTTTATTCGAAATTCGCTGCGATAAGTGTCGTGTACGGACAAACAGCCGGTAGCTCATAATTTCGTACATAAAAAGCATATCGCATAACTGCATTTAAGGCGTCGCAGCAATTTTGCTGCGGCGCCTTTTTCTGCCCTTATGAGGTTGCCTATGATAAGTTCTACGAATTACCCCGAAAACAACAGGATAATTAACAGCAGAACTTCAACTCGTTTTCAAGACTGCACGAAAGCCGAGTGCCGGCTTTTTGCGGTCTTTTTATTTGCAGACAATAACATTTGCAGAGCCAAGCAGTGGTTCTGGTACTATATCAGGTATCCGTAGCATCTCCATTCGATTTGATTCAAAAAAATTCGAATGGAGGATATCTGAATGAATAAGAAATACTATTGGAAAATGAACGGGTACATATACGAGGTGACTAAGGAACAGTATTATAAATACAGAAAAGAGCAGATAGACACGACTACCTCAGAAAACTTGAAGAGGAAGCCGTTATTTTATCTTTGGACTCTTTGGGCGTTGAAGGCAGAGACGGCGAAGTTTTTATTGCCGACTCAAAAGTCAATGTTGAAGAGGAGGTTGTGCATAAAATAATGTTGGACAAGCTAAAATCGGCATTGAATAAGTTGTCGGCGGAAGAATTGCTTTTAATAGATATGCTTTATACGCAGTTGAAATCAGAACGGGAAATAGCGTCGGAACTGGGTGTTTCGCAGAATGCAGTTAATAAGAGAAAGAAGAAATTGCTCGGACAGCTAAAAAAGTTGTTGGAAAAGTAAAATTTGTGGTTGTCAAATCTCAAAAAAGTCCTCTTTATATAATGGTGAAGGGGGAAATAAGCATTTTCCCCTCACCGATCTTTGACAACCGAATACCCAACAGCGAACACATTAGCAATTGCCGGAGCTTTCTGCGAATGCGCCAAGACTGCCTGTGAAGGACAAGCCTTCATAAATAGATCGCCAAAACAAGGTACGAGCGTGTTTCCTTTCAGCAGAAGCATAGTATAGCAGCTATGCAGCCATGATAGCAGTTGCCTATAATGATACTCCCGTGCAGTCGAGGTTAAGTCCCAGAGTGCGGCCCGGACGGATGTCGGGGAGGTGGAATTCCTGTGATGTTTTAAGCTAAAACAGTTCGTGCGTTGCCCAAAATCGGGGGATAGGTGAATAATACCGATTAAGTGAAATTTGAAATAATAAAAGATAACGCAGAAGGGGGTGAGCTTATTCATTCCTTCTGTGTTTGTTCTTTGAGATGCGGAGGATAAAATATGCTGAGAGAAAAGGAAATAGAAAATACAGTGGGATATATATGGATAAACTCAATACTCAAAAAACTTGAAGAACTTGAATTGATAACAGGGAAAGAACTTGAAAGCACGGATAAAAACATATCGGAGATGTTAAATGTTGAATATAAGTATTCGTGCAGAATAGTATAAAATACACCGTGAATTTTATTGCGTTTGGTAATAGATATATTCACGGATTTGTGGTATTGTGTGTGCTGATAACAGAGGAAAGGAGAGAACAAAATGGCAGAAATCATTGTTATACCGCCGAGCAAAACAGTTGACAGAACAAAAAAGAAACTGAGAACGGCAGCTTATGCAAGAGTCAGTTCCGATTCGGAAGACCAGTTGAATTCATTTCTGACGCAGATGGATTACTACAAACAGTATATAAGCGAAAATCCGGAAATGGAATTCATAGACCTATATGCCGATGAGGCGGTGACAGGAACGCGCAAGGACAAAAGAGAAGGGTTCCTAAGAATGATTGCTGATTGCAAAGAAGGAAAAATTGACCTTATACTAACCAAGTCGGTTTCCAGATTTGCGAGAAATACCTATGATTGTATCAGCACGGTAAGAGAATTAAAAAGCATAGGGGTAAATGTGGTGTTTGAAGAAAATGAAATTGACACCAGAAAGATTACGACAGAATCAGAATTGATTGCCATAGCATCAATAGCGCAGGAGGAGTCTGTATCCACATCGAATAATGTAAAGATGGCGGTCAGGAGCAGAATGAAAAACGGCACATTCAAACAAGGAAGTGCGCCATATGGGTACAGTGTACATAACGGAGTATTTACAATAGTACCGGAACAGGCAGAAATAGTACAGCTCATATTCAGAGCATATAAAGAGGGCAAAAGCCTCATAAAAATAGCAAAAGAACTGACGGATATGCAAATCCAAAAAGCAGACGGTTCTTCAAAATGGGTGCCGAACCATATCAAATATATGCTGACCAATGTCAGATATAAGGGCGATTCGCTCCACCAAAAGTTTTATGCTACGGAGCTTCCGTTTAAGTACAAAATAAACAGGGGTGAACTTGATATGTATTATATGAAAAATGCCAATCCGCCAATCGTATCGGAAGAACTGTTCGATAAGGTAAATGCGTTGCTTGCGGAAAAAGCGGTAAGGTTTAACCCGATAAAGGAAAAATTTACAGAGGACTATCCGCTGCGGCTTAAAATATACTGTGCCGAGTGCGGAAGTGCATACAGATTAAAGCCTTCAAAGACAAAGCATTGGCTGTGCAGAAATCGGGATATAGGTTTAAGACGGTGTACAAATCCGCAAATCGCAGAGGATAAGGTATATAAGGCATTCGTAAAAACATATAATCGGTTGGTGAAAAACAAGGAAACAATTCTCGTGAAAATGCTTAATGAATTAAAACTGCTGAAAGAGCGCAAAATAAGCGGTAAGCACGAGATTTATGATATATCGGAAGAAATTGCAAAACTAACAAAGCAGGTTCTTGTAATCAATAAACTGCAAGCGCAGGGTTACATAGAATCTGCTTCTTATTATGAAAAATTAAATGAAATCAATGCGAAAATATCGGAATTGACAAAAGAGAAAAAGAGTCTTATGGGAAGGGATGCGTGTGACGAGGCTATAAAAACCACAACCGCATTCATCTCCGTAATAGATAAAAAAGGAGCAATCGGCAAATTTGATAGCAGGGTATTCGGGGCGACAGTCGAAAAAATAATTGCCCAAAGAAGTATGCTGACATTCGTGATGATAAACGGAATGAAGATAACCGTGGATGCGGAGGTGTGATTATGGCAAACAGATATGTGTCATTCGGTTATGAAATAACTGACGGGAAGTATGCGGTAATAGATAGTGAAAAGAAAATCGTTGAAAATATCTTCGGCTTATACCTTAACGGCAAATCATTCTCGGAAATCTCGGACAGAATGAATGACGCAGGCGTGTCATACAATAATGACGGCAGGCGGTGGAATAAGAATATGATAAAAAGAATAACAGAAAACCGCCGATATATTGGAGAGAAAGATTTTCCACAGATAATAACAAACGAAACCTTTAATACTGCCGAAAAAATTAGGCTTAGCAAATTCACAGCGCCCGGCGAGACGAGAAAAGCATTGCTCGATTTTTATCGAGAGCATCTTGTGTGCGGCAGATGCGGGGCAAGCCTTCTGAGATATACCGGCGGACGATATAACAGGAATGGAATCATTAGCTATCGCAAGTGTTCAAATGAATTATGCGATGAGAGTAAAACCTCCGTGAGTGAGGATAAATTAAATTTGGCAGTGTCAAAAGTATTAAATGACCTTATGGATAACTATAAGGAAATCAGGGGTGTGAATGAAACTGAGGCGGAACAAGATATAGAAATAGCAAGGCTTGAAAATGAGCTTGCAGATGATATGGAGAAAATGACGGTGGACATTGAAAAAGCAGTGCAGAAAATTACCGAACTTGCAGAGGCAAGATTTAATAATGCGCCGGAATGCGATTACTCTGCCATAGATGAAAGAATAAAAAAAGAGCTGAGCATACATCCAAAGTCGGAAACTCCGGATTCGAAGTTGCTTGAAGATACAGTGAAAAGGATAGCGTACTTATCAAACGGAACAGTTGAAATAGAACTTATTAACGGATACAAAGTATCGGGAGGTGAACGCAAATGATGCAATCGGTAGCGTATCAGCCAAGAACGGCAATGCCGGAAATCACGGTTGAAATTATTCCTGCAACGGTGCAGAAAACACTGAAAGTTGCAGAGAGAAAAAATTTGAGGGTGGCGGCGTATTGCAGAGTGAGTACAGACCATGAGGAACAGCAGACAAGCTATAAAACCCAAATCGAATACTACACGAAATACATAAAAGAAAATCCAAATTGGAAATTCGTAAAAATATTTGCTGATGAGGGACTAAGTGCGACATCAACAGCAAAGCGAAAAGAATTCCTTGAAATGATGGAAATGTGCAAGGAAGGCAAGATAGACTTAATACTGACAAAATCCACATCGAGATTTGCCCGAAATACACTGGACACCCTGCAATATGTCAGAATGCTGAAAGACATAGGGGTAGCAGTGATATTCGAAAAAGAGAAAATCAACACCGCCGAAATTAACAGTGAGATGATATTGCAGCTTTATGCAATGTTCTCTCAGGCAGAGAGCGAGTCTATAAGCAATAATGTTAAGGATGGCAGAAGAAAGGGATACAAAATCGGAAAGGTGCCGATGATGTACGGCAATATTTTCGGATACAGAAGAGGAGAAGGCGGCAAACCGAAAATTGTTCCCGAAGAAGCAGAAATAATAGTTGCAATGTTCACAAAGTTTCTTGAGGGCGACAGTCTGAAAGATATAGGAAAGTGGCTGGAATTGCAGGGAATTAAAACGGTGAAAGGAAACTCAAAATGGTCAAAAAGCGTAATAAAAAGTATTCTTGAAAATGAGAAGTACAAGGGTGATGTTCTGATACAAAAATCATTTACAGCCGATTTATTCTCAAAAAAGAGTGTGAGAAATACAGGCGAACTTCCTATGTATCTGATAAAAAACCACCACATTCCCATAATTGAGCCAGAAGTATTCGACAAAGTGCAGTATGAGCTGAAACGCCGCTACAATAAAACAATCAGGGTTAATGAGAACTTGGCAACACGGTACAGCAGCAAATATGCGCTTACTGACATCGTGGTATGCGACGAATGCGGGGCGAAATACAAGAGAGTAACTTGGACAAGCCTCGGAGAAAAGAGAGTTGTATGGCGCTGCAAGAGCCGACTTGCGTATGGAAAGAAACTGTGCAAAAACTCGCCTACAATAGATGAGACAGACCTGCACAGGGCAATAATAAAGTCTCTGAATATGATGTTGAAGTCCAAAAGCACACTCAATGAAATGCTGAAAGGTAGTCTTGCCGCACTGCTCGGAGCAAACAGAGGCGAGATGAGAGTCGGGAGCATATCGAATGAAATCACAATGTTGAATAACCGGATATATGATATGGTCAGAGAGGAGATAGAGAACAAAACAGACACAGATGTGATTGAACAAAAATGTGCGGAACTGCACGAAAAAATTCAGTCACTGAAAGATGAAATAAAGAGTATTCAAGCAGAAAAACAAATGGCGGATGCAGGCTCCGGAAAGCTTCTGGAAATATATACGGCACTTGAAACTATGAATACCGAATTCACAGAGTACGACGATGCGGTTGTGCGAAGGCTTGTGAGTAAGGTAAGAATTATCTCAAAGGATAAAATAATAGTGACGCTGTGCGGAAGCCTTGATATAGAACAGAAATTATGATGCGTATGAATACAGAATATGAAATCATAATTATATACGACAGCGAATATGCGGAGGTTATCGTGTTTACGAGTGACCGGTTTATGAATAGTTCAAACGATATCGTATCCGAGGCAATCCGTAAAGGGCTTATGCTTGCGGAACACAGAGACAGAGTCAGATTTGCCAGGGGTTTGATGGAGTTTGAATATGATTACATAAAGAAAGGGCGAAATAATATATGAAGTATGCAATTTATATAAGGGCGGGAAACAAAAAGCAGCTTGATTACATTCCGAGAAAGACAAAAACAGAAACAAAAAAATTAAAGATGAGAAAATAAAATTATTAGCGGCTTTGCAGTGGCAGAGCTGTTTTTCTTTTGAAGGGAGGAAGCTTTATGGACACAAAAAACATTTTGAAATCCGATACTATCAGCGAGTTGCTTGATGCCATTGATGATTTTTGCCGAAATGCAGTCGCAGAGAGCGATAACGATATATGTATGTCTTTGAAAGAAGAAGTGTCTGCATCGGATAAAGATATACTCGGGATTCTCGGAGCATATTTGTGTGCGTGTGAAGATGGTGATGAAGTAATAGAAGCGTTGCACGAGTTTTCCGGCAATTGTTCGGGATTTGCCGTGTGCAATAGTGAAATGACAAAGCAAGTAACAAAAGCCGAATTTGAGGAAGTTTTGGACGATTGTGAAGACAAGTGTATGCTTATGTCCTGCATAGAGGAGGAGCATAAATTAATGACGGCAGAGATAGAGGCATATAACACTTGCGAAAACTTTGGCGTGAGGTTTAAGAATGAAAATATTTGCGTGTTGCTGCCGAGGATAGACATAAACACTGATGTAAAAAGATACATATCCGACACAATAGGCGAAATGCTGTATGGGGTAATTGAAAAACGGATAAAGCCTGAAACAATCCGAGCGGAAATGAACAGATATATTCCCGGCGCGAGAAATGACAGCAGAACCACAAAGGAATTATTCAAAAAATACTTGTATGATGTAGTGGTACACAAGGACAGAAAACCCGGAATATATCTTGAATTTGACGACCATATGCGGCAGCTTTTCGGTATTGAATTTTATAAAAGACTGATAGTGCAGTACCTACGGGAATGAGTTTGAAAATTTGTGTAGTTCGTGGATTGTAATTTGTCGGAAAATGTGTTATAATAATCTATATATACGAATTGAGGAAAATGCTAATGAGCGATATTGTAAAAAATGAACTTAACCAAATATATGAAACCGCACGGGCAAGTGTTATAAAAGCTCAACATACGGTTTATACTGCAGTAAACTCAGCGATGGTTACGGCATATTGGGAAATAGGAGAGCAAATATATAAAGCTTGCGGCGAAAATGACAGAGCAGAATATGGCAAAGGCTTAATAAAATTTATTTCTGAAAACTTGACGAAAGAATTCGGAAAGGGATTTGATGAGAGAAATTTAAGGATGATGCGACAATTTTATTGTGCTTTTCCAATTCGGGATTCACTGAGTCCCAAATTAAGTTGGACACATTATAGGCGATTGCTTCGGGTCGAAAATGAAAAGATTAGAGCATTTTATGCTGATGAATGTGTTAAATCCGGATGGAGTGTGCGGCAGCTTGATAGACAGATAAATTCATTTTTTTATGAGAGATTACTTTCAAGTCAGGATAAAGAGGCAGTGAAAGGTGAGATACAACAGCTTGAACCGAAACCGGAATATGAAAAGATTATCCGTGATCCATATGTGCTTGAATTTTTAGGGCTGGAACAAAATCCTCATTTTTACGAAAAAGAATTGGAACAGGCTTTGATTGACCATTTGCAAAAGTTTCTGTTGGAATTGGGAAGAGGCTTTTCATTTGTGGCAAGACAAAAACATATAGTTTTTGATGACAGACACTTTTTCATTGATTTGGTGTTTTATAATTATATCTTGAAGTGCTTTGTTTTAATTGACTTGAAAATAGGTGATTTATCACATCAAGACTTAGGTCAAATGCAGATGTATGTAAATTATTATACAAGAGAAATGATAAATGAGGGAGATAATCCTCCGATTGGAATTGTCTTATGTGCCGATAAGAGCAATGCAATTGTAAAATATACATTGCCGGAAGACAATAATCAAATATTTGCATCAAAATATAAGCTGTATATGCCAACCGAGGAAGAGTTAAAAAAGGAATTAAAATTGGATGATTATAAGAAATTATCTTAAAACAGTATTTGCCTTGAAAACTTCAGGATTAATTGTTAAAGCTTAGTTTTTACTGGATGGACCGTATTGTAAATTCATACACACAATAGTTTTCAAAAGAAAAAGGCCGATATATTTTCTCAAAATGCTATATAGCAATTATGAAAAAATTAAATTTGGGGATGGAATAATGAATAAAACTATAACGCAAGGAACAATAATATCTTCATTGCGTTCAAAAAAATATCTTGACGAAGTTTGTTTTGGAGTAATCATAACGGCTCGTTGTGATTTAGCAAATAAAAAAGTTAATAAAGTTTTTTTCTTGGAGGCCTTAGCCTTAGAGGATTGGGTTTTATCTAAATTTGGAATGCAATGCGTTTTAAAAGGAAAATTAAATGATGTAATCTGTAATATAACAAACGCATTAAATAAATATGGATTGGATTGGGAAACATTAAAAAGTTTTTCTGATGATGAGGTTAAAATAGTGTTAGAACAAGAAGTAAACGACAAAAATGATAGCTCTAAAATAAACGACTTATATAAAAAATATAAAGAAATTTCCAATGAAAACACTAACAAAAATGATCGAAAAAAGTTATGTAATACTTATTCCAAGTTGATATTTGAATCAATTAATAAAATAGTAAATGGTCAAGATATGCATTATGTATATATTCCTTCCGATGGAGTGTCAAGTGAGTTTAAACGGGGATTAATAGTTGATTTGCAGGAAGTTGATTATTTAAGTTTAGAGGAAATAGAGGATTTGTGTTCATATTCAATAGATATAAAAAATAGTAGCATGAGCACTGAAAAGAAAGAGCATTATAATGACAGGTTTTATATTTATGATGGAATTGGATATACAATTCCAATATGTGATATAAAATCACCTTGGCTTGAGTACCTAATGCAACATTTCTCTAATATTTTTTCAAGGATAGGAATAGACACCCCATCAAAGGACATTATGAAGCAGATGATAACTGAAATATATAGTCAGGAGATAAAAATATGAAATATTTATTGTTTGAGAAAAGTGCTATAGAGTATATTATTGGACAAAGAGAATTTCAGAGCGTAGAATATGAAGAAGGTAGAAGTTTTATAAAATACATAAAAAACGGAGATGATAATTTTAAGAGTTTCCATTTAAGTATGGTAAAAAATGAGTTCGGCATTATGTTTATTGGACGAGGGCTTAGCAGAAATATACTTGTTTTTGATTTGACACAAAGTAAAATACTTGAAAAAATACTTGATGATGGTGATTTGTTATTAACATTGCAGAAAACATTTAGAACTGCAATTAAGATATGGAATCGATATCCGTTTTCTTCGTCGGAAAGGGTTAATGAAACCAAGTCAATTATTTTCCCGTTTATATACACAAATAAAAACCGTGTTGTAATAGAACGCTCTCCGAAGTGTGAAAGGCTTACAAAAAGGGGTATAGAACAGCCATTATTGGTATATAATTATACGGATAAGGATTCTCATAGAGAAGAGAACCCAAATGCTGATGTTTTGAGAGAAGCCGGAGAGTTATACATCAGTATTAAAAATGAGGTGCGAGCTCAATTTAATACATCTAGTATGGATGATGGAAACAATACCGATATTGTAAATCCTTTGATTTATACTAAGTCTGAAACGCCCGTATCTAGTGGTGATTTTATGTATTTGGATTTCCAAAGTAGAGTAAATAAATTAACGATAGCCCAGAAGAGTGTTGTTGAAAATAAAAATATAACAGCACCTATAAGAATTGAAGGACCTGCTGGTACAGGCAAAACTGCGTCAATGATATTAAGGGCGTTTTCAATTTTAACACAGAAAAGGGCGGAAGGTACACCATTTAAAATAATATTTTTTTCGCATAGCGAAACTACAAATATTGAAAATAAAAATGCGTTTTCTTTTATTCCAGGGGCTAATGAATTTATTTCTGGTGAGTTAGAGCAGAGCATCGAGTTTACCACATTGCTAACATATTGTATAAGAGCTATCAATGTCGAAGAAGCACAACTTATAGATACAGATGCAACCGAAGCAAAGCAGTTCCAAAGGGGATTTATTGAAGATGCTATAGATAATGTTATGAAAAGACAATACAAGACATATAAATCATTATTGTCTGACGGTCTTAAAAAGATATTTAATAAATCGGAAACACCAAAGGGAACTCTTATATCTATGCTTCAACATGAATTTAGTGTGCAGATAAAGGGAAGAACTAACTGTACAATTGAAGAATATTACGAATTATCTTCGATAAAAAATGCATTAATACTCACAGGTAAAAAGGATAAGGAATTTATTTTTTCAATATTTAAAGAATATCAAGAAATGTTGACGACATCTGCTGTTTTCGATGTGGATGATATAACAGTTGAAGCGTTATCACAATTAAATGCACCAATTTGGAGAAGAGAGAGAATAAGTAAAGGGTATGATTATATATTTGTGGATGAAATGCATTTGTTTAATACAAATGAGCAGTATTGTTTTCATTACCTAACAAAAAGTCCTGAACAAAAGAATATTCCAATTTGCTTTGCCTTAGACTATAGTCAGGCAATTGGGGATAGAGGGGATATTCAGCAAGACTATATTGAGAAGAATTTTTCAAATGCAGTGGAAAACAATTATAAAACTATTTTTCGGTCATCACAACAAATTGCAGATTTTTGCGCTGCAATTTCAGCGGCTGGTTCTTTAATGTTTCAAAGTGAATATAAAAATCCATATCAGACTGTAATGAGTGGATTTACGGAAGCCGAAGAGGCTTTATGCGGTAGACCAAAATTGTTGATGTATGATAATGATGTCGAAATGATTAAAGCAATAAAGAAGCATATCGAAATGTGTAGAGTGGATTTTCATTGCAAAAACTCTGACATAGCACTTATTTCGTTTGAAAATACACTGCTGAGTGAGAAATGTGTGAAGGAACTTTCAGATATGCTTGAGGTGCCTGTTATATTAATAAACTCGCGCCAAGCAATTGCTGAACAGGGTAATATGAATGATAAAAATGCGATACTTTTATTTGATCCGTATAATGTTAATGGATTAGAATTCAAATGTGTAATACTAATAGGTGTGGATGAGGGAAGAGTACCACAGGGAAAAGGCATAAATGATATATCGGAAAACTATATAAGGTATATTGCGTTTAATCAGCTATATCTTACATCCTCACGTGCAAAATACCGATTATTGATGCTTGGAAACAAACTGCATGGTGTTTCATCTAGCTTAAGATATGCTTTGGAAAATGATTTAATAGAATTGGAACCCTAAGATGAATCGTATTGAATTATAAGGCAATTGCAAAATTACTAGATTTAAAATATCTCTATAGTTCGGCTTTCCCACGAAAGGCGAACCAAAAAGATATAATGTCGATTTGGTCAGCAATGATGAGGGTTTGCGGGATTTCCGCAAACCCTTTTTCGTACTCGATTCACAGAGATATATGCTTCTGTTTTGTAGGATTTGAACTGCGACAGAGGCAAAAACAGCAAAGAATATAAGATTCATCTTAACGGATTTGAACCTACATACTTAACAACTAAATAACATAATCAGAGGTAATTTCTATAACAGGAAGTTGCCTCTTTTTTTGTACTCAAAAAAGGAAAGGATGAAAAAAATGAATGAGAAAAAATTTCTGCAACAGGTGTACACTAAGCTTGAAAATCAATTAGAACAGGAGGTGAAACTTGCAGATGACAG
>ERZ824480.3055-NODE-3055-length-11826-cov-2.957353_pt1 | contig 11826 bp, 7 predicted proteins | sample MGYA00519861_ERZ824480 | MGnify/ENA primary metagenome ERZ824480 (study PRJEB31778, sample SAMEA3449152) | human gut metagenome | biome: human gut; feature: human-associated habitat; material: faeces | place: United Kingdom | collected 2010/2012 ... | reverse complement strand
CGTCCGAGGCCGAGACCATGCGTGGCTCGATCCCGCTGCCGGAGATCGCGGCGCTCTGCCGCGCGCACGGTATCCCCATCATCGTCGATGCGGCGGCCGAGCTGCCGCCGAAGGCGAATATCCGCAAATACCTCGACGACGGCGCGTCCCTCGTCGTGTTCAGCGGCGGTAAGGAGATCCGCGGTCCGCAGGCCTCGGGCATGATCCTCGGCAGCCGCGAGCTGATCGCCGCGTGCGATCTCAACTGCTGCCCGAACTACGGCATTGGCCGCCCCATGAAGGTCGACAAAGAGAACATCTGCGGCCTTGTCAAGGCGGTGGAGCTGTTCGTGCAGCGCGATTATGATCAGATCATGGCGCAGTGGGACAGCTATGTGGACACGATCCGCGCAGGACTTTCCGACTGCCCGGGTCTGGAGATGACCATCGGCATTCCAACCGAGCCCGGCGTACAGCCCGCCTGCATCCGCCGGCTCTTCCTGCGGCCGCTGACCATGCCCGCTGCTGCACTGCGTCAGGCACTGATCGACGGCGAACCGAGCATCTACACCTTCCTCTATCAGGATCAGATCGTGATCAACCCGCAGTGCCTGCAGGCACATGAGCTCTCCCCTATCGTGCAGGCGATCCGCGGGATCCTGATGCAGCATCGCTGAGATTTGCAAAGAAAGGACCCTTCCCTTATGCACGAGTATCCCTACCGTACCTGCGCGGAGATCGACCTCAACAAGCTCCAGCGCAACCTGCAGCGCCTGCGCGCGCTCATCGGGCCGGACTGCCGCATCATGGAGGTCATGAAAGCCGATGCCTACGGCCACGGCCTGCGCGTATGCGCCGAGTATGCCGCGCCCTATGTCGACTGGTTTGCGGCCGCCACGCTTGAAGAGGCGCTTGCCGTGCGTGCAGCCGCACCGCACACGCCCATCCTCATCTTTGGCGGCCTGCTCGACCCGGAGATCATTCAGGCGGCACAGCACGGTCTGACCATCAACGTGTTCTCACTCCAATATGCCAGCCATGTGCAGGCGCTCCTGCAGCCGATGGATCTGCAGATCGATGTGCACATCAAGGTAGACACCGGCATGAACCGGCTCGGGCTCCACGCCCGGCCGGGGCACTGCGCACAGGCCGTTTCGGACGCCGCGCAGATCTGCGCGCTCGATCGTCTGCACGTGACTGGCATATATACACATTTCGCCTGTGCCGACTCGATGGATCCCTCGGACAGTGCGTTCACGGACGCGCAGTTCGCAGCCTTTCAGGAGGTCTGCAGCGGACTGGAAGCACTGGGCATCGACCCCGGTCTGCGCCACTGCGCCAGCACCGGCGGTCTGCTTGTGCATCCGGAATACCGCTGCCAGATGGTGCGCACCGGCATGTTCGCCCTCGGCATGAGCTACAGCGCCGAAAGCGCGCGCGCATGCGCCCTTGAGCCCATTCTGACATGGTACGCCAAGGTCGTTGACATCCGCACGGTCGAGCCGGGCGAGAGCGTCAGCTACGGACGCATCTTCACCGCCGAGCGTCCCACGCGTGTGGCCGTGCTATCGGTCGGCTATGCCGACGGCTACTCCCGCGCCTTCTCCAACCGGGCGCGGGTGCTCCTGCATGGCAAGTATGCGCCTGTACGCGGCAAGACGTGCATGGACTTCACCATGGTCGACGTCACGGACATCCCCGATGTTGCCGTCGGCGATCAGGCTGTGCTGCTCGGAGCGTCGTCGACGGGCAGGCCGCCCGGTACCGCGACATCGCCGACGAGCTGGCGGCGCTCTTGCCGGACGGCACGAATGGCGGCGTCACGGCGGACATTCATTTCCGCGTTCGCCGCGTGTACCGCTATGACAACGCGACCGTCGCCGTCAGCGACGTGCGCTACTGAGTTTTCGCAAAAAGAGCAGACAGGCGTATCCTGTCTGCTCTTTTTCTGTCCAAAAAGGATCTGTTCCAGCAATTGAAGAGCCCCCGTCCGGCGGTCTGCCGGACGGGGGCTTTGATATCCCCGCGCTTAGGCGCTGAAGCTGACGCTCTTGGCGGCTTCGATGAAGCTCGGCTCATAGGCGTCAAAGTTGTCCTTCTGGGACGCGAACTGCACCATCCAGAACCCATCGTCAGACTCGTAGAGAACGGTGAGGTAGCGGTAGGTGACGTTCTGCTCCTCGTTGAGGAAGTCATACAGCAGCGTCGGGTTGCCGTCGATGGGCTCACCGTCGACGAGCTCTTTGTCACTGTTCGCCTGCCGGACGAACTCGACATACTGCTCGAATGTCACGTCTTCCGCGCCGGCTTCGGCAAACTCCGCCTTCGTCTCATGGAGGGCGAGCACGATCGCCGTGTCCGCAGCGTAGCCAACGGTGTAGCCCTCGAGGTCTTCCTCGCTGAAGGCGGTCGTGAGCGTGATCTGCATGCCATCGTCGGAGAAGGTCTTGGCTTTGGCGTCAAAGGGGTTGGTGCTGCCGGTGCTGCCGCAGCCGGCGAGCATGGCCACAAGAAGCAGCGCGCAGAGCATGGTCGTAAATGTGCGTTTCATACGTAGATCTCCTATTTTCTCTTTTGAAATATGACAGCGGCTTACTGCGCCGGTTCGTCCGTCTTCGGCCGGTACTGGTACGGCTCCGGATCGGGTTCGGCATAGCCGGTGGCGATGTCGAACTGCTTGGTCAGCTGCGTGAGGCCGAGCTTCGTCACCATGCGCTCACCGTAGGCGAGGTCATCCTGGAAGCCGTTTTCGCGGCACTCATCCAGGCCCGCCTTGGCGTCCTCCAGCTCGGAGAGGCACTGCTCGTACAGATCCTCGAGCTTGCCGAGCGCCGTGACGGCGTCGTCGGTGTTGCCCTCGGCGGGGCAGACGGCCTCAAAGCGGCGGCCGATGCGCACGATCGCGGCATAGCTCGCCTGCAGCATCGCCAGCGTGAGCGCGCCGGCCTGTCCGGCGGCCTCGCTCTGCTTCATGCCGGTGATCATGTCCGACACATCCCCGACCCACTGCTTGTGCACGCCCTTGAGCTGGCTCAGGCGCTCATCAATCTGTGCCGCGGGATGGCGGTTGGCGGAGTAGCCGCCCTTTTTGAGTTTACGGGTCAGACGTTCCATAGTAGCAACCTCCAATTAGAATTCTTGATCAATCGTCCACGTCGAGAGCTTCCAGACCCTTGGCGGCAATGGGACGGCTGTCGCCATGGCGGACGAAGAGCATGGTCACAAACGCGCCGGCCACGAAAATGGCGGCATACGGGAAGAGCACGGTCATGCCGACCTTGTCCATCAGGAAGCCGGAGAACATCGGCGTGATGACCTGCGCGGCCATGCTGGCCGTGTAGTAGAAGCCGGTGTAGCGGCCGACGTCGCTGCCGGAGCACATCTCAACGACCATCGGGAAGGAGTTGACGTTGATGGTCGCCCAGCCGATACCGGCGAGGCAGAACATCGCGTTCATGAGCATCGTGGGACTCTCGGAATTGAGGAACGCAGCCACGCCGAACGCGATGGCCAGCATCACGACGCCGCCGAGAATGGTCTTTTTGCGGCCGATCTTGGACGCAACGATGCCGACCGGCAGGTAGGCCACGATCGCGGCGGCCTGCGCGAGCATGAGCGTGAGGTTATAGTCCTTGTGCAGGATGTTGCTCGCATAGACGGAGTATTTCGACGTCACGGCGTTGTAGCCGAAGAACCACAGCACGATCGACAGCAGCAGGAAAATAAGCGAGCGGCGCTCGGCCTTGCCGAGCTTGCCGGAGGCGGCGGGCGTGTCGCCGTCGTCCCCGTTGTCGATGCCGAAGCGCTTGCTGTCGGCCTGCATCTCGGCGACAAACTTCGGCTCGTTGACCGTCAGGCGGAAGATCAGCAGCGCAAGCACCATGAGCCCCGCGATCACGGAGAAGTAGGCAGTGTAGCTCATGAGCGAGTTGCGCACGGAGCTCGTGGCGAAGCCCATGCCGATGGCCAGCACGAGGATGCCGCCGCCGGTACCCATGAGGTTGATGACGGCATTCGCCTTACTGCGCAGCGGCTTGATGGTAACATCAGGCATGAGCGCAACGGCCGGAGAGCGGAACGTGGCCATGGCGACGAGCACGACCAGCAGCAGCGCGATGAAGCCGATGAGCGCACCCGGATGCTGCAGCGTCGTCTGATGGGCGTAGGCCTGACGCGCGGGCACGACATAATTCGTGTAGTCGTGGTTCGTGACGGTCTTGCCCTCGGCATTGGTGACCTGGCTCGTGATGGCGGCAAACTCATCCTCCGTAAAGGTATCCTCGAGCACGAAGGTCTCGCCGTCGGGCGTCTTGAGCGTGCGGTCCGCCTCCTTCTGATAGACGATGCGCAGAGCGGCGGGATCATCGATCGCGGCAGCGCCGTCGAGATTCTTCAGCTGCGCGTCGTCAACGAGCGACAGACTGATGAAGGCGATGGCGGCGACGAGCGTGCCGATGAGGATAAACGGTGTGCGGCGGCCGCGCTTGCCGGTGTGCTTATCCGAGATCGCGCCGAACAGCGGCAGCAGAAACAGCGCCAGGATGTTGTCGAGCGCCATGATGACACCGGACCATGCCTGCGACATACCGAATTTGTTGGTCAGGATCAGCGGGACGGTGTTGTCGTAGGCCTGCCAGAACGCGCAGATCAGGAAAAAGGCAAAGCCAACGCAGATGGTGCGTTTGTAGTTGAGCTTCACAGGGTTACCTCCAAGTTTGTTTCAAATCCGTACCATTCTACAATACCTCGCCGTGCAATTCAACAGGCATTTGACGAAATGCAGAAATTGTTGTTTAATATGAGCAGGCAGACCGGCGGCTCCCGCCGCCAAAAGGAGGACACATTATGAATTGGAAAACCGCTTGTAAGATCGCCGCACCGGCCGCAGCCTGCGCGGGTGCGTTTGCATTTCTGGTCGCGCCGGGCCGCGCAACGCGCGCGCAGAAGGCGCCGTTTTTATGCCGCAACTACGCGCATCGCGGCCTGCACACCGAGGACGGCTCCGTGCCGGAAAACTCGCTGCCGGCGTTTCGCGCCGCGGCCGAGGCGGGCTATGCCGTTGAGATGGACGTGCACCTGACGGCCGACGACCGGCTCGTCGTGTTCCATGACGACACACTCGAGCGCATGTGCGGCGTGCAGGGCGTCATTGATGATTTCACCCTCGCCGAGCTGCGCGCGCTGCGTCTCGGAAAGACCGACTGCGTCATCCCGACGTTTGCCGAGGCGCTCGAGGCGCTCGGCGGACGCGTGCCGCTGCTGCTCGAGGTCAAGCGCGGGCACGATAACCGCCGCCTGTGCGCGCTGACGCTCGAGGCGCTGCGCACCTACACCGGTCCCTACTGCGTCGAGAGCTTCGACCCCACGATCGTCGCATGGTTCCGGCGCAACGCGCCCGACATCCTGCGCGGCCAGCTCAGCCAGCCGCCGAAGGAATACGGCACGGCGCTGAGCAAGCCCGCCGCCGCCATCGTCGGCAACGTGCTCACGAACGTGATCGCGCGCCCGCAGTTCATCGCCTACAAGATCGGTCCGAAGCCGCTGAGCGTGCGCCTGTGCGAGGCCATGGGCGCCGTGCGCGCCGGCTGGACGAGCCGCGCCTGGACGCACGAGCGCGACTACGACATCGTCATCTTCGAGCACTACCGTCCCGGCGCGTGGTTCCGCGCGGACATCTGAGCGCAGGGCAAGCCTGCATACCGTGAAAAACAGCCAACAGCCGAGCCGGCAAATGCCGGCTCGGCTGTTGGCTGTTGATTGCTGTGCTTGCGCGTCCGCGGCGGATGCAGACCCGGACGCTGAAATGGAAGAGAGAACACAAACGAGGGGGGCGTAAACATCATTCACACAAAACGATGCTTACTGAACATATCCTAACAGTTGTGTCCGTGTTTGTCAAGCGCTTTTTAAAAAATTCTGGATTTTTTCTCACACAGTGCCGTCGCGCAGGATCTGCGCAAGCTCGGCCACGTCACGCAGGACGTATTTCGGCTGCACGTCGGACGCCCTGAGCATCGCCTCGTCCGTCTCACCGGACATGACGAGCACGCTCTGCGCGCCCGCATTCACGGCCACGGCAATGTCGGTATACAGCCGGTCGCCCACGCAGCAGATCTGCTCGTTCGGCACGCCGGTCTGCGCCGAGATGACGTCAACCATGTTGCGGTTCGGCTTGCCGATGTAGGTCGGCTTGACGCCGGAGGCGGCAGTCAGCAGCGCGCAGATGCTCCCGCAGTCGGGCAGCACCTCGCCGGCCGGCATCGGGCAGACCCAGTCGGGGTTGGCGGCGATGAAGGTCGCGCCGCGGCGCAGATAGTGCACGGCGCGGTCGAGCTTCTCATACACGAGCTCGGTGTCAAAGCCGGCGACGACGATCTCTGCGCCCTCTTCGACGAGCGGGATGCCGTAGCTGAGCAGCTCGCGGCGAAACGCCTGCGTGCCGACGAGATACACGGGCTTGCCCGCGTAGTGCTGGTTGAGATACAGCGCCGTCGCCATGCCGGACGTGAACACGTTCTCCGCCTCGCACGGGAAGCCGAGGCGCCGCAGGCGCGTGATGTAGTCCGTGCCGGCGCGCGAGGAGTTGTTGGTCAGATAAATGTACTTCCGTCCGGTATCGGCCAGCGTGTTGATGAAGTCGACCGCGCCGGGAAACACATCGTCCCCAAGGTAGAGCGTGCCGTCCATATCCAGCAGGAACAGGCGCGCATGGAGCAGGTCTTTCAGATCGTTCATGGGTGCCACCTCACAGAATCTTATTTTTTTCTTAACGTCTCATTATACCACAAAAAACGCGCCGCACAACCCAATTATTCCGGCGGCGGGTGTTGAAAAAAACGGTCGATGTGCTATAATATTAAAATCTGTACCGTGGGCCGCTATTGCGTGCAGGCCGGGTACAGACCCAAAGGTGTAATTAAAATTTTGGAGGCATAGATATGGCAAAGAAACAGTTCAAAGCAGAATCCAAAAAGCTGCTCGACATGATGATCAATTCGATCTACACGCACAAGGAAATCTTCCTGCGCGAGATCATCTCGAACGCCTCGGACGCGATCGACAAGCTCTGCTACCAGTCGCTCACGGATGAAAACGTGGGCATGGCGCGCGGCGACTTCAAGATCCGCGTCATCCCCGACAAGGAAGCGCGCACGATCACCGTGTCCGACAACGGCATCGGCATGACCAAGGAGGAGCTCGACAGCAACCTCGGCGTCATCGCGCGCAGCGGCTCGCTGAAGTTCAAGGACGATCTCGGCGAGAGCGCGCAGGAGGATGCCGCCATCGACATCATCGGCCAGTTCGGTGTCGGCTTCTACTCCGCGTTCATGGTCGCCGATAAGGTCACGGTCATCACCCGCGCCTACGGCAGCGACACCGCCTATCAGTGGGTCAGCACCGGCGCGGACGGCTACACCATCACCGAGGCGCAGAAGGACACCGTCGGCACCGACGTCATCATGCACATCAAGGCCGATGAGACGGGCGAGAAATACTCCACCTACCTCGAAAACTGGAAGCTCATGATGCTCATCCGCAAGTACTCCGACTATGTCCGCTGGCCGATCGTCATGGACGTCGAGCAGAGCGACTGGGTCGACTCCGGCGAGAAGGACGAAAACGGCGAGCCGAAGATGGAGATGGTCACCAAGACCGAGGAGCAGACCGTCAACAGCATGATCCCCATCTGGCAGCGCAGCCGCAAGGAGGCGACCGATGAGGAATGCATCGCGTTTTACAAGGAAAAGTTCCACGACAATGACGACCCGCTGGCCGTCATCCGCGTCAACGCCGAGGGCCTGATCTCGTACCGCGCGCTGCTGTTCATCCCGTCCAAGGTCCCGGCAAATATGTACACGCGCGACGCCGATCCCGGTCTCGAGCTCTACAGCTCCGGCGTCATGATCATGGACAGATGCACCGATCTTCTGCCGCCGTGCTACGCGTTCGCGCGCGGCGTGGTCGACTCCCCCGACCTGTCGCTGAACATCTCGCGTGAGATGCTGCAGCATGACCGCCAGCTCAAGCTCATCGCCGCAAACCTCGGCAAGAAGATCAAGTCCGAGCTCACGAAGCTCATGACCAACGACCGCGAGAAGTACGAGCAGTTCCACGCCGCCTTCGGCATGGTGCTGCGCGCCGGCGCCGTCACCGAGACGGGCGATAAGGTCGACGAGATCAAGGATCTGCTGCTCTACCACACGAGCGAGACCAAACTCGTCTCCCTCAAGGAATACGTCGACGCCATGCCCGCCGAGCAGGCGAAGATCTACTTCGCGTGCGGCGACAACGTCAAGCGTCTGCTGAGCCTGCCGCAGGCGGAGCAGCTGCGCGATAAGGGCTTTGACGTCCTGTGCATGACCTCGCAGATCGACGAGTATTTCGTCGACACCATGAAGAGCTACGACGACAAGCCGTTTTGCAACATTGCGACCGACGATCTCGGCCTCGAGAGCGAGGAAGAGAAAAAAGAGACCGAGGCAAAGCAGGCCGAGGACAAGGAGCTGCTCGACTTCGTCAAGGAGACGCTCGGCGAGCAGGTCGCATCCGTGCGCCTGTCCAATAAGCTCGTGTCCAGCGCCGTGTGCCTGAGCACCGAGGGCGGCGTCACGCTCGAGATGGAGCGCTACTTCCGGAGCATGCCCGGCGCACCGACCGACATCCGCGCCGTGCGCGTGCTGGAGCTCAACGCCAACCACCACGCCTACCAGACCATGAAGGAGGCCTTCGCCGCCGGCGACAAGGACAAGGCCGCACGCATCGCCAAGATCCTGCACGCGCAGGCGCTGCTCATCGCGGGCGAGCCGCTCGAGGATCCGGCCGCGTATTCGGAGCTCGTGTGCACGCTGATCTGACAAACGATTTGATCTTATCCCTGACCGCCGCATCCCGGCGGTCAGGGCACCCCAAGTAAGGAGCTGTCTATGCAACCGCGTCTCGGTATCTATATCCACATCCCGTTTTGCGCGAGCAAGTGCGGCTACTGTGACTTCTATTCCTGCGCCGGCGCTGCCGAGCGCATGGCGGAGTATCAGCAGGCGTTGCTCGAGCACATTGAAGAGAGCGCCGGGCGCATCGCGCCGGCGTACATCGACACGGTCTATTTCGGCGGCGGCACACCGAGCTTTTACGGTGCGGCGCGGCTCATCGAGCTGCTCGACGCCGTCAAGGCCACCGGCCGCCTGCTCAAGCGTGCGGAGGTGACCGTCGAGGTCAACCCGGACAGCGTCCGCCTGCACGACCTGCGTGCCCTGCGTAAGGCGGGCTTCAACCGTCTGAGCATCGGTATGCAGTCGGCCAACAACGATATCCTGAAAATGATCGGCCGCCGCCACAGCTACCGGCAGGTGGAGATGGCCGTTGAAAACGCCCGCACCCCCGGGTTTGACAACATCAGCCTCGACCTCATTTACGGTCTTCCCAGCCAGACCCGCAGCGACTGGGCAGACACGCTCGCCAAGGCGCTTGCCCTGCGTCCGGAGCACATCTCCGGCTACGGGCTCAAGCTCGAGGAGGGCACGCCCATGTACGCCCTGAAGGACTCGCCCCTCATCCCGTCGGACGACGAACAGGCGGATATGTACCTGTGCATGGTCGAGGAGCTGCGGCACTATGGCTACGAACAGTACGAGATCTCCAACTTCAGCATCCCGGGCTATGAGTCCCGGCACAACCTGAAGTACTGGCAGCTCGATGACTATATGGGCTTCGGCCCGGGCGCGCACTCGTGCATCGGCCGCACGCGCTACAGCTATGTGCGCGACCTTGACCGCTATCTTGCGGGCGTCCTCCACGGTGAGGACATGATCGACGAATACGAGACGATCGGCGACTTTGAGCGCGCGGCCGAATATCTCATGCTCGGCATGCGCACCGTACACGGTGTGTCGCGCGCGGAGTATGAGCGGCTCTACCGCAGCGATTTTTCCGGCATCGCGCAGCAGCTTGAGGAGTTCGTCCGCCGCGGCTGGGCCGTCGCGGACGGCGAGCGCTGGCACTTCACGCCCTCGGGTTTCCTCTTATCGAACGTGCTCATCGGCAAGCTGCTCGAGGCACAGACCGACCGCAAGGCCGAGCACAATCCGTGGATGAAGCCGCAGATCGAAAAGCAGCCGCGCACCAAGCTCCCGCCCGGTGAGGCGGAGGCTTTCCGCGACACATATTTAAATAATCCGATTTTGACGCGGACAGACAGGAGCCAAAAGCATGAAACTTAACGGCAACACTTCCAAACGCAGCGCAGCCGCAAAGCGCGAGGCGGCGGACTTCGCCGCGCAGGAGCGCTCGGCGCACCGCAGCGCCTCCGCCCGCTCGGCACAGAGTGAGGCGGCCGCCCGCCGCGCCGCCGCGCCGAAGCAGGCGGCGCAGCGCCAGCCCGTATCCCGGCAGGCAGACCCCGCACAGGGCACGCCGCAGCCGAAAGCCAGAAAACCCCGCGGCCGCGGCGGTAAGATCGCCCTGCGCGCTGCACTCATCGTGCTGGCCGTCATCATCGCGGCCGGCGCCGTCGGCATGGTGCTCGTGGCGAAAAAGGATGCCATCTTCCCGAACGTCTCCGTCTGCGGCACCGACGTCGGCGGCATGACGCAGATCGAGGCGGCAGAGGCCATCCGCGCCGCCGGTTGGGACGATACGAGCGCACCGGTGCTCACGATGACCTTCCCGGGCGACCGGACCATCACCGTCACCGCGACGGAGATCGGCTTTGAGGCGACGCCCGAAGCCGCAGCCGAGGCAGCTTACGCCTACGGCCGCAGCGGAAACGCATTCACGAACTTCTTCACGTGGCTGCGCTGCGCGCTCAAGGGTCACGATGTGGCGGCCGATAACCTCGCCGACATGGACACCGACGCCCTGCGCACGCGCATCGAGCGCGAGGCCGCCGAGATCAATGTCAAGCTCTCGGGCGGCAGTGTCGAGATCGACGAGGAGCACAGTACCATCCGCGTCGTCAAGGGCGCGAGCATGATCACGCTCGACCCCGCCGCCGTCGCCGAGCGGGTGCTCAGCGACATCCGCAGTGGCAAGTTCGGCACGTCGGCCTACCCGGTCGATATGAGCGGCGACGATAAGATGACGCTGCAGGAGCTGCACGACGCCATCTGCGGCGACCCGGTCAACGCGGGCTACGACCCGGAGACCCAGTCCGCCACGGAGAGCAAGGTCGGCATCGAGTTCGACGTGGCCGAGGCGCAGCCCCTGTGGGACGCGGCCTCTACCGGCGACACCGTCACCATCCCGGCCACGCTCACGCAGCCGGAGATGACGCAGGAGCGCCTGCAAAAGCATCTGCTGGCCGACAAGCTCGCCACCAAGACCACTTCCCTCTCCGGCAGCAGCAGCAACCGCATCACGAACGTGAAGCTCGCCGCCGAGAAGATCAACGGCGTGATTCTCCAGCCCGGCCAGACGTTTTCTTATAACGACGTGCTCGGCCAGCGCACAAAGGCCAACGGCTTCAAGGAAGCCGGGGCTTACTCCGGCGGCCAGGTCGTGCAGGAGGTCGGCGGCGGCATCTGTCAGGTGTCGTCCACGCTGTACTACTGCGCCATGGTCTCCAACCTCAAGATCAACACCCGCACCTGCCACTACTTCCCCGTGGCCTATATCGAGCCCGGCATGGACGCCACAGTCAGCTGGGGCGGCCCGGAATTCAAGTTCACCAACAGCCGTGAATACCCCATCGAGATCAAGGCCTATGTGGAAAAGAACAGCATCACGGTCGAGATCTGGGGCACGGATGTGGACGGCAGCTACGTCAAGATGAGCTACACCGCCAACGGCCTGCGCGCCACGACCTACCGCACCGTCTATGACAAGGACGGCAACGAGATCGACATGCGCCAG
>ERZ824480.3053-NODE-3053-length-11832-cov-3.866095_pt1 | contig 11832 bp, 21 predicted proteins | sample MGYA00519861_ERZ824480 | MGnify/ENA primary metagenome ERZ824480 (study PRJEB31778, sample SAMEA3449152) | human gut metagenome | biome: human gut; feature: human-associated habitat; material: faeces | place: United Kingdom | collected 2010/2012 ... | reverse complement strand
GGAAGAGTTTCTACTCATAATCCTTACTACAAATAGTTACTTGAGCTTCGTATCTGCTTTCCTTCTGATTGGAAGGAGCTAGGACTACTAGGAGCTGTAGCATCTACAATCAGACTCACACCAAGGTTCTACATCTTTGACCCTGTTCTGAATGACTATATAAAGGACTCTGATGAAGTGGAACTCGTGACAGTATCGATTCAGGTACATACGACGATGACACAGGAATCCCAGGCGTATGCTGAGGATCTTCAAACAAATAATTATACCGTTCCGAAAAGGAGAGAGGAAGAGAATGGCGAAGTCTAGAACGATCATCTACAATCGATTCCAATTCAAGGACCTACAACAAGGAACATCAGTATCCAATCGTAACGAATAGGACCGACGATAGGAAGGATTACAGGTACTTCTGGGAAGGCCAGTCTCAGGTGGACAAATACCTCTATAATCCGATAAATGTAAATCTCTTGGTGGGGAAACGGGAGGTCGGTAAAAAGGATCATCATCGAACACCGTTAGCTTTGATTGTCTTCTAGTACTTCTGTGATATGAAGAATCAACTAAAATATAACAAAACCAGCAAAATATTCAACCATCCACAAACGAAGAATTATCGAATAGAGCATTATTTGGCTCTTTATCATCAAAGGGTGAATAGTACTGGTGTGCACCTATACCGTGCCATAGTTCAGAAGCAGGATGAGAACCATAATTGGGAGCTACAATAATAAGACAAAAGAGACAATACAATAGTTTGAACTAGCTTCATTTTGGTATAAACTATCTCTTCCTATCCCATAAAGAGAAAATGAATACCTCCTTACCAGCATCCGAATTCCCACTTGTTACCCTTTGGATTCTACGAAAATTATTATTTCCATCCAAAAATGAATCCAAATGCGCACTATCTTCACAAATCAGTTGTTCCTTGGTGTTCTCAGCACTACTACCACTATTTGGAATCGGCTGACAAAAATGGGATATACTCTATCTTTAAATTCAATTCATAAGCATCGAACCATTAAACCAATACAATGTGCAAGCACAACAGAAATACGGGCAATTACTCAATTCAGGCAGTAAAGCAAGAAGGAGAAAGCAAGATACAAACGCAGTACTTAGTATACAGATAATAGTTAAAGAATGGGAGTTAGTAATTCAAATACAAAGTGATTAAACGGATTCTTAGTTATCAAATGTAGAGTGATTTTGATCACCAGTTTTATTGGAGAAACGACTTCTTGCCCATGCCCAAACTAATAATCAAACAAACTAATATAGTATATACAAGGAATGAAAGAAGGAGACCTCTCTAGAAAGATAGAATGGTTATTCTGTAATCCTTTAACATGGCCTAAATGTGGGAGAATACGAAATACGAAATGAAAGAAATGAAGGATAGGGTATTAATTAACGAAAGAAATGACCTCCAATTTGCCATCACCACCCATATCCAAACGCTTCGTCACAAATGTAAGGAAGATGATAAAAACAACCTTTTCGAAAGTAATATCACAGGTTAACAAACAATCACTTCTTTGTCACAAACACCTTACTCAAAACAGAAACTCAACTCCCAAACCCAGTCTGTTGTTTCCACTCTTCAAATCCTTTCCATCAACACTCAATGAACCACTGAATGTCATCTTATCATCCACACTGCTCTTGAAGCAACCACTCACACAACCACTACTGCTCACCTTACAACGAACTTCCGTGTTCTCACCAATCTTATGAGCAACACCCAACAGCATTTCAGGAACTTCATCAAAACTCTTCACATGACACACTCCACTTAAACGAGTCTTATCATTCATCTCATAGAATACACACAAATCTCCTTGTTTCATCAAATCATATCCAACACAACTCAACACAACATCCTTCACTCGATAACACAAACCAAAGTCAGTAGTTGGCTTTCCATTACAATTTCCACTCACTTTCACTCCTCCTAACAAATCTCCATACTAACACATCAACCACACAAGACAAACTCATACCAAACCTCCCACAATTCCAGCATGGTAACGCTGAGATACGATATCAAATGAACAATCGAAAGCAACACGATCACAAAGTACTTTCGCTCCCACTCCAACTTTCTTCAACCCAACTTCATTGAAATCCTTCATACTTCTATATATCATTCTTCATCATTTCAACAACCGAAGAGTAAAGGTTGTCTTCTTCAACAGTTTAGTGAAGTCAACATCAGCAACAACAGCACCAGTACTGTCAATAGACAGTTTCTTCACACTGCAATAATCACAAGGAACGAAATCTCCAGAGATCTTGCTCACTACAGGCTTTCCTTCAACAGCACGAGCTTCAGCTGTCATATTCTATTCAAATCATCTCCATATTCTCCTTTCCTACAATTCCCTTGACATTCTTGACCTTCATGGTCATTTTGGTTCCCAAGAAGTAATCATCATTGAGAACATCTACGAATGATTGTGAATGATACATGGTTGTACCCTTGGCTTTCTTACACAAATCGTCGAAAACAACAGGCTTAGACATGAGAGAAATGAGATATTGAGAAAAAACTATAATAGGGACAGATAGTTGAAAATGCCCCTATTTTATAGAATCTTCGCGAAGATTAATCAACAAACAAGTAATAGATTTAAGCATAGCGAATGATAGTTCCATTCTGATTATCACGCTCAATATATTCACTTTCAATGAGTCCTTCCACACATTTCCTGAAGTCCTCTTCTGTGATGTTCCAGTCCTTCATCAACAGTAGTACTTCCTTCTGCAGCTACATCTTATTTCCACAATCCATATCTACCTCATTAATATGAATACACTTCTTCTTCTTCACAGTCTTCACAATTGCTGCTTTGTAGGCTTCAATATACTTAATAACACTTGAACTGTTCTGTTCACAGCGTTGATTATATGATAACTATATTCATCAAACAATAATTAAACATACTCCCTGAAGTCGAATGGAAGAGCTTGGAGGAACAAAATCAGTATTGAAGGTATAGATATCCTGTTCACTAATACCATTCGGAGGACCCTGTTCCTTCTTCAATAACTACATTATCATCACAAAAATGCAAAAGGACTTGGAATTGAGAGAATAGTAATGATGAAATGACCTGCTTCAGAAGTAATTCACTAATATGAGTTCTGTTCTGGATCATCTCAAATGAATAACATTCATCTCCTTGGAACAGTAGTAATACGATGGCTTGAATAGGAAGCATCTGAACGAGAATAGGTTGATCCTGAATCAACAATTCGACTGTCACGAATCCTCGAACAAACGACCATTTGAATGATCGCTCTGTATCTACTGATTCTTGATTAAAGGTAGTCACAAGAGGCTGGAACTCTGATGGTAAAGTAATCTCCATCGACTTATCCAGATCCTCAAATTCCGATTCAGGTAACGATGGCCAGATCCCTTTTGTCAATACATTCAAATGATATTGATAATCGACAAGACAAGAATTGTGGAGTTTTCTGTCAAATTCTCTAAACATTTGCAATTCTCACTTCTCTTACTCAGATATCGCGTTATTCATATCACCTAGAATGCTGTCCATCACACTTGCTGATAAAACACCTGTTCTAGGTATCAGAAGAGAAATCAGTATCTACGATGTTCGAATTCGTGAGATGATACTTCTTTCAATATCATAATTATTCGTTGTAGAATAGAGAAGACGTCGAGATAACAGAATATTGTAGGTAGTTAAGAAATCATCCTACAATATGTAGATTCCATAATTCCTACCTTATTTGTTATATTACTATACAAGAAAATAAGTTCTGTAAGTTGGGACGAAAACTCAACAGGAGATAAACTACATGTTAATCAGGATCATCAAGTCAACTTCTCTTTGCGAATGATATGATCAATCAACTCAGCTATTCCACTTGATACAGATGTTTCTGACCCAAAACAACGATCTGTGACTGTTGCCACGGCAGAATACAAAGACTGAAAGAACGAAGGAACAGCATCCAATTCATTCTGAATGATCTATACATCAAATCCGTCTCTTATTGCTACCAAATACACACTGTGATAATGATGGGCTAATGCTTTAACATATTCCCAGTTCACACGATGCTTATTCCGACTCTGTTCGTATTGTGAAGCATATGAATTGAACAGAACTTCTCCAGATTGAATAAAGACTGTTTTCAGGCTGCTTGCAATCTGATCAACACCTAAATGAAGTCTCTTCGCATAATCCAGGAGTTTCTTGATAGTTGTAAGATCACTTGGGAAGAGATGAGGTAGATATCGTGATAAGAGAGATGGAAACTTTGTGTAAAACAGAGAACAAATCACTACAATGTCTTCAATTAGACAACGAACCACAATCACTTGAAATTCTGAATCTAGTTGACTGAAACCAAAAACAGAAGATATTGTTGATTCCAATGATAGGGCTGAATCCAACTACAATGAAGAAACAGATACAAGAATACTTTTGATAGAATCGATTCCATCGATACAAGAGAAGTGATTTTGTTATTGATGTAATGACGATAAATATCCGTTTTCAGGTCACGCTGTGATGATAAACTCATAACATGCTTACATCCAATTTCGTTGCAGTCATCAGAAAATCGAGATCCTTGTTTTCATAGATAATCTGAACTGCTTTTCGAGCACAATCTGTCAGAATAACGCCATTATGTTGTCGATAGTAGCGAACACAATATCGAATTGCATTTACAATTGAGTTTTCATGTTCTTGAATTACATATTTGGCATAGTACTGTCGTACAACGTAATCGATTGGTTGCTTATCAGTACGAGTAACATAGTTCTTTTCCTATTCATAATATAGAAGAAGCGATGAATACAACATACAATAACACAACTCTCAACACTTCGCAGATATACTGCATTTCTTCCCACTTGCAGCACATTGAACTTAACACATCTACAGAAGAATCACTGTCGATCTTCTGCTTCTGAAGAGATATATAATAGTCCTTCAGAACCTAGGCTTACAAAACTTCCTTATCCCCACATTCTTCGTCTGCATATATACGTATTCTTGATAATTATCATTGCTCTGATTTCGTGAATTAAAGAGGGAGAATAGAAGACTACAGATTCATTCACAACAACGATTTCGAACGTATAACACTTCATTAAGTCTGCCTTTGATATGATACGATCAACAGGATGGCATTCCCATGTTAAGAAATGATTCAACAGAGGATGCAATACACTCTCCTGTAACGATCGAAATGCATTTTCCGCCTCCATACTTTTATTCTTCACAGAATTCATTGGAAAATCGTGCAGAAAATGAGAAGCCACTTGACAAGGATAGAAAAAAAGTAGAAATCTTAACTGAATACTATCATCTGGTATCTAGTGTTATTTAATCAGAGTAGAGTGGGAACGTCCATACAAACAAGCAAAATCAAAAAAGGTACAACATCATCTCACATGACTATTCTTTCAATAATGATTCATCTTCATTATCAGTAACACTTCTTCGGTATCTCCTCTTCTTCTTCATAACTTCCTTTTCCCACTCAACTCGATATTTACGATACAACAACAAAGCACCTCGAGCATCTTCCACTGAATCATGTTCACCTTCTTGAATACTTTCACCAAACTCTTTCTTTAGTAACAAACTCAGTTTGTTACTTCGCTTCTTTCCCTTTCACTTATTCAAACATAAATTCAAATACTTCACCATTCACATACATCAATGGACTATAGTATGCAGTGTCTCGAATCAAACGCTTTGGAGGACTCAATAACAAAACACCAAAGTCATTTGAAAGACCATGACCAACTACTATTCGATTCTTCATTAATTCAGCAACTTTGTTTTGAGCCTACTCTTAACCAACACTCACAAACTCACTTCTCGAAGACTTACCACCTTATCACCTTTCAAATCACTTTCACGAATTCCAGAATACTTCGTTCGATAATCTGTTACTTTGCTTTGTGGTTTCACAAAACGATCATATAACACCTAAGTCTCATTCAATCAATTACAAATACATAACCATAATAGTTTACTACAGATACACGACCCAAAGCAGACTCACCTCCAACAACTTCAACCATTTCACAATCAACACCAATCACAGGAGTCACTGACATATCATCTTTACCTCCTTCACTCAACAATTCTTCTAAACTACTCTTCTTTCTTTCTTTCACACTTCTTTCTTCAAACAATCCTTTTGAACCTCTTACATCAATTACTATTCATTCAATATACTTCCTTTTACTTCCATTTACACTCTTCAAAACCACACTCTTCAAACACTTCCAATTACTTCCTTTCTCTCTCATTCGGATCTTCTTTGATTCATTCTTCAATTCTCTCATATTTGAAACATTCTTCATTCTTCTATTATCTACTTCTATCTCTTTACATATCTCATAATTCCATCACTTTCCATATCTCCATTTCTATTCATTCTTTATTCATGCAATTGTCTACTTCTCTCTTTGATGAAGAACGAGTCATTTGTAATCAGATTGTTCATTCTATTCAACAACCTTTCTCCTTTCATTCTCTTCAAGAGTAAACAATCATTCAATATTCAATTCTTATTCATAGTATTCCACTCACTTCAGTTACACTCAATATCATTAATCAACGTATTTCTGAAGTGTTAACACAACGAGTTCAAACAAATCTCTCTCTTGATGTATTGGATGAATTAATGAAATCGATATATACTATTGAAATGGATCGTTGTGCTACTCAATGGTTTCAAACACTTCCTTCAGAAGAAGTGTCAATAGTATATCAATATGATTATATGATGATTAGAATAATATAATGCAACTGTTTCCTGAGATTGAAGGTGAGGGTTTGTGAGTGTTGTGTTGTTTGAACTTCAGATCCTCAACTAAATGAATATTCATCATTACGCAAATCAATTGAATCAAGTGTTCGACTATTTGGAGAATTGAAGAAAGAGTTAGAAGAGACTCGAGTAGTTGTAGTGTTCTTAACTGATATTCAGATTGATACTGAAAATGAATGGGTTTCATTCTATACTCCTGAAGACTCAGCTAATGTGTTGATAAAGAAAGCAGAAGGATTATGTGATATTGTGTTATTGAGTTGATCTTTAGTGAATTCTTTATCTGAGATTGTTCATACAGACTCTTTCCAGTCTTTGTCTCCTTCTCAATCGAAACGAGTTTCAAGAGAATTGGTTTGTTCTGAAGCTGTGTTTGAAGCATATTCGAAACGACGGAAAGAATGTTGATATGTGTTTGTTTCTCTTTGTTTTGATCCTTATCACATTTCTTTGACTGACTGATTGAAGTCAAAGATTCACTTCAATGTTCTCCATTGAACAACAAACACTTCACCCTCATAGATTTACTGGAGCATCTCTTCGGCCTTTGCAAAAGCTGCCTTCACATTCGAAATGTCCTTTGATTGTCCCTGTGCCTGGACTGGAGAACCACCTCCCTTTCCACCACATACAGCAGCCACTTCACTAATCCATATCCTAGCAGAGAAGGTATTGTTCACCTTCTCCTTTGCCACTAAGGCATACATTGCTACCTTGTTATGTACCTCATCAACACTGAAGAGGAAATAGGAGTTCTCTGAATCCATTTCACGAATTCTCTGCATCAATTTGCTTGCATTGCTACTATCAATACCATTCACAATATAAGCCACACGACCCTTTTCTCCCTTGTTCTTTACATCATTCACCATCACACTTGCTTCTGCCAGAGCCTGCTCCAACTGCTTGGCTGTCGCTTCCTTTCTCTCAGCCATCATTGCCTTCTCTAAGGCCTTCAACTCCTCCTTGAACTCCACCTTTGTCGCCACACTGATCACAGCTGTTGGTAACACTTGCTGAAGCTCAGTTACAGCCATCTCCAACTCCTTTCCATGCAACGAACGAGCATGCGACAACATCCCTTGAATCTGATTGGCCAATACAATACTCTCATTTGCTCGATCTCCTGTGATGGCCACAATACGACGGATACCCTTGCTAATGCTACCCTCCTCCACAATCGAGAAGAACTTGGCCTGAGCTAGATTACTCAGATGTGTTCCTCCACAAAACTCCACAGAATATTCCATCCACGCCTCATTCTAAATGAACATCTCTCTACAAGTCCTACCTTTGGATCTGCCAACAGATCAGCCACAGGTCGACCAATTGATACCACACGAACCATATTAGGATAGTGCTAGATAATCAACTGTCTATCAATCCTACCTCACCAAATACAGCTCGTAATGAACAGATCTGACGTGCTTCCTCGATGGGAACTACAGAAGTATACACCGTAAGAGCATCATTGATCTTCTCATTCACCTGACGCTCAACCTCCGCCAGTTGTGATGGTGAAACAGGTTTCGTACTGTTGAAATCAAAACGAAGCTTCTGATCATCGACCAATGAACCCTTCTGATCAGTGTCTGTTTGTAATACACGACGTAACGCCCAGTTCATCATATGTGTTAGAGTGTGATTTGGAGCAATCAACATTCGACGCTCATAATCCACACAACATGTACAGTGATCACCCTTGCGAATCATACCCTTCTCCACTGTACCAATATGTAACACATATCCTCCATAGGACATCACATTCAATACATTGAAACTACTCTCATACTCCTTTCTCATTCCTACCTTGTCTCACCCACTGTGATAATACCAGTATCTGCCACTTGACCTCCAGACTCAGCATAGAAACTTGTCTCACGTACAATCAAACCCACTTGTCCATCACTCTCCTTCACCTCTTCAGGGAACTCCTTCTGACTCGTATACAGAGCCAGCACCTCTGTCTCCAATGACTGATACCATTCATACTTAGGCAGATCATTCGTGGTCGGTACCTCTGCCTTCTTCAAATGACTCACTTGTTCTGCCTCCATCACCAATGCTGCTCCTGCAACATTCTTATGGCTCTGACATGATCCTCACATCCATCTTCCTACTGCTTTTGCCTCCAGACGTGCTGCTTCCATTGCCTTCTCATATCCAGCTAAGTCAACACTCAATCCTGCTTCTTCTGCCATCAACTATGCCTCATCTCCACTATCAATCCTTACCTGAGTCAGATCGATCGGGAATCCCAATGTACCATACAAGAAGAATGCCACATCGCCTGTAATCTGTTTCTGACCTGTCATTGTACAGCGTTCTGCCTCTTGTGCGAATCGCTTCAGACCCTTCTCCAATGTGCCTTAATATCACTCCTCATTCTCTTTCTCACGATTGAATGCCATCTCTTCCTCTCGAATCACTTCCTGAACAAAGTGCTGTTTCTCCTCCAGCTCTGGGAAGGCATCCTTCATATGCGACACCACTACAGGGACCAACTCGGAGAAGAATCCAGGCTTGCACTTCAGAATCTCCTGACCATAGCGAACACCTCGACGGAGAATACGACGCAATACATATCCTCGACCATTATTACTGGGAACAGCTCCATCTGTAATGGCTACTGTCAGAGTACGAATATGATCAGCCACCACACGATATCTACCAATCAAACAACCATCCTGAGTTTACGCCATATCTTTCTTTGCCTGCTCATTCATCTTATCAACACCATTTTGACCAGCAACAAGACCAGTGTATCCCTCCACACCAGCCACTTGATGAATGGCTTCAAAGATGGGAGAGAAGATATCAGTGTCATAATTCGACATCTTATTCTGTAGAATTGAGGTGATACGTTCAAATCCCATTCCTGTATCAACATGCTTTGCAGGTAACAAATGCAAGGTTCCTGATGCATCACGAGAGAACTGCATGAACACGAGATTCCAGATTTCAATGACATTCGGATCATCCTTATTCACCAGAGATGCGGCGTTTCGGCCTCCAATACGATCATAATGAATCTCTGAACCTATATATCAATGATATGATCATATCGAATACATGGACCACAGGGACCCACTTCGCCCATTTCCCAGAAGTTATCCTTTTATCAATCCCTCCAAACAATCATACCTTCTTGTTTCCCTTCAGGATATGATCTTCTGGAAGATGTGTCTTCCAGATTTCATAGGCTTCAGTATCACACTCCACTCCATCAGCTTCAGAACCCTCGAAATAAGTAGCATATCTACAATGAATTCTCGCTACCGATTCTCACAATCTAGAAGGATCTAAACCATAGACCTGAGTCAAGAGTTCCCAAGCAAAGTCGATTGCTCCCTTCTTGAAGTAATCCCCGAATGACCAGTTGCCAAGCATCTCAAAGAACGTGTGATGATACACATCCTTGCCTACATCATCAAGATCGTTATGCTTGCCTCCAGCACGAATACATTTCTGTGAGTTGCATGCTCTTTGAAGCTTTGCCAAAGGACTTGTTGGGTCAACCTACGAGTCAGGAGTGAGTTCACAACAGAACCTGTCCTAAGAAGATAGGTTTGTACTGATTCATTCCAGCATTTGCAAAAAGAAGAGTTGGATCATCCAGAGGGACAACAGGTGAGGACTTGACGAATGTGTGTCCATGATCCTCAAAATACTTGATAAAAGTACTACGCACCTTTGAAGAAGGCCACTGAAGTGTAGTTTCAGTCGACATCCTATTTAACTTGTATACTTGAAACAGTTGCTTTTGGAACTAAAACGGGGTTTTGGTTTCAAAGGAGATTGACCATTGATCGAAGACTCTTTGGCGTTGTAACATGCATACAGAATAGAATCAACGTAATAACATGATTAGGAGAGTTTGAGAAGAAAACGAAAGATCCTTATGGAATTGCTTTCTTTGATATTTATCTGATTATTGTAGTGTAAAGATTCAACAATAGAGTGTATCAAAGTCAAATGAGGAGAGTAAACAGAATGAGGAATTCCCGTGGAACTCTTCTTTCTGTGTTATCTTTCCAACTGGACAGCATGGAGACATTTCATTATTTGGATAAGATGTAGACATATCAATTAGAAAAATGGAAAGAGTAACAAGGAAAATGATTCAAGTTTAATCATAACAAGAAACCCATACAAACAAATCAAGCAGACTGTGCCTTACTTGAGAAGTGAGGAATATAATAATCTGGTATCTACGCATCGGAACAAATAACGACACATACAGGAATCTCAATGACACATCCACAAGTACACTGGAAGTGAGTACAGCCAATAGTATACAACTAGGAGATGAAAAGAAACAATGATCCCTACAATCGATGCCTTACAGTTTGGGCATAATAACAATGCTATACATGATTCTAACTAATCGAAAGCACCTTTCTTCGGGACAACAGGAATTGATTCAGGAGCCATATAGTTCACAGCACCACAATGAACACAGCCAACACGTGTAAAACCAAGCGGAAACAAAATATTACCCTAGAACGTAAAAGTGTATATGCATCTTAACTCGACACCCACCACATACTGCCAAAAACCCTTCTGCCGCCATTAAGGTCTTCGGTGCAACGTCAGCACTGTTGACATGCTCAATGGGTGCGGAAGATAGATCCGAAACAGCTTTTTCGTCATTCTTAAATGGTAGTGCGTTGTCTATATCACACGGGATATGCGAAAATACCATTAAATAAGGAAACACCCTGATCACTAGGATTCTCAGAAGATCCGAAAGTATTCTCATGCAATGAAATAGTATCTCCTTCTACTACTTAACGGAACAAGAATAACACAAGTACGAGAATCAACTTTTATTGATGTTGAACTTGGATGTTCAAATTCCTGATCTTGAGGAGAGATGGCCTGCAGTAAGGGTTCTCTTTCAGGTTGCATCTTTTAGTGTTTTCTATCCTCCCCAAATACCTATCTATGGAAGATCTTGTGGAAGCCAAGATAGCTCAGTTGGGAGAGCGTATG
>ERZ824480.3052-NODE-3052-length-11839-cov-2.623642_pt1 | contig 11839 bp, 17 predicted proteins | sample MGYA00519861_ERZ824480 | MGnify/ENA primary metagenome ERZ824480 (study PRJEB31778, sample SAMEA3449152) | human gut metagenome | biome: human gut; feature: human-associated habitat; material: faeces | place: United Kingdom | collected 2010/2012 ... | reverse complement strand
TGGCACTCTCACACCCAAAACGCATTCTGTTCCACCAGCTATCGGAAAAGATTTTACATGGTATATTCCGCAAACAAAATGTCATATGGAATATGATGTTACAATTAATATTGTAGATGGCAGCGGAACTAAATATAAAACTGGACATGCCGAGTTAGATTATACTAATGAAAAACTTGCTAACATTGGCTGGGGAGCAGGTAGCTTTAGTTCGAGAACTGCTTCACTTGATTATCATTTTGGTAAACATCATAGTGAAGTTGGTACAAGCAATATGTATGATTATTTAATTGTGGCGGATAATTGCAGACAAGATGCTATTAATAATCCATCTAAGTATACTATTACTGTTAGTTCTGGTGCCACGGTAGCTCATAAATATAAAAATAAAACAGATGGCAGATTTATCATATTAGCGGATAGCAACCATGATATATTAAGTTTTGGTAAATAAATATTGTTGTTTGGACGCTTGCAGACCAGCAGGAAACAGCGAAAGCAATGGTATATGTTAAAGTAGCAAAGAATATGTTTGTAGAGGGTGAAGAAAACCGATAAAGAAAAGTCCTCTTGAATTGAACTTAGGTTTGTTTCAAGAGGATTTTTTGTTTTGATGGTCATTTTCTGCAAAAACAGGTTACTTTCTGCAAGGGATATTAAATATTAAAAAAAGGATACGATAATTTTTATGTAGTAAATATAATTGAAGAAATTATGTATTAGTTTGAAGGGATTTTGATATTTCGACTGTAAGTTGCAAAATATTCATATGGATTTGAAAATTTCAAATAGTCATTTTCTGCAAAAACAGGTCGTTTTCTGCAAGGCTAATTGATATATAAATTTTTTATGTTATATTGAAATCGTAGGTGCTATATAGTTTATGGCTTACTACTAATACAAGAGAAAGGAGGAACTTTGTTATGAAGAAAGGCTTAGGTAAGAAAGCTAGAGTTCAGGATGGTACACTTGTTGCTTTTTCTTGCGACTGTACTTCAACCTGTGCGACAGTTACATGTTACAACTGCACAATAGATAAAGCAGATAATACAGTCCATTTGCAGAATTACTCTAAAGGCATGTCAACTGCAATTCAGGGAAGATGGGCATGGGCATAATGTGAACCAACCGAACACGGCGCATAGGGTGGGTGCAGAAAGCAAATAAAATATTTCTGCACCCGCTTTCAAAGGAGTAAAAATGTATGAATGAAATTCCGTTTATAAAGTTGTTTAGGACAGTAAAAGCATGTTACATTTTTGATGTCAATACAACATTTGATGCACTTGTGCAAAAAGTGGATGTAGGAGAAATATGGGGATCTGACCAGTAGGCTCAGAAGAATCGGAAACCCATTATTCGGGAAGTGACAATGGATATGAGTGACGGAAATGGAGTGACTTCGGTGAAACAAGTGAATACGTATACCCCTCCTGAGAGGACATTCTGTCAGAAGTTCTGTTGTCAAATTCGATAAGTTAGTGTTTGTTAGAATCATCATGGACGTTATCGATTCTTGTCTCCAGTAATTGTTGTGGATTGCCGTGAATTTGGTAGACTCTTTAAGAAACTGGCAGATGACGGACGGTTCGTGAATTGTGCTATCTATGCAGATCCTGTATTTATGAAGGTTACGGTATCTTGAGTTGATTCCTCATAGATCTTTTCCAAATGCTACTATCTACAACCCGTTCTTTCTGCACAAGGAGAACCAATATTTTCTTTTGAAGAATCATGTATACAACAGATGTAGTTGTGTGAAATCCTAGTGGATCGAAAGCAAGAAGTGTTTTCACAGTGGATGATGATTCCAAAGGCCTTTATGACAGATAATATGAAACTAGAGAAACAGAAGTATACGAAAATTGCTGTATTTCTTTCATCACCGTTTGCGATGATCAAGGATAAAGTGATGAGTTTTATCGCTCTAAATCGGTCTACGCCAATTGATATCTATTTGAGTTCTGATAGCGATCTTATTATGAACAATAATGTCCAGTCGGTGAGTATTCAACAGAATGTTGATCGTCTTATTTCACCACTTGTCTCTGTTGTCGATTATATCAATTCTGCGTCTGTCCACGCATACAGTCTCAAGCTCAACTCCATTCCTCTTTTCTACTGCAGCTACGCACGAACCGGTCTTGTAATGCTCACAGATGCCGTTAGGATTGTATTTGTTGTTAATCCCTAGAGTTTCAATATTGAGTTATATAACCAATCGGATGGTATTTCTACCATGTTCTGTTCATCTATAGAACAATGCGCTATCTCAATTCTGCGATGTCTCAATTCCTATGGCTTGAATGTGAACGAATATATTTTCTATTTGGGAACAGATCGACCTTTCAAAGTCGCTTCCATTCTTCAAGATTACTATCAAGTAGGTTAGAACAGATTTCGTCAGTGTATAGTCGAGGGCGGACAATAACGGATATTCGTTGATTATTACGGATCATAGTTCGGATCTTCTCTCTCCTTCACAGCATCTCCTTCATCCTGACATCCTTGCATTTCTTCATGTTGTTGGAATCTCAACTGATTCTTGTGATTCATCAATTGCTTTTTCGTCCAGTGAAAGTGATGTAGGAACAATCCTAAAGGAATTCTTGAAGAACGTGAAAAGTATTGATTCAATTCCTAAGAATGCATTTTTAGTCACTGTTGCACACTATTTGGAGGATGTTTCACTCTTTTTCATTAATGATGTGTAGATTTGTTTAGAGGAAGGAGTGTCATTCGAGAAACGAGAATTGAAGGAAATGTCATCAGTTGATACAATTGTTACATATATTACGAATCTCAATACGCAAGTCAAGAAGGATAAAAACGTTGCTTACTATGAGACGACTTCGTTTATCGATCGTTATCTGACTATGTTTGAAGCAGAGTCCAGTCGACCGTGCAAACATGATTTCTTCAACACGATTTCTAATCGGCTCTCAGATACGGTTCTCTTCTTCCAAACTCCATGTTCTCACTGTGGAGCACTTCCTACGCTTCAGGAATTGGTGGAATTGTTGCTGATCCAATCAGCAGCTGTAAGTATCTCTGTTCTCACTGATCTTCAGGGCATTCTTGATTCTAGCTCAGTAGAAATGGTTTTGAGTTCCTGCTGTCAGAACAGTGATTATCAACAATTGTGTCAAGTCAATCGTATTATTTCTGCAGACCAACTCTCTAATTTGCAGTCAACATCTCCAGAAGTAGTTCAGAATGCATGCAGGAGTATTTGTTCCCCGGAAGGTCCCTTGATGCAGATCTTAGAGTGTGCCATTTCGCATCGTAACCATCTCCACTCATCGTATTTCAAACATTCAATGGGCCATTTCGTTCACTTTTCCTTCTTTTCTCATTTTTTAGATTTGTGATGTATTGGAATGCTCAGATGAACCAACAAATGCGTCCAAAGATCCCAATATCGTTTCAAACAGTGACATTTTCTCAACCAAAGTGCCCAAACCGGTTCAGCCTCAACAAGGATACTTTTCGTTTTTCAAATCGTTCATTTCGGTAGAACGAGAGAGCATTTGCAAAGATCGGGAAGGAATTGTTCTGGCCTGTTTAGATGGCTTAAGTGACTATGAAGTTCTTGATCTTTTGATTAAAATGAAGCAGATCAATGATTCCAGTGTCAAAGATGTCGTTGTAGCGATTGAATTTGACCTTGTAGTTAATTGTATGCTCTTTTTCATATGATCAACGTATCAATCTTCCTGATATCTTTAGGATTTAGCGTTTCATACTGTTTGATCAAAATCACGACTTCTTTTGACATGGATCGAAGGTTTGTACGGATCACCATTCTATCACCAAGGGATAGAGAACCTAGGATACAAACAATACCCAAAAGATTATCGAACAACGATGAAGTTTTAAACTTCTACAATTCGTTCAACCATCACAGCAGCATGAAGACCAGATTCTTCATCGAAAGAATCCAGTTTTGAGAGAAATGATGTTATTGCATGAGAGGATAATGGAAGGCAACAACCGCGGTTATGACGTTTCTAAAAGAGAGGTACAGCGGATATCCGTTTCCAACCATTTGATGTCATATTTTATATTGAGTGATAATGGAGAACAGTTCTATTGATTTGAGTACTCTTCCTGCTTGCTATTCCAAGAAGAAAACTCGGAAGTGTTCTTCTTGTAAATGTTTGAAACCTATGGACCAGTTCCTTCCTATTGTAATCAATAAGAAAACTGTGATCCCTAAAACCTGCCAATATTGTAGATCGAGACGGAACAGCTATTACTGGAGTATCGATTGATACCGGTAGTCACTGCTAGATTTCGAGTCGAAGAAGACGAAAGTGGATAATCCAGCTCGTTCTCAACCACATTTGGCTCCCATGAAAGTTGGTTACTTGGAGAATCCTTCGATGGTTGCGCAGACACCTAAAGTGGTTGCTCCTGCGGATCCAGTCCCAGCGCCTCTTCCCGAGTATCCTGTTCAGCGCACCTCTGTAAAGCGAGAAATGGCTACTCCAGAACAGCTCCCATTGGATGCATTTTCTCTTTCAGCTCCTATTATTGGAATGGATGATGATATGAACAAGTGTGCCGATGAGTTACATTCGATGAATGACTATGATCAAATTACGAAGAAGGTTGTGAATGCTGTGGAGATGGAGCTTCCTGAGAGTATGGATGTGAACGATATCATTTTTGAACTTCAACGACAGACCGTTCAGAATATGATGGATGAACTCGTTAATATCAGTGACATTTTGGCTGCAAGTCAGTTGGACGCATTTAGTAATGCAGAGGCGGAATTGCCTCCCATGGACGATATTGATGCTTTCCAATTGCCTATTGAGAATGTGATGTAATCACGTTGTCCTTTATGTGTGTAATCTATTGTGTAAGTGTTTGTATCAAACAAATCACTTGGACTTCACAATGGAAGGCTGGTATTGTCGTTCAATGTAAAAAGAGTTGAGGATGGTTGGATTGACCGACTGACTCACAATCCGCTTCAGATTCCAAAAGGTATTCGTATGCAGATCGACATGTACATCTTCAGTACCTAGATCAATGAGGTGAACGCGGTTACAGTTGAAAAAGGATTCGTTGAAGAATTCCAACTCTTGCAGCAAAGGCAAATCTATTTCTCATCAAATACTTTCTCATACTTCTGAATACTGCGTTGGCTGCCTTTCTATTGTAATTACAAAAAGAATGATTTCCGAAACGAAGATGATGAAGATTCGCACAGTCTACTCTAAGAGGAACTGAAAGTAACTACCTTCAATTTGAAATGCATAAGAAAAGTAAAAGGAATAGTTTCCAAATTCACATGTCTCAAGAGAAGGAAAATGACGAATATGAACAGTTGGACACCAAAAGAAACTCCAAGATCCTTGTTCAAATTGTTCTTCTTCCGAAACAATCGAAGGGTTCTCAGACTAGGCAGATCGAACATGGTAAATGAGAGAAACGAAGAAAAACAACCCTCTTCGCAATAAAATTCTGTAAGAGAAGGGCAGTTACACACCTTCAAGGACTGACGGTTAATCTTGATCTCTCGTGGATTTGGTTCTGTCCAAGGATTATTATCCAATCGATTACAACTTGTAAATGAATCCTTTTCAATAACAACAGAACGAAGAAATCGCAAATCCTTAATCATAAATCCTCTCACTTTTGGAAAGCAGTTGCTTCCAATATGTAGTTCAACGAGTTGTGTACATGAACTCATATCAAAAACACTTACTTCATCAGTTCCATAATTCGATTCGATTTGGACAATCTTCACAAAAGAGTATAGGAGAAGGGGATCATTCGGAAAATACACTAAATGTTCTCCAATATCCTTTCCTGCAATCATGATTGAGGTATTCGTATGATCACCATGATAATCAAAATGTTCAACAGGACCGTACAACGCATCATGAAACCAATATCCCTCAATAGAAGGCACGAGCTCCTCTCCTGGAAGATCATAATAGACTGTTCCAAAACCACAACGTTCATCATCAACGCACCATCCAAAGTAACAAGGATTATTACTTTCAGAATAGATCATCCCTCTTCCATATGCCTTACCATCTCGACAAGGGCCTTCCCAACGAGAACCATCTGTAGCATCAATGATCGAATGTGCATATTCATCTATACAGAAATCAACTTCACCCACAAGAAAATCATCACAGAATGTTAATATGCTAACAAAACTACCCTTCTTGACATCATAGAGATAACCCTTCCCATGCATCTTTCCTTTGGACCAATTACACAACAAAGTATGTGCCAATACATCATGATCGTCATAATAATAGACAATTCCCCGTCCATCCTTATAAAAACGATTAATAGGGCAGTATTCGATCCGATTAGCAGATTTGATAATATCCTGACTTTTCAACTCATGCTTTTCACTGCAATTGGAATAACTAACTTGATGACCACTCGCTACTCGAACCATTCATTCATACAGTGATAAAGGATCCTGAACAATGAAAAAGAATGCAACGGAAACGAGAATAGTGAATATTCTCCTGTCAAAAAACGGAAAGATTCTGTGAAGCAGAATGCTTCCAGGCGAAAGAGAGATAACCTTGCACAAAGAGGATCTCCGCGCAGTATGGGAGATTAGGGATGTGATTGTGTGACGAATGATTCATGTTGTAGAAAAGTTCTGCAGAAATCAAGATCTTTATAAGTGAACTATCTGAGGAAACAAAAAGAAAGAGTTCTATTGAGTTCTTACTAATCTTATGTCTCTGTGACTATATTTCTCCAGAAAGTGTAGGATCTATAGACTCTAGTAATTGTAAGCAAATTAATGTGGTTCAAGCTGTATTCCAGTACTACACTCAATCTAATTGCACCGATACTAATATATTTAAATGGCCTCTATCTATAATTCTAAGGAATCTTTGGAAGAAGGAAGGTAAGGTAAAGGAGAAATGTCTGGAACTCAAGAATAATTACTCAGAGGTACAGACGAAGAGGAAACTGAACTCATAGATTACAGTTCCTTATAATCTGTTTCTGGATACGCTTCGTAGAGAAGCATATAGTAGAATTCAACTCTCTTTGTCAATATAGAAACATCCCTAACACCTATATTTGTATTTTCTCCACCTTTCCTGGATGTCACCCATTCGTTTGAGAATGCATGTCGATTGTATACAGAAGGAGAAATTTCATGGCGATCAAGATTTGCAGCAGATCTTCCTGAGTTTCATTTCTGTGATGAACTCTTTGATCCCTTACCTCCAAAACCTCTTGTTCCACTACCTGAACCGTCCTTTGTATTTACAAGCATTCCTCCTTATCAGTCTGACCGAGAACGAATCCAATACTGTCTTATAGAAACCGAACGAGGTATCCCAAGTCAAGAAATGAAAGATTGGATGTTATCCAAGTTTGAATTGATCCTTGAAATTGTGGAGGCAAACAAGGAGCATAACTCTGCCATTCCACTTATACTAGAAAATTGGTATGAACTTGGCTCTTTCTTGTTCTCGCGTTTGCTACGATATCACTTTGACGTCTATTTTGACATGCTCGAATCCCTGAGTCTCACTTGGAATCGATTTTGTTGTTATATGTCATTGTTAGCGTCAAATGTCCTATCAGTTGAAGATGTTCTTCCTGGTATGATGACTCGATTGTTGATGATTGAGAATAAGGAGGATGCTGTTCGAATAGAGTGGTTTGGTGATTCATAGGACAAAATGACAGCGATATTTTTGCGGTTTATTCTCCAGTCGTCAGGTCCAAATCGATCAGACATTTCAAAACAGTTGATGGCCTTTTGTAGACAGGTTAGTTATATTCAAGAAGCTGTAGTGGTGATGAACATGATAAAGTCATCGTGTTAACGTTGTTTGGACAACAAACACATCAAATCCCACCTGTTTAGAAATGAAGAGCAGAATAGGCAACTATCCACATTACCAAAAACAAGCATATTGCAGGCATTGCACCCTCTCCAGCAACAGTGTACAGATCGAAGTCCTGGGTGTCAACACAAAGGAAACGGTTTGTATAGAACAGAGTCAAACCGAAAATAATAACAAGACCACTATAAATCAAGGAGATCACAAAAGCGTTGATACCAGAAAACTCCGAAGACTCCTGTCAAAGGAATGATTCCCCAAATGCATCCAACAATACTACATTATCAAAAAGGCAATATTCTCAATACAAGGCCAGAAGCTGCTTCACGTAATAAACAAGATCAAGAAATTCTGGAAATGATTCCTAAAAACTCACAAAGGATGATAAGTCCGAACCTTGCTATATTCAGCATTCCTCTTCAAGGCCAACGTAAGGAGATCTACACTCTCCTCCTTGTTGTCAACAATCACATTTCTCCGGAATCTCAGTCCACTTTCGGCCATGATAACGAATGAATGCAACAAACAATCCATTTTCGATCCTTTGGTACACGAAATCCGTCCCCTTGTCTGGGATTTCCTCTCCTCTTACGATGTCTGCGTTGCTTTCGCACGACTTCGACCACTTCCTCATCTATATCGCCTGTAAGCATACAAGTGTAATCAATGCTGTCAACTGAATAGGTTCGAGGGAGACCACTGCTCATCGCTTGATCAATCGACATTGTTCGCCCCTTCTCCACAAGTTCTGTATTGGCAATTTGAACAATCTACACCTCAATTTGTTATCATGTATGGACTGCTAAAGAATGATCACCTGGAGTTGCAATTGGAGGTAACGAAAAATCAGACATATTCTAAGCATAAAGAGAGTACCAGACTCTGACATGAACGATAGACAGAATCTCTTCAGGAGAATAGCGAATGAACACTCCAGTATATCCCACAGGACCCGACTGTGTAGGCACGAATGGAACATCCTCTTCGTCGTCATGATAATCGTAGTAGTCATATCTATCTATCATGTGATGGCACTATACATACCCGATGTTCAGAGGATCTCCCCAACAAGCACCAAGTTGTGGAATTTCATCACTTGGAGATGAATCGTCCATCAGATCAGGAAGTTGGGATGAACTCGGCATCACGAATGGTTTTGCATTAACAGATAGTTTCCGAGTGGGAGTTTCAGTTCGAGGAGTTGTCATAACACTCTGAAGTCGCTTCATAAACACCTTCATATAGAACTCACTCTTCACTCGAGCCTTGATAGGCCGATTGAATAAAGACTGTCCTTGAATTAATTCACAAGCACGAACTGCAGATTCCTCCGAATCCAAGGTGATAAACCAGGAATTCGCAACCTCTTTCTTGATACACTCAATCTCGAAACCAGGAAGAAGGGAACGAATAACTGATTCGGATGTATCCTCAGGAATATCTCGAAGGATGATGGTTTTTCGAGCGACAGGAAGAGAGATACGAACTCCAGTGTTGTCCGGAGCAATCGAAAGGGTGTTAATAGATTTGATAATTTCAATAATTGTCGATTCGTCAAGACCATAATCCTTGATCGACTTTTGTGAAGTCAAATATGATACAGGCAAATATCCCTCATTATCCAGTTTTGCGACAAATGTAGGTGTGTCTGCCATGAATTCCAGTGTCATATACCGTTCGATCTACAATGTCATTACCGTTGTCCATTTTCACTTCTCTGCGTACACTTTCAACTCGACTATCTGTGGTAGTTTCAGATTCTGTTGTAATATGATTGGTGACACTCATTCTACAAAACACGAATAATGTCAAAAAGAAACTTGTTCCTAGATTACACACACAAATACAAGGAAATTGGAAAAGAAAGAATTTCAGTGTTCGTCAATGGGATTTCAAGTGTCATATCCATATGTGTTTAAATACATTGAAAATGCAAAATCATATTTCTCAACGTCATTCCATAGTACTTTGGCAACAATCATGTTCCTCAACTTACGTTTCCCATCTTCTTTATGCTATGTTGTGAAAACCACACCAAAAAACCAAAGAAATCCAATCAGCACAAAAATTAGGAGAATATCTGTCAAACTCTTGATTCTTCAAAATGCTTCGTCGATCATCAATTTCAAATCACAGTAATCGTCAGGGATTGATGGAATCCACTGTAAGGTCTAAAATGCAATCGAATCCGAAGTATTACCGAGATGCAGGAGGATCGAAGTATGATTCTTATTGATCTTGTCTGTAATCGGTAGTAAATTGCAGGAATATGTGAAGCAATTGAAGAACACCCGTCTAGGAGTCATTCTCACATCGAAGATGATTTTGAAAACGGATGCAATTCCAACAGCTGAAGAGGTAACTGTAATTGATTTTTGATTGGATTAGGAGTAGAATGAAATAGGATTCCTGGGTATTCCCAATATGAGACTCTTTGAGCCATGGAATGTTTATGTATGTGCTCAACCGAGCGAAAGCAGTGTTTGTAGTATGACAACGATGCTTCGTTCGCAGGGTGATGAAGTCTTAGATGTGATTTGGGTGAATCTGCGTGAGGAACCGTCTGTATACATTAATGGTCAGCCTTTTGTACTTCGGAAGGAAGATGATCCCTATCACAATCTGTTTTCTACAGAAAGTGTCGTTACGAGGTATTCAGTTTTAGTATTGATTTGACTCAATAGAAATAAGGTTGAAAACATGGAGAAACGAATGAAGAAGGATTTGATGAATGAGTTGCGCATGGTTGAGAATGGAGGAAATATTGTTGTGAATGACGAAGTTGCAGTCCATCGAGTAAAATTGCTGGAAAAGATTAAGAGATAGATGATGGAGTGTGTGATGCATGTAGAGCCATCAACATTATTAACAACCCGTGAAATGTTCTATATGATGGGAATTAAAGGATATTCGATCAAGTATTACCGAATTCCAGTGATCGAGAATCATCCTCCTTCAATTGTAGGCCTATGTATTTCTCGTGACCCGTAGGAGAGTTTATCCGAAATCGTTGGTATTATGGTCACCAATAGCAACAGCAAGAGTATTGTGTTTTCAGATATGACAGGACGGAATAAGAGTATATTTTGTGCATATGTTGCTATTCTTGTTCGAGTAAGAGAGAGATGATCTGATGAATGAGTAGAAGTGGAAGCATTTACTTCAGGCTTTTTGGGATCGAAACAGTGATTGCACTCGTCGTTTAACTCCAATAGCAGATCAAGATGGGGTTCTGCTCAATGAAACTCCCTCAGCTTCAGAGAGTCCATTTCATATTGATAGTGATAACTTATCGGATATTGATTTAAATATAAACGAGATTCCTACACCAAAGAAATCATGTATGTAATTATCATGTTAATCAATTATAGCTCTATTATACAATTTAGATGATCTTGAAGAAGTAGATTTATCCCAAGCCATCTTTCCTGAGTACAATACTCAATTAACCCAACATAGCCGTTCTCTTCCTCCAGAGAGTGATAATATTAATCTTGTTTATGATTCTCTTCTTATTAATGGAAATTTTGCTGTAATTATGAATCTGATCAATTTGTATTCTTGTGGTCTTCGTATTAAGACTCTTGTAAACAGTATTATACAAGAACAAGCTGATTCATATAATCTTCTCAATCATATTGTTACTATTCGACACAATATTATGCTTGCTTCAAATCGACCTGAAAAACAAAATTGGGAAGAAATTGCAGTGAAACTCCTCCAAAAATACTATCTATTATTGTCAGTAGGAATTTATCTACATGAAACTCAAAATACGGAATATGAATCTTTTGAGCAGTGGTTCACTCGAACAGGTCCTGTTAAGTCCTTATATGATACTATCAATCTTCAACACATTGAGCAGTATCTGAGTGTGAGTATTGATGAGCAATTTTCGGCAGTATTTTCGGATAGTATTCGAGGAGCGGTTGGTTATCTCAATATTCATACTCTTCTTCTATTACAGCAAGTGTGTGATCAGGAAA
>ERZ824480.3046-NODE-3046-length-11852-cov-3.109180_pt1 | contig 11852 bp, 9 predicted proteins | sample MGYA00519861_ERZ824480 | MGnify/ENA primary metagenome ERZ824480 (study PRJEB31778, sample SAMEA3449152) | human gut metagenome | biome: human gut; feature: human-associated habitat; material: faeces | place: United Kingdom | collected 2010/2012 ... | reverse complement strand
TGTCGGGCTTCTTCACTGTTTCGCTGTTGCGTGCTTCAGACGGAGCTTTATTGACCAATGCCACAGGTAGTGATATCATTGTTAACTGTGTGACATTGCCCGATGCTACGGCAAAAGAAGGAAAAGACTTTGTCTTTACCAACCTGCATGACCTACGTATCAGTGGAGACGGTAACCATAGCTCCGCCAATGTGAATGGAGTGGTATTGTTCAGCACGGATACTTTGGAAAAACAGGTGAAACTGAAAATCAAATCTGTAAACCAACCTACAGGTGCACAGCCGATCAGTGTATCGGATGCAGAACGTACGGCAGAGTTTACGATCCGGAAATAAAATGATTCTTGGGGAGAAGAATGCCTTGCATCTCGAGTGTAAGGTATTCTTGTCCGCTCAGAAGAAAATGGATGAAAAAAGAACTATGACAGGAAAAAGAATATATACAGGGTTGATGGGCTTGCTGCTTTTTCTGGCGTTTGCTTGTACGGATGACAGGGAATCGCCGGGGGGAACCAATGGTAATCCTTCGTTGGTTTTCAGGATGACAAGAGCTTCAGCAGACATTATCAATAATACGCAAGTCTATCTGTTTGATGGAGATGGAGCTACTGCCGGACAATTCAGGCAGAAAGTGCCGGATGTGACTTACGCTGCAGACCGCCTCACTATGCCGGTTGCGGCGGGGACATGGGATATTACATTGGTTAGTGCTGACGGAGATGTAAACAGTGGATTGATACAACCTGTCCGTGGACAGGCACGTTCGTCACTGAAAATGTGGGAAACACGTTCTGCCGGTGGGAGTTTGCCGTCTATGCCTGAGCTGCGTACGGCTTATATTACCGGACAGCAGGTTATTGCCGGTCAGGATAATGTCGCTTCCGAAACAGCATTGCTTTCACGGAACGTTGCATTGGTCAAAGTCGTGATAGCCGATGCCGGAGGACTGGATATTAATGGCACTCACACGATGAAATTGACTAATGTGCCTACGACTCTTAACTGGGAAGGAGGGTTATATCCCAATAAAAACAATCCTACTGTGAGTGCGGAGCCTATGACCGGTACTTTTACTATACATAATAATACTGCAATGGCCGGTCATCAGTACAGTGATACGCTTCGGTTTATTGTGCCGGCTCATAAAGGAACTGATTATCTGAATGCACTTCCGACCGACACAACTACCAGTCATCTTAAACTGAGTGTCGATCTGGCCAGTGAAGGAGGAACACGTTTTGAGAAGACGGATGTGGTAATCCCTCGGGTTCCACGAGTAAACGGAATTTTGTTGGTACGCATTTTCCTTGGTGGAAAGCTCGATGTCTCCACTGAGATATTGAACTGGCAGGATACACAGTTGGAAGCTGATTTGTCACAGACCCAACTTTATACGGATAAAGCTTCGGTGGGGATGGCATTTAAAGATACAATACATGTAAATACCAATGCTCGCGAATATACAGTGGAGAAGGCACCTGAGGCCACGTGGATTACTTCGGTGAAAAAGTTGGATGGGAATGCGGTGGAAATTACTGCCGACTTGGATAGCTATGTGGATAATCATCCGCGTACTTCGTATATTACCATTAAAGCCAATAATGTGACCAAGAAAATACCGGTAACACAAAGACCGGATAGAGGTACGATTAAAGTTAGTGAACATAAACTTATCTTTTGTCCTAAAGTACACGAAAAACGTTCGGTGGAAGTTAAGAGTATTGGAGGTGACTGGATATTCTTAGGTAGTAGTCCCAAAGCGACTTCAGACATACAGAATGGGGTAAAAGGAAATACCACAGTTAACTTTACACGTACTTCGACGATTAAGCCGGATGATTTTGATACTTGTTATGGAGATGGTCAGATTGTTGTGAAGAATAAAACAACGCTTGATACGGATACGATTTCGTTAGTGAACTGCTATATTCATGTGGATGATGGGGTAATAAATGCACTTGCTCCAACAGGTTCAGCGCAGACTGCAGTCACTAATTCACAGGATGTGACTGTATTGGGTGGTAGTAGAAATATTATTTTCGATTCATGGGAGTCTTGGATTCATAGTGATTTGAGATGGAATCCGTTAACACAAGTGCTGACTATGACAACAGACCGTGAACCTTCTGATGAGGCCCGTGACGGATCGTTAACTTTCCATCATGCAGATTGCCCGGATTATCAGGTTACGGTAAAAGTACACCAGGATATTATTGTAACAATTCCTCCTTTTGACTATTTTGTTGTTAAATTTATGTGGGATAGGGCTGATGTGGATATTGCGGTTGAATTCCAAGGTAATAATGTATCTGGTGATGGAAGTAATAATTCTTCTTATGATAAAAAGCCCGTTGGATGGAGCAAGAATCAGACTGTTAATTATAATGGCAAACTGCTGCTACAGTGGGGTGGTGATGCACGTCGAGGACAGGGAGAAACTGCATTTTTTAATGCCCCTGTATTGGAAGGCGATGTAAACTCTCCCCGAAAAATAAAATTGGATGTTTATGCAACATGGTTTAGTTCAGGGATAGCACCTGCTCCTATGACTTTTGAGATGACTGCTTATAAAGGAGGAACAATGTCTAAAGGAACTGCTGAAACCGGGGATTATAATAAATATAATTATTATAATGAAGGTGGTGAAAGGTTGTATAATGATACTTATCGGGTACTTATTACTACTACCGGAGGTAATGGAACGTATGATCAAGGGGGGTATACAAAAGTTGCAACAATTGTATATGACCGTATTAAACATTCGGCATCTGTAACAGTACTTGCTGCTGCCCCTGCCAATACTCGCTCGTCTCATTCGGTTAAGGTTCCGTTCCGACCGGAAGAAAAGCCCTTCTGGACTCCTGTAATCGTGAATACTTATTCCGATAATTATCAGGGGGAGAGGAGATAGATTTTAGTGTAAACAATGAAAATGCGCTATAATATGAAAATACAATATATAATAGGTATACTGATTGCTTTTCTGTTTGCCTCGTGCAGTCATGAAGAGGAGGAACAGAAACCCGCTTATGGAAAGATAGATGTTGCTGTTTCGGTAACCCTACCGCAACCGGAGTCAGTAAATACTCTTACTCGTGCCGGTGGTCCGTATACGGATACCGATATTAAGAACGCAGACTTGTTGATATTCGACAAAGACGCAAAGTTTATGGAACGCGTCAAAGTAGAGAGTGACAGGTTGGTGGTCACCGGAACGGGGATTAATTTCACAGTCCGTTTGGATGCCACTTCAGAACGGCGTATCATTCATCTGGTTGCAAACGGTCGGAGTGCTGATGGCACTTCGGATCGCTTGAACTTTGGTGATATAACTCCCGGTATGACAGAAAATGCGGCTATCTCTTCCTTGCAGACAGCCTCGCTCGAACATGTGGATGAAGGAGAGAGCACATTGTTAAACCATGTAATGCCTTTGGTCATGTGGGGACGTTTTGCATTGAACGGAATCAATATCGTAACGAAAGCAGAGGGTGTGAAACTGTTGCGTTCCACAGCATGTATACAAGTGAAGAAGGGTAATGGAGGTGGGAATACCGGACTGGATGATTTTGTCATCGAGGGAATTACTGTACATCAGGGGGCCTGTCATGGCTTCCTGGCTCCGACCGATTGCACAGGAGAAGTAAATACTCCCGTTGTCACAAATCCGGTTACCGGTGGAATCTATCTGGATTATCGTAAGGGTTGGGTTAATGGTGCGGAACCATCTTTATACATTTATGAGCGCAATTGTTCGGCTTCCGACTATATGGGAGTAGTGATTGCAGCCCGGTATAAGGGGAAAAAGGGCTACTATAAGGTAGTGATGAACGGTAATGACGGAAGTCCTTTGAACATTGTACGCAACCACCGCTATATTGTTACAGTGGTGGGAGTCAATGGTCCGGGATATGAAAGTCCGGATATTGCTGTGGCTTCTGCACCTTCGAATGCTTTGAAAGTGGAGTTGACGGATGAAGACACGGATCTGCCCTGTATTGTGGCCGACGGTCAATACCGTATGGCATCGTCTAATAATGTATTCAGCCTATATGGAAAAACAGATGTGACTACATCGGCAACTGGTGTGGATATTTGTACCGTATATTCTAGTCGTGGTATTCAGCCGGTTCTGACCCTTCCTGACGATTGTAATTGGTTGACAAATCTGTCTGCCCAGGCTTTGGGAAGTAACAAATATAAAATTACGGGGGATTTTACCTCAGCGGCCAATGATGCCGTAGCTACAACCTTGACTATGACGTGTGATAATCTGTCTCAGCCGGTTCGTGTCAGTTGGAATCCCATCATATCGGATCAGAAAGATATCGATTCGTTTGTCCTCGATTTGGTCGGTTCAACCGATCGTAACTGGACGGTACGGGTGTTGAATCCGACATCTCCCGGCTGGCTCTTTCTACACCCATCCGCCGCATCTCCCGGAGCTCTTCCGGGGGACGGCATGGTGTCGGAACTCAGTAGCAAATACAGTTCGCATGCTTATTTGCACGTAGCTTTCGGAGCGAACAGGAGAGGGACTGTACAGATGACTTCCGCCTCCGGCGGGGAAACTGTAGCCCGTAAGATAGTAGTTATTCAATAGAACGTTGCGGTAGTATGACCCTGGAAGAGATATTGCAAATAGAAGCACAGAATGTTGATTGTATTTTTCTGTATCAGGAAGAAGGAGCATGGTATGCTTATGAACATTCTGCTTTTTATTGTTATTCTCTTCTGGGCATACTTGATATCGACTGGTTGCCTTGCCCCGATGGAGTCTCTTCCGGGCAGAAAACAATCAGGGTACGTGTTTCCGAACCGGATAAGTTTTTGTGTACTCCTTTGTTACGTCTGATGCGGAAGCGTAAAACAGAATATGTTGTTTTGTGTAAGATTTCGTGTGGAGGTTTTTATTATTGGCGGGAACAGCAACAAATGAAATTTCGTGTATTACAGGAAAGAGAAAGCTCTTGTACGAAGATAAATGAACATGCTGAATGATTAATCTTATCCTCTGCAGCCTGGAAAGGCGGCTTTTTCACGAGCATATTCTTTATATGCTATCTTTAGTGATATTCATCGGTATAGCCTGTGAAGGCTGTTGATGAATTATTGTTTGTTTTGTTTGTGTGCGCCCCTTCCGTATTTTAGCGAAAATATCGGAAGGGGCTTTTGCACAGATAAGTTTTTAATGAATTTCTATTTGTCCAGAGTAATCATGAAGCGGCGCAGGTAAACTTCTTGTTCCGCATTGCCGACATTACTGAAACGTACAGCTTCCACAGGTGTTTGTTTCAAGTTCAAGGTGATGCGGTTCTTTTCCTGTTTGAAATCGACCTTCTGCCATTCTTTGCCATCAGCCGAAATTTCAAGTTGTCCCCAGGCAGCCACGTCCGGTTTACCGAAATCTATATCCAGATTTTCTCCCGGATAAGCTTGATCCAGTTCGATGGTCAGCGTGCATCCGGCTCCCCATTTAATTACTTCGTTGGCAGGTGATACCAATACACGGTTGGTTTTGATCTGTAACGGCTGATTGCGTAATTGCTCTACGTCACTTACCAGTTTGTGGGGCATATAGTCTGTTGCGGCATCCAATTGTGTACCGTGCTCCTTATTATAGCGTTCGGTGACCGTGGTAAATGTTTGATCTATCAGTGGTTTGATCACTTTAGTTGCTGTTTTTACACCCGGTTGGTAAGGATTCTGGTTATAGGTTTGATCTACCTGGAACATTTGCTGTTGCAGTGCTTTCACATGACGGTATTTCCGGATAAAGAGTGAGTTGTCCCCTTTTTTATAAGCTTTGGCCATAGCCAGAACTTCTTGCCCGGTTTCGCCCAATAATTTAAACTGACGGAGCCAAGGCATCATTTCAACAATGAGGGGACGATTCCCTGTGTTGGTCATCAAAATGTCACCGGACTCTACCATCTTTCCGAAAGTTGCTTCCAAAGCGTTGAAGTCAGCTTCGGTATATGAACCGTTTTTCAGGTAGCTATCGAGAAAACGTTGTGATAACGGCTGCAATTCGACAGATTCGTCCCTACGGTATTTATGTCCGTTCGGTCCCAAGTCGGAGTTATGTGCTGCAAAAAATTCCAATTCGTCTGCGGCACTTGGCAGAATGGTACGGATAGCATCTTTCCATGTCTGTTCACTGTTGTATTTTTCAGGATTCCATGCATAGTCGGCTACACTGTAAATTGCAATTTTGGATGCTTCGGCATGTTCCATGGGATTGGTGACAAAGCCTGACATCTGATCGGCAATCTGCGTGTCGTTGCCATAGACCGGTCCGAGTAAAAGATGGTCGCGTACGTAATCTGATACCGGAAAGTTCCACCAAATATACGCCGGACGTTTGATGCGTGCGTTGATCCAAGCTATGCCGTCTTTGGTTATATCAGAAATGACACGGTCACCCGTCCACATTATTTGGATAGAAGGGTTCAGCTTTTCTCCTAAGGTAGTCAGATAATTTCCCTTGGGATTCGACCAGCTTTTATTGTATTCTGTAGGACACATGACCAAAGGAGTGACATCCGGTTTTACCTTTACAAATTTCTCGTCGATATAGTTCAACAGTTCGGCTTGCTTGTTCGGATTGGTGCCTTCGCCCGAGATATCGTCAAAGAATACAGCGAACGAACGGACTCCCAGATCGTACATTTTTTCGAATTTTGCCAGTAGCAGATCGCGGTCTTCCTGGTTCCATTTGATGTCTTGTCCCGGATGAATAGCCCATACAAAGTCCACTTCGTTCTCATTGGCTACTTTTACCAACTCCTGTAATTGGAGGGCCTCTTTTTCGGGATATGGCAGACGCCAGTTGGGAGAACTGTGGTATGGATCATCTTTAGGCCCATAGATATAGGTATTCATTTTATTCTCTCCGTAGAACTTCAACTGACGGAGACGGGCTTCGTGGCTCCAGGGGGTTCCGTAAAATCCTTCGACTACACCGCGGAAACGGACTGAAGGGTAGTCTTTGATTTCTACTACAGGAAGTTGATTGTCATTCAGTAACTGTGCTAACGTCTGCAAGGCATAGAAAGTTCCCCTTTCGTCCTGGCCGGCTAAGACAATCTCTTTATCATTGATGGCCAAATAATAGCCTTCTTTGTGATTAGGAATCTGTCGGGCGAATTTGCGGATAGCTTTGTCCCCTTTTTCACCGATATAGATGCGAAACCCGTTTTTATCCGAATGCTTTCCGGCAAGCAGGGTTCTCAGGGCACTGACGGCATGTGTGTTTGCCTTCGCACACGAATAGGTTAACGGAAGCACGAATTTCAGGGTCTTCTGGGAACCTGTATCTCCAACAATCAGATAGGTGTCCGGTAAGCTCAGGTTTCGGGCTTGTGAAAGGACCTGCTGTGGTTGTGGTTGAATACTTGTGATTTGGGCCGAAGCACTGACGCCCAAAAGGAGCCAGGCTCCCAGTAAGTAGAGTCGTTTAATCTTCATTTTAGGTAAAATGTTAGTTTTTCAGGTTTTAGTGACTGCACAAAAATAAGAAAAAAAGTGCATACTGCCGTTTTTCTATTAATTTTGTTCCTTTGAAACATTGAAATAAGGAAAAATGCCTATGCTGATACTTTTATCTTGTGCCAAAACTATGAGTGACGTTTCGAAGACAAAAACGCCTCTCACTACATTTCCCGGCTTCCGGAAGGAGGCAGCGGAGGTTGCTCTGCAGATGTCACAATTTTCAGTCGAGGAGTTGGAACGGCTGTTAAAGGTGAATCCTAAGATTCGTCCTACAGCAGGTGTTGGTTCTTTGTATGATAAATCGATTGTTTACGACAATCAAGAAGTGAGTAAGTGAATGAGGAATCATGAGTAGGATCATGTTCTTCCTTTCTCTCCCTTTATGCGTCATACTCGTGGTAAAGGTCCTTCAATGTCATTCAATCGTTTTGAGAAACTCTGGTCAGGGATTGGACTTAACTATCTGGATTTACCTTCTGACACGATTGATGATTTGTTGAATTTCTTGATTGAACTCACAGCCTATAAGTATCAGTAAGTCGTACTCTTAAGCACTAGTCATCGGAATCTCCGTTTTGTAGCAACAGCTAGTCTGGTATCATTCATGATAGGTCTAGCTGAATTGGAGAATGAAAAGCGAAGTGCTTTGGAAATGGAGAAGGGAAGAAAGAAGAAGGAAGTAGAGAGAGAACTGGAAAGAGTGGATGAATTGAAGAATCAGTTGTATCTCTCTGTCATTTGCCATCGTATTCGAGATGTGTTCACTCCTATACGCGAATTAGTCACACGAGACATTGGTAAGAATGAATGATTGAGGTCATTCTTAGGTGGGTTCATTCGAGCTTGTCCTGAATCATACTGTATTGATGACTATCTGAAGTATATTGGAGTGGCTCTCTCCGACAAGGATGCGAATGTACGAATCGAGGGAGTTTCCCAGCTTACATCATTGTTCAAAATAGGTGATATTTTTTGACAAGTAGAACAAAGAGACATTTGACATCGGATTTGAAGGAATTATTGGAACGACACAAAAATAGGGTATTATTTATGACACGCGATACAAATGAAACTGTGATTCTTTACACAATCGATTTGGTGGATTGTATGAAAGGTGATTTTCGTGATGAATTGTGACATTCTAGAAAATGACATGATTTCCTCTCAAGAAGACGAATTGATATTTGAACTAATTCTAGACGTTTCACAGTCTGTAGGTCATCGTGCATTTGAATACTATGCCAAATGGAGTCTGGCTCATGAAGAGAATCGATTTGTTTCAATCCTTCAATATTTGGATCAATACGCGAAAGATGATACAGAGATTCATCATGTATCTGTCTTTGTACTGAATGCTGCTGGGAATGTGGATGACCTATTAGTAGAGCCTTATCAATGGCTTTTTGATAGTGACTCGATACAACAAACATTATTACAACAGAGAAAGGATTACAAGCTGGATTCACGATCAATGCAATTGTTGGGAGCACTCGTGAAATCATGTTTACGAGTATTGAAAGAAGGAATTAGCCGTGGGTTATCGAAGCGACAGTCTCTCTATGAACAACTATGTTCTATCATGGAAGGCATTCTCCCACAATTGTTCTCAATGTATAAGACTGAAACTTCCATGTTGAAACTCCTTGTGGATAGTGTCAGTTTCATTCAGTTTTCTTCAGTAGAAATGGCTCGAGCTGTGGCATCCAATCTTTTCTCTTTATTTGAATCAGAAACAGATCTTGATGCTGCAAATCATATTCTGAATGTAACAACACACATTGTAGCTCAATGTGCTCATTCTGAAGATCTTGATCTGATGTCTCTTCTTCGGGAATGCACTGATCGAACAATAGCACAGTGGAAGACTGTGAATCAGGAAAAAGCGCCCTTGATTCTGATGGTTCATGAGCAAGAGAAAGCAGCACAAGAGTTGTGTGTGGTATATGGTCGCTTGGTGAATGCGTACTGTTATCAGGATCTTACAGAGACTCTCGATGAACAACACGTCTTTGGGTCTGTGGATCTATTGTTAGCTGATCTTCCGACAGACATAGAGAGTAGGTGAATGGTGAGAATACGAATATAGGCTCTACTGGACTGGAACTTCGTTATCTTTGCCATCGTATCCAACAGATTCACTTGCTCTATCGTCTCCTTCATTCTCAACACACTACGGATGCTTCTCCTTCAGAGAGTGCTACTGATGTACAGGCTTCGATTCATCTCTTTGTAGAAGCAATCTCTGCTGAGATTTCTCGATTGCTCCCAAGGGAAAGTGCGTTATTGTATCGATATGAGCTGCTTCTTTGTGATTTGTTGATTCCCGCGGGAGATGATGTTATCACAGAGGATCTCACTCGATGTAGGATTGATTGAAGGATGTCAGATAGTGATGGGAGATTTGGTTCGAATTCAGTTGTTAGGGTACCATGATGTTGATCTCTTGGTCGATGGAGCAGTCACAGAAGAGGGTCGAACCCGTCAGCAAATTGCAACGAAACGAGTGCTGACTCCACTCTACCAATGTTCTGTGGCTCATGCTGCTTCAGTGTTACCTTCAGCTCTTTTGTTCTTTGTATGTGACTATGGTGATGTAGCTGCACAGCTGGGAAGAGAATTATTGCGTCAAGTTAAGAACAGTGATGTGAAATGTTTAGCGAAGCTGGTTCAAGATTCTCTCCAATTTAGTTTCTCTGTTTATAAGACGAAACGTGTGTTGGTAAAGAATCCCGATGCTGATCCAGAGTTGTGTTATCTACACTTTGTCAATGTAAGTCGTCGAATCAGTCTGTTGTTAGGAGTTCAGCTACAGTATTCAGTTCTTGTTCCCATGTTTGAAATGATGAAGGTAACTGAGAATAATGATGGTAATGGTGTAGGAAGCGATTGATACTGTTTCAAATACTCATCAGAGTGGTATGATTGAGTTCTTGGAAGCATTAATGCCATTCTGATGAGTATTTGAAACTAACACAAGAAGCTCGAGATTTGTTGAGTAGTGAGTTAGACAAAGTATGTATGTATGGTGAGATACCACTGATAGAGTGTATCATTGTTTGATGAAGAGGCAAGAGAGATATTAGAAAATGTGATAGCAAAACAAGATGCCAATGAATCTGTTGGTGAATTACCTCCCTATGGACGTGTGTTTGCTGCATTCCGTTCGTCATTGAAAGTGAAAACAACGAAGAGTGAAAAGAGACAAAGAGAAAGAGAAGTGAAACAGATTGAGGCTGTACAACCATCTAAGAAGAGAGATGTTGAAAAGAGACCGAAGCGAGACAAGAAGACTGAGAATAGTGAGAAGGTTTCGAAGGGAAAGACAAAAAAAGCAAGTGAAAAGGCAAAAACAAATGAGAAAATTGAAAAGAAGACAAATGCTAAAGTGACTAAAGGTGTGGATACGAAAAGGACACGTGTGAAAAGCACTGGAAAGACAAGAAGAGCAAACAAATAGTTTAACATATAATTCATTCAACTGTTTGCTGTAGAATTGGTTTATTCACTTCCACATCATCTTCCTTCTTTCGAAAACTGTCATATACAACACAGCCTAATCCGGCAATAATAAGAAAAGCTCCCAAATCACCAATCACTAATTTCTACATTTCATCTCTATTTTCCTTTGTTACCTCATGCAAAAAGATGATCGCTACAATAGTCGTTGCTACCGGCTGGAAGGTTGTATAAGCTGAAATGATTGATGCATCAATAAATTTGTTGCACCACAACATAAGGAAATAGGTGGTAATGGAATGAATGAGAACAAAATAGGTTAAACACCAGATTCCTTCCTTTGGAATTGCCCATGCAGAAGGTTTATCTAGTTGTCAGAAAGAGTATCAAACATCTACTCCAATACAAACAGATACCAACAAGCATGACAAGAACGGAACAGATATTATAACTAAGAGAAGTAACTGTGACTGCCGGATATCTTTTGACTAGTGGCTTTGACAAAACAACAAAGAGAGAGTTGCTAAGGCAATTCACAAAAAAGAAGCAAGATCCAATCAAAATACTTCGACCACTACTTCCTCCTCCAGAGAAGAATGCAACAACAAAGGCACCTGAAGCCGATAACAAGATGCCAAGTATCTTCCTCCAACTCTTTGATTCCATGTGAATCATAATAGTGACGACTACTGTGATAATTGGCTGTGTTGCTTGCCAAATAGAAGCAATATGTGCAGGTGCAAATGATAAACCAACAATAAAACACACTTGATTGCCAAACATACAGAGTCCAACAAAGAATAACCGGAGAATGTCTTCCTTGTGAACAAATTTGCTTCGTGTGATGAACTACAAGGGAAAAAAAAACCTAATATCATTTACACAAATAGAGAGAAGAATCAG